>ERZ779776.38-NODE-38-length-60626-cov-18.361361_pt1 | contig 60626 bp, 55 predicted proteins | sample MGYA00511098_ERZ779776 | MGnify/ENA primary metagenome ERZ779776 (study PRJEB29588, sample SAMEA2149318) | human gut metagenome | biome: human gut; feature: human-associated habitat; material: faeces | place: Denmark | collected 2008/2010 ...
AATTTTCTTTATCTCCTTTTGTGATACCCAATACATCCTTTCCAGATGTTGCTGTAATTTTTTCTTGTCCGCATACCTTTTTGCTTTCTGCATTCTGTTGGCTATAATGCGGATGTTTACTATATAAATTTTTCTGTCGATCATAGATGGAACCAATCTGATTATTTAAAATGTTCATAGCCCACTGCCCTCCCTTGCTTTTTTTATCGGATAAAATAACTTGTTCTCCCAGCCCCATATCATCAAACGACCTTATTACGCACACAAAGACCATATTTTTACAAGATGACCACTGCCTTAGTAGAAACTCTGTATCTCAAACTCTTTGAAATACAATGCTTTCCTGCATTTTCTATATCGTCATGTTGATATTATTACTTTACTATCCAGCACCTCTTTGGAGTGACTGTCTTTATCCAATCTCCAAAGTAGATTGCTATTTCCATGCTTATAAGTGTTACCAGTATGGTAATCATATCCCAACAGCACTTCTTATATAACCCTGCAATCTTTATCCCTATAAACGCTACAAGTATTCCCGCACCCACCAGACATCCACCGCAGATCAGTATTCTTATCAGCCAGTATATAATTCTGGAAATGACCGGATTGGATATTCCGTTACTAATCTGTGCCACATTCTTTCCTGTCAGTATAATCCACCCTGCAATGTTCTGTATGAAAGTTACGATTGTATCAATGAATACCACACAATCAGAAATGAATACTTTTGACTGTATCATTTGGGAAAAGAGTAGTCGATACAGAATACCATATCAGCAGAAACATCAATGCTTCATACATGACTGTTATTGTTTTATATCTGCCTGCCAGTTTTTCTCTCTGCGTATCATACCTTTCCTTCGCTTTCATATAAGCTGTCTGGTTACAATTCCCACACTTTTGATAGAGTACCGGCTTTTCAACCGGTATCTCTACTTTTTCTGATGGGAGAGTGCATAGTCTCGTTCCTGTTCTGCCTGCCTTAGTTTATCTTAGGTTGCTTAAGAATCCTTGGATTATTGCAGGAGATTTCAATATTTACGGAACAGGAGATTAGGGTGATAATGACAATGAGATAAATATTATAAAATAGTTATGGAAATTCATGGACAGTAAGAGTATACTTATATAAGTAAACTTCGTTGACATGTCAGGTTGCTTATATAGCAACACTTATTAACGGAGGTAATTGTAATATGAGTGAATGGAATGAATTAAATAAGACGCATTATGGTAGTGACACCTGTGTGTTAAGTGAGTTTGGAACTATTGATTTTAGTCCAGAAAAGCTTAATCAGATAGAAGGTGGAGAGAAACTTTCTTATGACGAGTATCTTGAAATACAAAGAGAGTCAGCTAAAGATTGCAGACACTATTTTGAGATGTGTTACTATGAGATGGCGCTAGGTTTCAAAGGACAGATTGAAAAGAATAATAGTAAGAATGTTTGTTTTAAGAGAATCTATGTTGAAGGAATGTATAGAGATGGTACTTGCTTCGATGGAAAAGAAGATCATGTATGGCTTCCTATAAATGGATTTGAAGAGTACGAAGTAGGTGATTGCCTATCCTTCTTTGCTGAAGTTTACCTATATCTTAAGACCAGCAATGGAAAGAAAATAGACTATGGTCTTAGAAATCCTGAAGGAATAAAAAAGATTGAAGCATATGAACTGCCAAGTGATGATGAGTTACTTATGCAGAGTATCAATTCCATAAAATGTGAAACTTGTTTTTTGAATGAACAATGTTATGGTGGATATTGTTTGAGAAATAAAGATGAGTTAAAGGCTATACGAAAAGATATGTTGAAGATAGCCAAAGCAAAATAGTGTTATTATATTTACAATGCAGAAGGGAGTAGCAATACTTCCTTCTTTTATATCTGCAGAGCTGCTTCTTGTAATGGTTTGGCATATTCAAGTATCATATAACCATAGTCAATGAGTTGCCGGTAAGGCTCTTGATTAGAGGATATTCGCATATCTCTCACAAATAAAGATAAAGTGAGGGAGACATGCAATTGCACTTAGAAAGTTGGCTACCCCTATTCCACACCTTATCTTCCACTTTATCTTTATCAGCTTCTCATTAATATCTGTGGTACTATCAAAACAGGTATTATGGCAAAAGAAAAAGCCCCATAAATGGCTTGTTTACGCCATTTATGAAGCTCTGTTTACTACTCAAACTCCTCTTTGCCAATTTGTTGTGTGATGCTTTTCGTTGGTTTTTAAACAGGAATCGGGAAGTTTTGTCCGGTTTCTACCTGTTGCGTAGTTTTTCCTGAGATTGTATTGTCATTTTGTTGTCAGTATTTCACTCCCGCTCCTACTTCACAAAAGGACATTATCATAGCCTACCTATTTTCATTTCATTTGTTATCCTATAGATTAGTATCATATTATATAATGAATCCCATAATAATGTTGACTTTCCAAGTTTATCAGGACTATTCCCAAATTGTGCCGAACTTTCCAAAACCGATGTGACAATCTGCTCCTTTTTCTCATCCCATACATTAAACGGAGAAATAGTCCAATCATACTGCCCATCCCTTTCGCACACTAACGCTCTGAATGCGCCAACAACTGGATACATAATTCCTTTTGGTACGGTATAATCCATCTCAACATTCGAAAACATAGAAATTTTTTTCACATTATCTTTACCATAATTTGAATACGGCTTGCTTCCATACCTTCTATTAAGTTCCTTAGATACTTTAGCAAAATTAACCTCTATATCATCCCAAAGTTTAAAAATATCTGGAATAATTTTCGTCAATTTCTCAATTACTGCTTTTCTATACTCCGGGTCTTCTTCTTTAACTCCTGGAGGAGACATTTTTAAAAATTTATTCAAACTTGCTGCCTTACCTGTATATGACTGAATAGGATGAGTAGGCGTCATCGGATCATACAATATAGGATTAAACATATTAATTATAGATATAATTTCTCTAACATCTATAATATTATTAACATCCTTATTTCCCCAGAATTCGTTTTGTCTAAACGAAATTCTATCAAAATATTTTTCACCCTGAATCCTTTGATTTTCAATAATTCTTTTGATGGGGTCAAAAGTACCTCTTAATTCCTCTATAGATTTATCATCAACTGCCACAGAATTATTTCTTGCTTCGGCTAGTTCTTCTATACTGTCAAAACTAGTAATTACCTCTACTTGCACATATTTTTCATATATTGGATTTATTTCTTCCTGATATTTTAATATTTGACGATATGTATGTCCACCATCTACAATACCATGCATATTGGGATTAAGGAACTTAATTGTAGCCATCTTTTCTTTGTTATCAAAAGTTACCTCTTCTGCCGAGAGTAAAATTCCTCTATTTAACACATGAAAATTCTTTTTACTACTACGTAATGATTTTGCAATATCTCTAGCAACATCTGTAGTAAGTTTCTGTTCTCTTGGGTTAACCGACAACCACTCCAACCATTCAGAAGGAATATCTGCAACATTAACAAAGAACTGATACTTTGCAGCCATAGCTTTTGAATCATATGGATTGTCAAACTTTTTAAAAGATTTTACTGGAATTGTAATTGTGAGTTCTTTCATAACTCATACCTCCTTAAAATAAAAAATTCGCTCCTGCTGAAAGGTAGCGAAATAGAAGGCACATATGTATCATCTCAATGTGTCACTATCTATATCTTAATCCAGCAGATAATAGAATGTTACAAAGCGTAAAAGCTACACTTTAAACAGACATCTTTAACATATCTCTTTTATCAGGTTCTGTCAAGATATGCAAATAAATTTTATGTTAATTCGGCACAAGCGCTGGTAAAATAAATAAATCATACAACATATCTAATTTATACAATTCCATTAAAAACAAAAGCGGATACTCTGCATCAAATTCTTCCACTGCACTATAAAACCGAACATTTCTCCCCCCAACTGTAATCTCATATGTTGAAAGACTCTGTTGCAATTCACTCTTCATTAACTCAAACTCTTCCCCAAGGAAGTATCATCAAATCAAAAATGCTGATTTTATGTGGCATTCCACCGCATCTATTTCATCAAATGTTACTCTTTTCATATCGTTTTCAAAAACTTTAGTTGCAAATTAGTTGCAATAATTCAATATTGCATCTACAAAATCCATGGCAGATATAATCTACTTTTACTACTAAAAACGAATAATCAAATGTGGCTTGCGGGTACTTAACTGTGCCTGCTGCCATACCCACTATGAAAGGAGCTTTTCTATGAGCAATCAACACAAACATCCAACTATAAGTTTTAGAATCAGCGATGCTGAACGCAAACAAATCGAAGCCCGCATCCTTACCAGCGGTATGATGAAGAAAGATTACTTTGTCCGTTCCTGCATCTATAACAGCATCTGCGTTGTCGGTAAGAAAGAAACTATATCTCTTCTTGTACAGACTGTTAATGCACTATATCTGCAATTACTTGAAATGCAGAAAGAATTTATTAAATGCTGTGAAGAACAAACTTTGAGACATCTTCCTAATAGTGATGAAATCAAGGAGCTACAGACCGACTACATCAATATGCTTACAGCCATCATTGACCTGCTTGATGGTGCCAAGTATCTGTGGGAAGGTGGTGCTCACAATGAACAATAACCTTCTTTATCTGTTTGGCATGTATGAACCTAACTCAGATTCCATTGTTGTATATGCAAATGACAGTGACCCATTCATACTCAATTGCCAGAAGTGTAATTCATCTGTCATTCTTGATAATCCTAATGATATTATATATCTTTACAGGCTTGCACAAGATGCTCCTCTGCTGTATGCAGAACTTGCTCTCAAAGCAGATGGTTTGCAAAGATATGTTGATGCTATGAATGAATTCAATTAATCCTACCTAATCTCTCTGTGTCTTAAGTTGTTCTTCGAGTTTTCTTTCGAGTTTTTCTAAAAATAACTCGAAAAGAAACTCGAGACAATACAATTATTTCATAGTCTTATAATACACAAAATTCTTGACAACATTATTTACAAGTAATTTATATAACCAGCTAGACATCTATTTATAAATAATTTCCCGAATACTATCCTTAATAGGAACTGCATCATATCTATTAAATAGCACAAGATTCTTTCCTATAATTTTCTTTGTTCTTGTACATGGATATATAATTCCTGTAATTCCTTTCGATTCCAAATAACCTGCCAAAATATGAAATGATTTATATGCTTTCTCTTTTCCGGCATTATCATCTTCGTCTACTTTTTTATAAATCGTATTACATACCATCTTTAAATATGTTTTTGCAATTGCTTTCTCAATAATCGATCTATCAATTATAGTTTCATCAACATTTTTCTTGATATACCGCTTAACGCTTCTCTTTGTTGTCCCCATCTTCTTTAATTCCGCTTGGTCTGACAATGTTGAATTAACAAATAAATCTTTAACTATTTCTTGATATCTATCCAATGCCATTTCAATCTTCCATAGTTCTACGTCATTATACGATAAATCCAGGATTCTTCCCTTCTTTATCGGTTTAAAATGACAAAATGAATATTTGTTATCTTTTTCGGCTCGGTATTCTTCTAAACAGATATATTCACTAACTGATAATTCATCATTATATTTTCTTTCGCTCTCATCAAAAGACAGGTACAAATATGTTTTTCCTGGTGGATTCCATCTATTCATATTATCTATATTATCCCATGGGATAAATCTGCTTTCATCCCAGCCCCATTCTGGAACCACTCTACATAAAACATCACTATCACTTAATGTATGAAAAAATACATCATCATATTGGTCTATACATTTTGAAAAAACATCGTCAAAAATATCTATAAATGCCTTATCACTATTTTCTGCGGCACATATGATATTATCCCACTGTTTTTCGATAATGTTTCTAGAATTCTCTAATCTTACATCCGATACGAATTTTTCAAAATAATATGGCTGTAAATGAACTCCCAAAAACAAAGAATATGGTTTTAGACTCAATATATAATCTGTAAAATCTTGTTCCATATATTGATCTGGACTCTTATAAGCCATATCCAATTGCTTTCCACACTCATTTAGCATCTTATATAACATTACATCATTTTTACCGCACTGCCATAAATCTCTTCTAATTCTCTTGCTAATAAGAATAAGTATTGCCTTATACTCTGATGACAAGTCTTCCAATCTTTGAAGTTCACCCAATATAAGCATATTGTAATTCACGTTTTTAATTAACAAATTACCTCCTTACCTTTCGAGTTTTCTTCCGAGTTTTTTCAAAATCCACTCGAAAGAAAACTCGAAATACTAAAGCCTTACATAATATGATTTATTTCCTCGCCTGCAAATATCTATCAGTTCTTCACTCCTCATTTTATCAATGACACTTCTCGCCTGCTGCTTAGTAAATCCACACATCTCCTGTATCTTAGCAGATGTTATCCGATCATTTATCTGTAAATATTCTAAAATCATATTTTTAGCCTTAATATACTGAACTGTTTTGTCTCTTGTATATTCCACGTCTGATTTTAATGCCTCATATACCTTAGCTGTGAGCATATATTCCTTGCCAACAATCTCTATCATACCACCGTTAACCAGCTCATTGCATGATTTTTTTGTTTCATCCAACGATTTTTGAACTTTTCTTGATAGTTCTGACAACTGCTCTTTCCTGTTGTCCATTAAGTCTCTTAATATCATCATTTCAGCCAAAGGCATAATTTTACTATTCTTATCCTGTACTTCGGTAATAAACTTAACAAATTCTGTGTTATCTATTGCACTGAATATTGTCAAAGAAACTGCATCATTAAACGATCTGTATCTTGGATAAGGCTTGCCCATTGAAACCATGTCCTTAAAGATGATATCTACTCCCTGACCGGTTCTCTGAACATATTTCAAATTTTGCAGTGTCTCTGCTATCAGTTTATTCCTTGGTATAGATGGATGCGTTATGATATTGTCCTCTGTAATTCCATCAAGGAATCCGCCTGGATTTTCAATAACTATTTTATCCGGATATTGTTTTACATAAACTGCTGCATTGCTCTGATAATCTCTATGAGACAACGCATTGAGAAGTGCTTCCTGAAATACTCTCTCCGGAAAATCTTCCACCTCAAGTCTGAATAATCCTACCTGAATGTTCTCTATCTTACTGTATGCTTGTACTCTCTCGGTCAACTTGTCAATAACGCTTATTAATGGCAGCTTTAAATCAAGTCTTGCATCGTATTCTTCTAAATTATCAGCTGAATAATGTAAATATATAACTTCCGCCTGCGGTAACAATCTTTGAATTGAGGTTTCTTTTCCCACAAAGAGCAGACCAGCAATAGTCAGACGTTCTACATCTCCGTCATATTTTATGAGCTGTAAGTCTCTCAAAAAATCTATATCATCCAAATCTGGTAATGTAGATTTAGAATCCCTGACTCTTAGTTTTTCCTTCAAGCTGTACACTTCTAACTTATTTACATCATCCAGAGTACTTTCGCCTATAATTCTACCAGAAAAATCCGGATTCTGCACAGATGAATACACATTACTTAATTCATCTGGATATGCAGGTTTTGAATTTCTACCTAATCTCTTCAGACATCTGCCATCTGTAGTTGTATATGTCTTTCCATCTGCTTTAACTGATATTGCAATAACAAGTTTTCCTTGATACTCGAAGTCTGATATTTCTGTAAATAATGGTGGCACAGTTCTATCATAAATTTCCTCAATAATACGCTGACCATCATAATTCCTATCACAGCCAGTAACTTCAATAGGCTTATCTTCTACTCCAAAATAAACTGTTCCTCCCTTAGTATTTGCAAATGCAATTAATTCATCAACAGCAAGAGAAATAATTTCTTTCATATTTCTTGCATTCATCCAAGACTTAAATTCAACTGTATCAGTTTCCTCTTTATCTAATATTTCCTTAAATTCTTCTTCAGTCATTAGCGTTACACCTTCTTTCCCAATAAGCATTCATATCCAATTTACTAATCTCTTGATTTTAATTTGCATAATGTTGGTGTTTGTTTTCTGTTTAAAAGACGTAAGAATTAACATTCATACCTTATAGTAGAATATATTTTTAATTATACAATGACTCCATTAACTCTTGTATCTCCTGTTGCTCAATCTTTTTCTTCCATCTTCGTATATTCTCTTGTATATACTGTTTATGTTTAAGCAAATCAACACCAGTAAAATAAGACAACAGAGACTCATAAAATTTGACTCGCCCTTGCATACAAGGCACCATGCTTCCGGTTCCGCCCCAATGATTAGGTTCTAACGATAACTTAGTAAAGATTTCATAATCTTTATTATACTGAACAAACTTTGCTATAGCCTTTTCACGGATACATGTACCCAATTCCGACAATGCCTCAAACAAAGCTATCATTTTCTTGTTATCCTCATTATATCTCTCTATGGTTTGTAATACCCATTCTTCTTTTCTTTCATTTCTTAAATCTTTTCCCTGCTCTTGTACAAGCAAATTTTTAAATTCTTCTTTGGCTCTCCACCTATAATATTCACTCTTTTCTACAACAAAACCAAACAAGTAATCAAATATATTCATATAGCTATCCAATTCCCAGCATACCATAATTCTATCATGTTCATACAAATATGGCCTATCTTCATTTTCAATAATATACTCTGCATATAACTGAACCCAAGAATTATCAACACTTATAAAACACTTAATAAATTCACCATCATAATCTGTGTGCGAATCTAATATTATTGTACATAAATATACTTCCTTCAATAATTCAATATCATCGGAAAATTTACACATTAACTCTTCCGGTTTCCATACATGGTCATTGAACAACCATTCAAAATACATTCGTACCATGAAATTACTATACTCTTGTTTTTTTAAAATAATTCTAGTAACTTTACAATATATTTTCGGCTCAAATTCAATAAAGTTATCTAAAAATCTTAGATTCCTATATGGGGATGATTTAATTTCTTTATCTCCATCATCCTGAAAAAATTCAATCAATCTTTCTAACCACAATGGATCAATTTCTTCTTTTGGCAATGTTTCAAAAAACTCAAATTGCCACTTATTTTTTTGAACAAATTCCTTGCTCCATATAAAGTTGTAAACATGCTCGCTACCATATTGTGCTATTAAATTCTTTATAAGCGTATTTGGATGTAAATCAATACAATCTCCCTTTTCAACAAACACTTTTGCAAAACGACACAATTTGTCTTTGTCACTTGATATTTCATCTACAAAGATTTCCAAGCCATGAACCATTTCATATTTTTCTCGTACTAACTCAAATGTGATTTGATTGACCTTATCCACAAGATTGACTATATCCTCTTCTGTCAAAGAATTAGCATATTTTCTAATTTCTAATTTTCTCTGTTCTTCTGCTTCTTCATAGGACAATTCATTTTCCCAACACTTGTCCGAAAATACATTATATATCTTCCACTCTTCACATTCAAAAATTATATTGAACTCATCTGCAGAATCAATTCCATAATAATTCCATTTCTTTTTTAATTTTTTGCATAAAACACAATATCTTATCTTATTTATTTCCCACAGTTTATCAACCAACTTCACTACATATTCTTTATCAAATTCGAATACATCTTTTTCTACTTCATCATACCAGCCCTCAGCATATTTCTCCAAAATATTTCTAATATCTTTTTCCCAATATGCCTCTTCACTAAGCAAAATTAGTTCTTTCCAAATGCTACCACGATACTTCTTACACCCTTCGGTTAATATAATAGGTATAGTATACATCGTTATTGTCTTTCCTCTGCCCGATTCTACAGGTCGGTACAACACCTCTAAAAAATGATTGGAAATTCCCATAAAGAGTTTTGTAATAATAAGACTATTCCTTTTTTTCTTTACTCCTTCTACAATCATATTTACTGTAAAATAATCGTACCTATAAGCATTTTTATCAATGCTGTAATTTGTTTTTATACACTGCATAACCGTATCAATCGCTGATTGCTTCTTTTCTACATATTCACACATTAGCTCAACCGCCTCTGGCAAAAGAGTACGATTGCAATAACCGGAAAGCATTTCTATTATTACATCTTCTGTATGATATTTATCCTTTGAAAAATCTATTTCATCAATGTTGATTTTATCTGCATCTACCACCTCTATTCTATCCTTTACAATCAACAAAACTTCTTCAGGTCTAAAGTCGTGAAAGTATTTAACAAATTCATAAAATATTTCTCCACCTTCTTCTTTATATATATCCCACACCTTCTCTATCTCTGAAGACAAATAATCATGAATTTCCGACGAACTAAAAATGTTCCACAAAATACTTGTAGCTTTTACGATTCTATTTCTAAAACTTCTAAAGCCTATCTCTAATAATTCTGAATATGGCACAATTCGTTTTTTACAAAATGCGTAATATAACATATAATTTCGCAGACATTGATCAGATATTGTTGCAACTTTATCAAGTTTAATCTCAACAAATTCATCCTCGCATAAACGATATATCATTTTCAAAAACAATTCTTGATTCATATTCATTTTATCCAGCAAACTCTCCAGAGGCTTTATATCTGATAGATTGATTGTATGCAGTAATGAAATAACACTTGCCGTTAAGCATAAATCCCTATCTGTAGTAATTGCTGAACTTACCAAAAACTTAGTATAATAGCTTTCATATAACTGCGTTGCATCATTAATTGCAGACAATGATTGTTCTGCTTTTGCTAATCTACCAGCCATATAAGCAATTCTCGGATTTCCCTCTGCAATTCGTATAATAGTATCCACATAATCTCCATTGCGAATTTCCATATTAACATTCAAAAATTCTTTTATTTGCTCATCTGTAAAAGGAACCACATTTAATATGTGTGGCTCCGTATATTGGCGAATTTGATTAACAACTCCAGCCGCCGTATAATCTCTTAATGTTGATATGATTTTTATATCATATCCCATATTCTCCATATTTATATATTCCAAAACATATTTTAATCCCACTAATTCATTGGCATCGTCAATCAAGAACAGGTACTTTCCTGCATTTTCCATATAGGCAGCAACATCTTCTGATATTGACAAATCCATACTCTTAATGCAAAACACCTTATATCCGAATTTATTTCCAAAATCTCTGGCTACCTCTAAAGACAATCTTGTCTTTCCTACACCTGCTTTTCCCACCACCACAACTACTTTTTTCTGCAGTAAAAATGACATCATCTCTTCATATTCATCTTTTCTAAATTGAAATGTAGTTGATAATGGCGCCATCATCTCATTTGAATCATACTTATTAATAAAATCTCTTTGTTCAAGTATTTGATTTGTATCAATAGACATACCTAAATGATCTTTAGCCAATATTTTGTATTTTCGATATATTTCATCTGCTATTCTATCTATACCATAGATATCAAATAGAATTCCTTTTTGAGAACATATATCTTTAAGTTCCTTATCTTCTCCCGCCGATAAATTTGATGAAGTATGGCAAAATATTATTTCCTCAATATCTTTTTCTTGAATTCCTGTCTTTTCTGGATCTAGACATTTTTCTATATCATCTTTTGCCTTCTCAAATAAATTGTCTTTTTGCGTAGTATATGCCACAAAAATATATTTGCCATTTTTACTCTTAAAGTACGTATCTGGATTTCCTTTTGTTGTCTTCATTGTTCCAGCTTGCATTCCATATGCATGAATTCCTTCATATCCTTTTCGTGCCAATAACGCATCACACAATTCCTGAAATGCTCCTCCCTCAAGAACATTAATTTTTGCTTTTATGTCAGTTAATCTAGACATGAACACCTCCTTACGAAAACGACTTATGAATTTCCTCATCAAACACGTTTTCTATCTGTACAACATTTGCTTTTCCTGATGTTTTTTCTCATCTCATCATGGATATCTTTAGATATTTCCACTATTCTTCTATGTATCGAATTTATCTCATCATATTTATTAATAGCTATATATTTTAAAACATCCGCTCCTCTATTAATTGATATTGCATAACCATCTACAGTATTTATAATACTATGAGAATTAACAGTTCCATATACCGCTCAAGTATTCGTCTAATGTTATTATCAAATCGTATTCTAATATATTTTCTTTGTAATTCCAATATAAACTAATTGCTCTATATTTAACAATTTCATTTTCTTTTAATCGTTTGACCATATAAACATGCTAAATCTGATAAGAAACAACTCTGCTTTTGCTAATCAATGCTATCTGTATTTCTTAAATCTAATCTCTATTCATTATATCATCTATGCAAAATAATCTAACAAGTAAATATTTATTGTAAAACTATTCTCTTCCCAAGGGAAGTATCATCAAATCGAAAATGCTGATTTTATACGGCATAATACACTTATCACATAGAATTTTTTTCTCACCATAGAAGTCCTTTGGTCCAAATAAAACCTCTGATTTATCAAATGCATCTGTTATCATTTAAGTCACTCCATTCGCCTAAAGTACACACAATATACTCTTGTCATTCAACCAGTTCCATTTCATCTTCCATTTTTATAAATCCAATGTATGATATGCATATGATTCCTTTTCTACCAGAGACATATCCACATCATCCGACAATTTATTAGCTGCACGCAGGACAATTATTCTCGTTCTTACTAATTCATCAACATCTTTCATTTTCCTTCTTCATCCAGCCCTTCATAATGGAACCGCCTGCAATGGTATCTGCATTACTTACTCCCGCCTCATTATCAAATCTTGCTGCTTTATAATAGTTATTTGTTTTCTAATAGGTTGTAATTATATACCAGGATAAAATAATTATCACTTTCTATTTCTTTTATTGGTTCTACATAGTTTTCACTATATTTATAGGTGACATATTCATCAGCCTTCAATAATAAGAAATATTCCTTATAGGAATTGTCCTTATACCAGTTTATGTTGGTCTGGTATGCTCTAGGTGATACGCCCGACTCGTTTACATTGATACATCTGACCTTTACATCATTGTCGGATAATAATGTGATACTATTTGCATTCCAGAAGGTTCCATAGCCATATTGAAGATTATTTTTTTCTAATGTATCTATAACATTTTCTAATGCCTGATTACTTTCTGACCGGGTATTATTAATTTTTAATATACCAATTGTGGAAATAATCATTAATATTTCTATCGGAATTACTATAATTGCAAACATCCTATGATACTGCTTTTTATCATATATCCATTTTGCAAACATAATACATAAAATAACAGATGTCCCTACAATTGGAGATAATCGCCAACAGGCTGTATTTAAACTTCCAAATACCCAGCCTAATAAAATCAGTGCTGTCATAAATGAATGTGTTAATATCATAAGCTTATAGGCTATAGTTTCAAATTTGTTATACATTATTGTCATTATAATAGGAACAATCAAAACTACTAAGGAGCATATTATTTTTAACAGCTCTATAATACCCTCGCAAGAATATATTAACATTCCGCTTCTAACCTCTACGCCGAATAATGTAAACCATTGCGGAACAAAGCTTAGAAAATTATCCAGCCACTGACTTTGCTTAGAAAATTTCGAATATCCTTCCTGATAGCCTGCTACTATGTTTCCATTTGCTATTTTCCCTAACAGCATACCTACAATAATAGCTAATATTAAAGCTAAAATTATTTTATATTTCTTTTCATTTTTTTTGCTGGCAAAAGGTGTTTTTACATCAAAAAATATATTTGCCATAAATGCTGCCAATACCGGTAAGCCATATATAGTAAGGGCTTGTATACCGTTCATTGAGCATAGTACTGTCCAGATTAAAAGTAATATCATATATTTCTTTTTTGATTTTTCACAATTAAGCACTCTTAGTACAAGACCTAATCCTACCATAACAAAAAGTAGTCCCAGACTATAATATATTATGTGGCACCAGAATATTTCTCTTAACTTTTCGCTTATGGAAACTATTAAAAACAGTGCTGAAACTCCAAAAACACTCCATTTATAGCTAAAGTTCATAGACCTTAGCAAAAAGGCAAGTGCCAGGCCAAAGCATATTGCAAATAACACCATACCACATAGCTGTGCTGTCATACTGACACCAAATATTGCTACAAACGGAACCATTAAAAGCTGTCCACCAAAAGGCAGCAGGCAGGCGTAATAAAAGTCGCTGTTCATAAGAGCCTTTCCATCTAAAATAGCCTCTGCCCAGGTAATAGTATCTGTACAGTCGGCATGATAATATCCCTTTGAAATAAAAATAATATAAAAAAATACAATTCCAATAGATACTGCTCCCATCAGGGATACTGCTACTTTTACTGCCATGTTATTTTTGCTCATGATATTCCCCCTCTGTATTTACATTCCATATATTAGACTTGTCCTTTCTGTCCTTTATGATGTTGTCTACAGCCTCAAAAGAAGTAACCATTGAATGGTCCATATTGTTATATCTATGCTGACCATTTCTGCCTACACAATACAAATTGTCATAGGTATTTAAATAATCTACTAATTCATCTATCTGGTCATAGGTATCAAAATATGCCGGATATGCTTTTTTAACCTTTTCCCTGTGAGCATCAAGGACAGCCTTTTCATCTGAAATAATACCCATTTTAACAAGCTCCTGACTTGCAAACCTTATACATTCTTCATCTGACATATTGTAAAAATCGTCACCCTCATTGCAGAAATACTCTAAGCCTATCCATACCTTATGGTCTATGTCCTTTACAAGATATGGCGACCAGTTATTAAATATCTGGATTCTTCCAAGCTTTACATCAACGTCCTGTACATAAATCCAGCAATCCGGAACAATGTTGTTAATAGTTTTTATATTTGTCTGATTCTTAAGATTAAGCTTATCCACCAATAAGCCTACTGTAACAAAATCTCTGTATGGAAGTCCCTTTGCAATAGCAGCAATATTTTCCGGAACGCTATTCATCCCTGCTGTTAAATCCTTAAGTGGCATTGAGGAAATGAAAATATCACCCTCAAGCTCTACCTGCTCTCCGGCCTTCTCATAAACCACACTCCGGATTTTTCCGTCTGAATTGTTTATTTTTACAACCTTTGCATTTTTAATAATGCTTCCACCCATATTTTCCACTTTGCCTGCTGCTACCTCCCAAAGCTGTCCCGGACCATACTTTGGATAATAAAATTCCTCAATAAGAGAGGTTTCCACCTTTTTATTTTGGGAATTTTTCTTAAATATTTTTGAAAATACATCCTTTATAATTGCGACTATTGAAAGTCCCTTAACTCTTTGAGCCCCCCAGTCTGCTGATATTTCTCTAGGGTGGCGTCCCCACAGCTTTTCTGTGTAGCCCTCAAAAAACATAGAGTACAATTTTCTTCCAAATCTATTTATGTAGAAATTTTCTAAGGAGGTTTCTTTTTTCTTAAACACACACGCCTTTAGATAGCTAAAGCCTGCACATATAGTTGTAAAGAAGCCCATATTTTTTATAGTTTCCCACTTTAAGCTAATAGGATAATCAAAGAATTTTTTCTTATAGTATATTCTGGACACCCTATTTCTAATAAGCATTACCTCATCGTCCTTTTCCGGGTCCGGTCCGTTTTCAGCTAATGCTTTTTTTCTTCCTAATATTTTGTCATCATAGGCATCTGCACCCTGAGTAGGCATAATTCCAGCCCACCACTTCGTAACATTATCATCCTTGGAGAAAAATCTGTGTCCTCCTATATCCATACGATTTCCATTGTGCCTTACAGTTCTTGAAATGCCTCCTATCTCATTACTTTCCTCTAATATAATAATTTCATATTCATCCTTAGTATTTTTCAAAAGCTGAAATGCCGCAGTAATACCTGCCGGGCCAGCTCCAATAATAACTACTTTTTTCATAATAATCTCCAATCTATTTTTTTCTATACAAAGTAATTTTTCTAGCTACAAAATTCCAAACTAAAACTATAATAGTCGCTATAACTTTTGAAACCATAAAATACAAGCCTGCAATCTCTGTAAGCACATACATTATTATTTCAGTAAATCCTAAGCCTATTACGCCTATAATTCCATAGACCAGAAATTCTATCTTTCCGTTTACGCTGCTGTTCTCAAAAACCAGCAGCTTGGATAGCCCATAATTAACGGCAAGGCCTATAACAAAAGCAAATATTACGGATATTAAATAGTTTACACCAATAGTTGTAATTAAGAAAAGACTCCCTCCGTCTGCCAAAAATGCAACTCCCCCAACAAATATGTATCTAAAAAATTGTATAAAGGTATTGTTGCTTTTTGTTATAAACAGACTTTTGAAGTCTAACTTAAATATATAATCAAATAGTTCTTTCATATGGTTCTCCTCATAGCTTCATAATTAAAATTATATATAATTATTCATACTCTTTCAAGCCAATTTTCACGATATTAAACTGTTGTTTACACCTGATACAGTCTATACATATGCACTAATTAATTTCGTCATTTAAAATTCTGACTGCCACTAAAAACTGCAAGCATTTTGCAAGCGCAGAAAACGGGAAGCCTCAAATGCTGGCTTCCCGCTGTTTTAACATTATTCAAACTCGCCAAGTTCTGTCGAATTAAACTCTATTTACCCACTTCTCTGGATCTTTATAAAATACTGCTTTATCTTTAAATAACTGTATTGCATCCTGCTTTAAATGTTTCTTATTGACATTATGAATTTATCGTACTACCCTAAACTCGTAGAATATATTACAATAAATGTAATGTTTCGAAAACTTTTGGTTCCGATTATAATAGAGCGGCTTTTAGCATCTCTCATTGGAACCTGCCAGTGCAAATCTCTGCTTTGAGACGGTTCCCTTTATCACAATTACCAAGCCAATCTGATGGGTACCATTCTTCATTATTCACAATTCTGTATAAATAAAGAACAACTCATGTGGGATTGGGGATATGCCTTACTCATTATTGGAATAAGAAAATAACTGCAAAGGAGATTTTTACTATGAAAGAAATAATTTTAGGAAATCACATACGAAAGGTTCCTTCAGTTGCAGTTGGATGCATGCGCCTTTCTGAAAAATCGAAGGATGAGATGAATCGTTTTATTCATGCAGCTCTGGAACAAGGTGCATACCTCTTTGATCACGCGGATATCTATGGTGATGGTATGAGCGAGAGCATATTCGGCGAAGCGTTCGCAGATGATTCATCCATAAAGCGTGAAGATATTTTTCTTCAGTCAAAATGTGGCATCCGCCAAGGCTTCTATGATCTCTCAAAGGAGCACATTCTGAAATCTGTCGATGGCATTTTACAAAGGCTCCATACAGATTATCTTGATCTTTTGCTTCTTCACCGTCCGGATGCACTCGTAGAACCGGAAGATGTTGCTGCTGCATTTGATGTTCTTTATGAAAGCGGAAAGGTTCGCCATTTTGGAGTTTCAAACCATAAGCCGATGCAGATTGAACTGCTGCAGAAATATGTCCGCCAACCACTCGTTGTCAATCAGGTTCAGTTCAGCATCCCTGTTTCCAATCTTGTTGCAAATGGCATGGAAGTCAATATGGAAACCCCAGGTTCAATCGATCATGATGGAAGTCTGCTCGACTACTGCCGCCTCCATAATATCACTCTCCAGGCATGGTCTCCGTTTCAGATGCCGGCATGGAAAGGCTGCTTTCTCGGAAGCGACGAATACCCTGAACTGAATAAAAAACTTCATGTGACTGCCGAAAAATATAATGTCAGCGATACTACTATTGCGGCTGCGTGGATTTTACGTCATCCGGCAAATATGCAGATTGTTACCGGCACTGCAAGTGAAAGCCGCCTGAAAGAAATTATCGCGGCATGCGATATTACTCTGACTCGTGAGGAATGGTATGAGCTGTACCTGGCGGCAGGTCATCTGCTTCCGTAGGGATTATCGATTACCGGCATTATTTTCAAAATGCCGGTAATCCTTAGAATTAGCAAGTTGTACAAAAGAATCTTCTCTTTTACGAAGTCTGGTCTCATAAACGAGATAAAGGTTCTGGCAGATGCAGAGCTTGTGAACAATCTGGAGCAACTGGCAGCTGCAGCAAGTGTTACACCAACACCAGAACCACCAGATGGAAATCCATTACTTGAAGCAGCCGGAATATCTTACAACCATACAGAAATTTCTTCAAATAGTAACCGTTCTCCTAAAAATTTCCCATTACAGTCCTTGTAGTTTACTCTTGTGTCATTGCAGTTTAATTCCTTATTCTAATTTATGAAACTATTGTCCACATTTACCTATCTCCATCCAAATTCATCTAACTTAGGACCATATATTTCTACACTATATTTCCATCGCATATCTCAATAACTCTATTACACTCATTTGCCACTTCCATATCATGTGTAATAATTATCACTGTAGTTCCCTTTGCATTCAATTGTTTGAATACATTCATTATCTCCAAAGATGTCTTTACATCTAAAGCTCCTGTTGGTTCATCCGCAAGAAGAACCTTTGGATTGTTAATCATAGCTCTTGCTATTGCCACTCGCTGCTTTTGACCTCCTGAAAGCTTATTAACTTTCTTATCCATTATCTCATCCATCTCAAGCTGACTTAATATATCCTTAGCCTTTTCTTCTCTCACACGCCTATTCCCAGCATCCTTTGAAAAAAATAATGGCATCAGCACATTCTCTATTACTGTATAATTCTCCATAAGTGCAAAGTCCTGTAACACAATCCCAATATCTCTATTTCTTATAATTGCTCTTTTTTTCTCATTTAATTTCGACACATCTTGGCCATTAAAATAATATTTTCCTTGTTCGAAATCATCAATACAGCCTATGATATGCATAAGTGTAGATTTTCCTGCCCCAGATTTACCTATAACAGCTACCATTTCTCCCTCTGAGATTCTGAGAGAAACTCCTTTAAGAGCAGTAAATTCATTCACCTTTCCTTTATTATATATTTTGTATATATTATCAATTTCTATCATAATCTCACTCCTCGTCAATAACCACTATTCATAACCCAGTGATAATCATCACTCTCGTTCTTACCATATTCTGTTATCCATATATGAATTAATTTAAAATCATCACTTATAGTAATCCAATAGTAATATAATGGTCCATCAACAGCTTCCTCATTTTGAAGATTTACACTCATACAAGTCATTTCATATCCATTTTCTTCCCTTGAGATGTTAAAACTTTGAAAATTACCACCCAACTCAAAACCTTCAACTTTAACTTCACCTTCAAATTTATTATTATTATTACAATTCCCTTTTCCTTTGATTACTACTTCAACCTCTTTTAATGGTTCTATTTTTTCTTTTTCTGTTTCCAAAGGATCTTCATCATACAGAAAAAACTTTCTATTAATATCTAACTCAATCTCATTTCCATTAACCTTTATGTCTGTTATAGGTTTTTCCTTTTTTAAACCGAATTTGAGTACAATTACCAATATGGTTATCATCACTACTACCAATAACCCAATTATTAAACATTTCTTCTTCATATTAATATCTTCCTTTCTGTTGATGGCTTCTACTTTCATTCCATGTTCTTGATTATTTCAATCGGAGTATTTCCTTTTAAAACATTCTTTGTAGTCTGCCCTGACCAAAGTACTATAATTATGCACACACTAAGCATAAATAGCATCTGTAACATTCCTATATTACAATTAATTTTTCCAACTAATTTAAATTGTTTTTGTAAAGCCAACAGATTGGTTGTAAAAGCAAATGCAAGCACTGAATTAAAAGTCATTTCTAATATAGTCATAAACTGTGCTTTGGTATAGTTCATGCCACATATGTACATAATTCCAAAATATCTTATACTTCTAACGGTTTTAATTGTTACAATTCCTGTTATAGAGATTAGGAATAGTACAAGAACAATTACTGTAAGTGGCACATATTTAAGTAATGTACCCTTATACTTTTCATTACTCCTATATACAATGTCTTCCGCATCAGGATACAATGAATCCGATGGGATAGATTGTAATACTTCTTTTTCATAATTACTTATTTTATCTTTCAGATTTCTTTTGTCTTCAGCGGACATTGTGTCATCCGGATTAATTATTATATTATAAAAAACCGACGCAGTTTCTATATTCTTTATTTTCTTGATTTCTTCCTCCGGTATAATAAGTCTTACCTCTTCCTCCTGCTCATAACTGTAGATTTGAAAAAAGTCCTCAAATGTCATATTACTATCAATATGTCCTAAATCAGTGTAAAGCCTTTGACCATCACTAATAACACCGGCAACATATATATTAACCTTTATTTTTTCATCTTCTTTATAAGAAATATTATATTCAAAGGTATCTCCTGCTTTTATGCCATACGGATTATTTGATATCAATGCCACAACAGTATCATTATCCTTCTTAACCTTACTTGGATATGTACCTGAATCTAATCTTGGTTTAATACCTTCCATAACCTCTTTTGAATATACAGAAGCACGTATTGTACCAGTATTATCTCCTTGATTCCCAAAAAATGTCTGAGATATCAACATATTTTTCTCTTTAGAGATTTCTTTATAAAAATCATCAAAAACATTTGCAACGAATATACTGTCCGTATCTATATATTTACTTGCTAAACGATGTATCTTGGTCTGTTCATCAATATTTGAAATGAATATTGTTGATATCAGCATCATCACTACCATTATTAAAATAACACATAAATTAAACCACCAATTTCTGATATATTCACTTATTCCAAACCTAAACATACATAGCAGTCCTTTCCTGTATACAACTTAAATTAGTATTTACTTATTACCCACTCTTATAAAGTCTCCTTATCCAGCCTGTTTCAACATTTCAACAAGCTCTTTCTTATTCATAATCTTAAGCATTATAAAAGAGATACTAAAAATACATATAAAATAAATTGACATCATTATCCCATATGACTTAAAACTATAAAGACTAACACTACTTTCATATATATCTGTAATAATTGCTTGCAACATACATCTATACAATAAAAAACCTGTTATCTCTATTACTAAACTAACAATTACTATTTCTAACTCATTAATAGCAAGACGTAATCCCTTAGATGCACCTATTATCCCATATACTGCCATTTGTTTTCGTCTCTTACTTATTATATATCCATACATAAGACAGGTATTAAGAGCCGATATAATTCCTATGGCAACAGATATGACGATAATACTTTTCATTGATATCAGCTCTTCTTCATCTCTAATATCAAATTCATCAATTGAAACATTTTTTCCGAATTTTTTCTCAAAAGTGTTTTTTATTATCGAGTAATCAGCTTGAGTGGGAAGTTCTCTAAAGTTAAATATAACAACAAATACTTTGATATCATTATTAGACGCTGTAAAAGGTATAGATAAATCTCCCGGTGCTACCTCATCTACACCTATAACCTCAAAGTCTACACTGTCAATGCAAATTATATCTCCCACTTCGTCCGTCTCACCACGATATGAATACACAACATTTAAACCGTCCGTCATATCCTCTATCGAAATTGTACGGCCACTTTCTAATTTTATATTGTCCTGCACAGTCTTTGATATATCGTACATTCCATTATGATATTCAAAATGCATAGATACCGGTGTATCGTTCCAAAATCCTCCTACAAACACATAATCTAATTTATAGTCAAATTCATTAAGCAACTGTGGCAGACACTCTTTGATATTTACAACTTTGGTGTTCTCAAAAGAAGTGCCTATACTATAACTGTCAATATTTAATTCCTGCATCTTTGCTGAATAATTTCCATATATGCCATATGAAAAGAATATGCAAATAATTGCAACAAATTGTGACAATAGCATAAGTAAATAAACTTTGCGAAATTCCAGTATTGAGTTTTTAATGTTCTTAATTACTAGATTTATTATCATAGGCTAACTCCATTGCGATTACGTCTGCTATAATTTTTTAGTTTTCGTAGTATTGCTTTGCTGTATATGTATTTGCTTTGAACCATCATCCTACAAATTAAGATTGTAGCAGAATAATTTCATTTTTTGTCATTTCTTGCCTAATCTGTTACTTTTCTTGCTTAATCTGCAAAAAAAGATGCTGACAAAATGTCAACATCTTTTAATCAATCTTATTCTGTATTAATATATTTGTATTGAATTCTTCATTTTTAATATACATAGCCATTTGACCATCATATTTTTTCACTGTTCTTCTTACGCTTCTTAACCCTATACCATGAAATTCCGAATCTCTCTTACTTGTTTTAATTTCTTCTATTTCAATTAGTTTAGTACATTTATTTTTTATATTAATAATCAAAAAGCTTTTTTCCTGCTTTATGGTTATTTCTACGAATGATTCTGTTTCCACCCTTTCAGCTTCAATAGCATTATCAATTAAATTTCCCAATATATTAGCCATATCAATATTACTTACGATATTTCTTGGAGGAAGTTCTATATTAACCACAAATACAATATTTTGCTTTTCCGCAATGTTTTGTTTTGTATTAATAATTGCATCTACTACAGAATTACCTGTTTTAATATAAAACATTTTTTGTTCTATTAATTTATTTTCTTTTTGTAAAAATGTCTTTATTTCTTCAAGTTTTTCTTCTTCTGCCAATTGTGTCAAAGCTATAATGTCGTTTTTATAATCATGAATACTTTGTCTCCACAATTCAAAGGTCTGCTCTGTTTCATCCAACGATTTCTGCAACATCTTATTATTTAGTTCAATGAGTAAATTCGTTTTCTTCTGCTCATACCCCTCTGCTATTTTGATAACAAAACCAAAGATTATCATTTCAATACCAAGGGACGCAATGAAGAAAAACATAGTAAAGCTACTTATCTCATCATTAGTTTTATCTAATTCAGAGTGTATCAACACCAAGTTAGATATCAACAGGAATGCGGAACACACTCCCATAATCACAATATACAAAGGGGGTATTGTTTTCTTATGTGCAATTACTCTGTTCAATGTAAGAACTAAAATGCTCAGTATGCTTTTGCTTAGCAATATGCAAATAAGTCTTATAAAACTCTGTTCACTTAATATATAACCTGTATTTGTATCAATTACAATAGCAACAATATATATTATCATAAAGTCAATTGCTGATAGTATCGCAGCATATGCAACCACCAGCCCTATTGATAGCAGATATTTTTCCCTGTAGCTAACACATTGTATTGCTATACATAACAATATAAATATGCCTGTGGTAATATAAGAAAAAAGATTTATGTGATTTAATATAAAAACAATTACTGATGCTATGGTTGAAAGCAACACAATTTTATTTTTTGAACCACTTAGTTTTCCTTTTGCCACAAATGTACCACAAAAATAACTGCACATAAATATTTCTATAAATGTCGCAACATACTCAATGCACCAAAAAAATTCTTTCATACATTTTCTCCCCAATATCGAGTTAATTCATCTTTTAATATTTTTATTCCAGACCTGCTTGTAATCAATTTTTCACCATTATCCAATGTAATGTCATAGTTAGTATACTCTTTTATGTATTTCATATTTACTGCACAACCACTATGTATTTTTACAAAATTGTTATCATTAATCTCGTTAATGAAATCTTTAATTGGTTTCCACATACTTAAAACCTTATTGTTAGCCAAATGAATAAATAACTTTCTTTTTACAATTTCAAAATAACATATCTCCGATTGCTCTACCCTATAATCTCCGTCATCACTTTTAATAACAACGTATCTTCTTTCGCTTTTTTTGTACAACGCATAGGCAGATTTTAATGCAATACTTAGTTCTTCTTTTATTCTGTTTTTTCGGATGTATCTAAACGGATTGTACTCGAATGAATCAAAAACATACTTTTCATACGAAGATATGAATATTATTATTATATCTTCATTAGTTTCCCTTAATATTTTTGCGACTTCCAACCCTGAAATATTTGGCATATCTACATCTAACAGAAGGATATCATAATGTATTTTTTCTTTTTTAATTGTATCAATTAGATCTGTTCCATTAAAAAAAACCGAAACATCAACATCATCTTTTAAATTCTTAAAAATCGCCCTAATACCACTCTCTAATCTGCTTGTTATTTTTGAATCATCATCACAAATCGCAATATACACATTCTATCCCCACTTTCATTTATTGTTTATATATAACATTATCGTAAATTCTATCAAATATCGATATAAATATCAATCAAGAGACTTTAAAATATAATACATATCTTTTTGGTCGTAAATTATTTTACATTTGATACTTCACCAGTCAACATGGTACCTAACACATATCATATCCTATAATTCTACATACTCAGGAGCACGCCTCTCGGCATACTCCATCTATTTTATGTGTTATTAAAATCTTATTTCTCCCCAATTATAACAACGTGGTTACTCGCTCCCAGAACTGATTGTTCACGGCACACACTATAATGATAGTCGCACCAGATTTTAAACTGTTTTTCATCATCATGTCTTAATACACCTGTTTCAATAAGTTGTTTTGCCAAATGGGCATCTAAATATTTTTCATCGCTTGTAGCAATATATTGAAAAATGTAATACCTTGGAATATATGCGGTAACTAAATATCATTTACAAACTAATTAAATTCAAAGCAGCAAAAAGACAGCCTCTCAGCTGTCCTCTCTATTGCACATACACCACCTGTTATGAAGTGACCTTTGTCAGGAGTAAATTCACAAAAATCACCACAAACTTTTCCTTTCATTAAATTACCATTAAGAATATTCAGATGGTTCTGTCAGGGACTTGTCGCCAATGGCGATGCGAAGCATCCTTGACTGAAACAGATGAATATTCTACTACTGTGCTTAAGTATGTAACGATGCCCACGCTTTCCTCCTGCAAGAATAATGGCTGCCATGCTCGCCGCCAGACCTGTGCAGACTGTGTTTACAGTAAGACTGCTGTCAGCAATTGCATCGTAAATCATAAGCCCTGAATTTACCTCTCCGCCCGGATTGTTTATATAAACCGTCACCGGCTCTGATTCTGTCTGCTCCACATAAAGTATCTGCGACAAAAACGCATCGGCAAGTGCAGCATCAATCTGTCCTGTCAGAAAAATCCTTCTGTCCATCAGATGCCTTGTGCGAAGTGACACCTCCCTGATGCCATGTGCACTTTCAACCTCAACTGCCGGAATACATAATTCACTCATAATAACTTCTCCTCTTAACAATTCCATAATATACTTACTGCGCCTGAAAAGCCGCATTGTTTCTGATAAGCTCATTCAGTGATGCCGGAGTGTAATTATTGATACACGCTCCTGCATTCAACGCTGTCGGTCTCGTCTTCATAAACTCATAGACATCATCCTTCCTACCATGGATATGTCCATATATGTGCCATGAGCCATACTTGCACTTGTACCATGCAGCTATCGGGAAATGGCACAGGACAATCTCCTTATCACCATCCATTACTCTGGCAATCTTGTCCACCGACTCGAAATATGACATGGCAGCTTCATTTTCCAGTGTCTTTCTGTCATGATTTCCGATAACCAGATGCTTATGTCCCTTGAGCTGTCTTAAATACCACTCTGCCGGCTTCTCATTTCTGAAAGCAAAATCACCTACTATATATACATGATCATCCGGCCGCACTCTCGAGTTCCATAGCTTAATCAGGCAATGATCCATCTCATTAACGTCGATAAAAGGTCTATGGTCAAATCCAATTACGTTCTTATGTCCAAAATGTGTGTCACTTATGTATAAATTCATGCTGCGTCTCCTTTCCTGTTTCTGACTGACATCATTATATCTTAATTTTCTACAAAATAGTATATATCGGTGGTTTACATAATAAACACACGAATTATAAAACACATAGATTATATAACACATGAATCATAAAACATATTAACTCACAGTTCATTTTCATTTCCGGGAAAGCAGGCTATAATATACTCATCAAAACCTCAGGCATGATTACCGCTGCCTGCAGACAGATAAGATATACACAGTACTTTACACAGAAATAATTAAGCTTGACAAATAGGAGGAAAATTCAGTGGGCGAAATTACAGAGGTATTTGAAAAAATAAACAGCGACTTATGAAGTGACAAGGAAAACTATACTAAAACAGTAAGAACTGCTCTCAGTGCAGAAGTATGTAGCAATATGTTCAAACAGGGCTTCACTCTGGACCAGATCGCAAAATCCATGCCATGGCTTGAAAAATCAGACATTTACGGTCTTTCCGTAATGGTTAATGACACACCGGTTTCTGCCACAGATGAAGAAATAGAGGATATCAAATGGACTTTCAGAAGAACAAGAAAACCAAAGGTACTAGGCAAGATATTTAACACTGCGGAGGAACAGGCCAAAAGACGCTTCCGTGTTAATCCATTTTGCCCTAACCCCGACTGTCGCGAGGAACACGCATACTTTACCATAAAGCTCACCGAGGAGGAAATCAATAAAATGAATGCCTTCTACGATAAGAATGATGAAGAAAATAACTACAATGATATTGGAATCCTGTTTATGGACGAGCCACCGGTTGTCGTAGTCAGAGACTATGTCTGCCCTGTCTGCAAAACCAAATTCAAACAGGCTATGCCTGTATACCGTACAGACGAGATTGGGTACAAGCGCTATGGACATGTGGCAATGGGGAGTGTGCCGGTATAACCAGAAGCTCAGGCATAAAGAAAATTATAGAAAAATAGAGAAGCAATGGAGTAGGTGGGAAAGATCCAGTTTAAGGCTTTGTGAGAATCGCCAGATATTAAAGTGATACGGTCTACTCACTTTTTATCCTCATTTAATCCCCATTTTTAATTCACACCCCCTGAAAAACCCGTAAAATGGGCATTTCTTAAAAATTTCCGTTATTAAAACTCCCCACAGAGAAACTTATTATCCCTGTGAAGGCTTGATTTCTAGAGCTTTTAATGGTGATTATTTCGCCTTTTATCACAATTATTTTATGTTTTCAAAAATTTAGGTATCATATAGGTATCAATGTACCCATTTGGTATTAGGTCTCCTACATAAGAAAATGTACAATATTTCTTCGAAAAATATCTCCAACACTTATCTTATTTTTGGTACAAATTCATTTTCTTAACAGCAGCTCTTGTTTCAATAAAGAAATATCCTGATGATTATTTTTAGGTTTTATTCTATCTAAAACCTTCTTTTCAACAGATTGTGTCCAATAAATTTTCAATTTTTCTCTTGCCCTTGTTATGGCAGTATAAAAGATACTATGTGTTATCAGTTCATCAATATCATCTGTTATAATGATTTTTACTGAATCATACTCTAAACCTTGTGCTTTGTGAATAGATACCGCATATGCTATTTGAAATGGTACCATATTCTTAGATACACTGTCATCATCTTCATCTGTACTTTTATTTTTATAAATGTCAAATCTTATAATAGAATTTCCCTTTTCTGATACACCTATAACTTGAAAATCTAAATCTTTGTCATCTAAATTCATCAATGGCTTGTCAATCTCTATATCAAATTGAATTCGTTCCGTTACTTTACCAGCTTCCAAAAGTCTAAAATCTTCTATTCTGCCTTTCATATTATTATGAATAATTGGAACTTGTTCTTTATTCTTTGTAAAAAAAGAATCCGCCAAATCATTGAACAAAATTGGATCACCAACTTTATATCTCTGTATTCCTCTCCTTATCTCCTTGCCATTATTGTTTTCTTGCATAAAATGATTTATATTGTTTATTCCATACAGTCCTCCATAATTTAAACATAAGATAATCTCGTTCTCTGATGCAGGAGTTAAAATTGACGGATCAAGATTTACTGAATAACCTCCTGCTTGTAGTCGATCCAATATATCATCCTCCATTTTGCGGACATTATCCCACAAAGCTTGTAACTGCTTACTATTACTTCTATATGGTTTTACTAATTCACATATTGCAGACTCTGGAAGAAATCCCCGTATTGTATCAAACCAATTTCCAAATTCTATTGATTCTATTTGGTAAGTATCTCCAACTAATACAAGTAATTTATAATCAGCAAGTTCCAAAAACTCCTTCATTTCCTTATTGCTAACCGTACTACACTCATCAATAAATATAATATCATACTTTCTCTTTATGTCATTATTATATCTATTGTTAAACTTTGAAATTGTCATAAATTCGCAATCTGAGGTTGCAGCGACCTTTCTCTTCAAATTGTTCACTGCTGGATTCGTATATGCCAAATACAATTTCGAATACTCTTTTAAAAAATTGGAAATGTAATTAATAAATGTAGTCTTCCCTGTTCCTGCTGCCCCATATATTACCGATACATGCGATTTAGCAAACATTGTCTCCAATGCTTTTTTCTTCTCTTCCGATATATTATAATCACTATTTTCAATCCAATGTTTTACAGTATTGGAATAATTACTCACACCGCTTTGAGCTAATCTCTTAATCGTTGTAATTATAGATATTGTATCATCCCTGTATGCCTCAATAAATATATAGCCTTTATCTATAATCAATTTACGTGCTTGCTGTTTCTGAGTTTGCGGTAACTTCTTATTATGTATATTTTTCAAAGTTTCAACATCTTCAAAATTACCAAGTTTATACTTTTCTCCATTCTGTTCTAATGGGGTATACAGCATCCCTTTCTGTTCAGTATTATTTTTTATAACTCTAGCCATAAATTCATGTTCACGTCCAGCTGTATCCAATGCTATTAACAAATCTGATATATTTGGTACATGTTTTCTCAATCCAGAACAGAACGGCATTGTATCAAAAGGTAAACACTCATTTGCTAAATATAAATTTGAGAGCCAATTATTAGCACCCAAATATTCCCATCTTCCAGTGTTATAATTCTTTTTATAACTCTCATAATATTGTTCTTTAATAACTCTATTATTCATATGATGTAACAAATATCTTAAAACATTGTAACCTGCACCTTGATTTTTAATGAGTTGTCTACAGAAATCCAATAAATCAAAAAAATGATACCCCTCTCTATTTGGAACAATTCGATTGCGGATTTCATTATATTTTTCATCTGAATAAACAACTATCTCTGCTAAGCTTCTTCCTGACTCGGTCAAATACTTAACTAGTTCCCTCTCCTCTGCTTTTCCAATGGGTTTGGTCTGATTATTAATTATCTTACTAAAATTTTTAAATTCACATGGTCGAATACTTACTTCCCAATCCAAAATAATTCTTATAGGCATACATTTATCAAATATTTCTATATAATCATCTTCTATTGCTAACTTTACCGCATAAAAGTCTGTTATTTCCCTATCTGTAAATGCAATTATTCTATCTGTTTTACTTGCCTTATCATTTGCCGGAATAAATGCTACTTCATAATATATTTTATTATTACAAAAAAATGGTTTTATATTTTGAATGTAAAAACGATCATATTTATACATATTTTTTGATGATTTTTTATATTCATCAACCTTTTGAACAATTTTTAGATAATACTCATTTAAGCTCTCATCTGTTTCAATTGGAAATTGCTCTAAGTTATACAAAACATCAAGAGAATACTTATCATGTAACATTGTTTTTATCCTAAGAAGATATTCGTAATATTTTAACATTAAACGCTCTGAATTTTCTTCCTCTAAAGTCCTATGTGATACAGATACCTGCAAAAAATGATGAAAACGAGACAAATATCTCAACCACTCTTGATTTTTTGCATATTTAACAGCCTGTTTAACATTATCCTGTGTATCCTCAATATCATTACCATTAGCATATATTTTCAACAAAATATGTTCAACAAAATGTCTTAATTGTGATAGAATATCCTGTGATATTTCTCCTCTCGTCGAATTACACAAATTATTTATATGTCTACATATTATTTTATCCGAATTTAATATTTGCTTATCAATTTGCAAAACATTATCCATAATCTCATCTTTCTCCTTATCATATATCTCTGATTACATGTTTTAATATCTTTATTATGTTAAATGTCTAACTGGAATACATTGATCCATATATTTATGTACAAAAGAAACTTGTTGCAAAATATCAATCGCATCATTTTCATTAATATCCCATCTAATTCTCAATTCATGAGCCGTAACATTTCTTACCATATGAATTAATCCCAGTATTATCTCTTTAAGCCCATTTTGCTGGTTCTGTTCTGAAGTTGTCCTTAATGAGTTTAAAACAATATATGGATTTTTTACAGAAAAAGCAGTTTGAATAAGTTCATTTCCATCTGTTAACAATCCACTCATTTCTCTTACCCGATCACATATTCCTTTTACTGCTTCCTGAACCGCATGAAAATAATCATCTACTAGTAATTCTTCTCTGCAGCATATTAAAACTCTTTGATGTGCACCATAACATGATAATTTATTTTTTAATTCTCTTGTTCTTCTTTCCACTTCGGATAAACTTTCAGCCTTAGTAATTTTATAGAAGTTGCCATCATCCCTTATTTCAATTCCTTTTAACATCAATACCCTATTTATTTCAAAACGTCTCTTCTCATATGCAGATTGAGTATTTAGTCCTCTAGCTGGCTCCATACATACTTGTATAAATTTATATACGCAGTTTGTACTATTATCTTTTCTACTCTGCTCACAAAATGCATTAAATAATCTCTTATATTTTGTATTTTTTGAATCAATATCTTTTAAACCACACTCTGAAAGCAATAATCCTATTTCTGTCCCTGTAAATCCAAATTCTGTGCCTCCCAATGCTTTTGAAACAGCTAGTAACTCAGATTCTAATAATGTTGGAAATCCCATGTTTCAACTCCTATCAATAAATGTTAATGCACACAAACCTGACAAGTCTCTATTCTTTCAAATGAATGTTCTACCTGCAAATCTATCATTTTTAAGTTACTCTCTATATACTCCAACAATTCTGTACCATCCAAATATATATACATCTGTGGTGCTACAAATCCCGGAACATTTTCTCTTAAGTCATCTAATGATATCTGTGATGTTTCCTGAAATCTATCTATTTCCATAGCATACCTATAATGATACTTTTCTATATATTCTTTTATTCGTGTAACGGCATTGCTATCTTCTTTATAGGCTTCCATCCAGTCAGATAGACAATGCCTTTTACCCAAGTATACAACACCGGTGATCGCTTTCACCGGTGAACTTACATACATATATGCCATTATAGGTTCATCTGGAAAATTTCTCCTGTGTTCAAATATCTTCACACCAGATTTTATTTTTTCATAAACATCCGGTCTGAAACTTAACAGCATTTTTCTCAATACTTACACCACCTTATTTCCATACACATTTAATAGTGCATACTGACATAGGCATACTTATAAACTGCACATCGAATTTTAAACTTGGTTCTACCTTTGTACTTGCACTATGGATTCTAAAACTCAACTGCCATCCATTGTCCAAAATCATTTCTACAGTATTATTACTTTTAGGCTTAAATCCAATGTCAATCAGTCTTGTCGGCAATTCAACCACAGGAACTTCAATTTCCGAAACCTTATCCTTACTCGACTTATTTAACGTATCATGCATATTGAAAGTATGAATCAATGTAAGGCGTTTACTGTCATGACTAACTATCTTGTAATAATCTTCTTTTCCTATAAGATATTCTACCATTTTTTCAGGCATATTCTTATCTTCTTTATATGCCCTATTAACTTCATCCATAAAAGCCTGCAATAATGGTACATATACACTTTCATCTTTCTGTACTATTTCTGACCATCGTGAACCATTTTCTTTTTCACTTTTCAGCATATCAAATATTGGATTAACTTCATTCCAATATTCGTTACTACAAGGTATATCAAACCATTCTTTGCCAAAATCCAGTTTATGACTTAATCTGCTGTGTTTTACTGCATCGTGATTGTGTTTGATACTTAATCCTATTTCCCATTCAATATCGTCTCTGCGAATAACAATATCTCTTACATCGCCTTTAACGCCAGCTCCATCTTTTTGAAACTCTAATGTCAGTTCGTCATTATCGTTTTCTGATAATCTTGGCTCCATTTCAAGTACTTCATTAATTGCAGCTTCAGCAGAAATCATAAATGTCTGCTGCATTTCCTCATCCATAAGGATCCATGCTTTTTCATTTGCATGTAAGCTGGAATTATCAACTATTTTTGTTTTACGCATTTCACACAATGCCTTATAAAGTGTTTTAATCCACGCATATTCATATGCTCTTCCCTGATCATTACTCTTTGTACTCACTTTTTTCTCATTGACCTCCTTTGCATCTATAACATCATCATCTACTACCACATCTGCACTATTACCCTCTAAGTATTTCTTTATTGCTACTGCTATTTCATATGCAAGATTAACTGGAACTGCATTTCCAATCATTTTATAAGCTGTGTTTGTATCTTCATATATAAATTTAAAATTATCTGGAAACCCTTGAACTCTGGCTACTTCTCTTATTGTCATTCGGCGATAAAGATATTCTTTGCCCTCTACAAATCTGCAATCATTCTGCCCCACCTTAACCATCTTAGGTGCCTGTGGATGTAACTGACATTGTCTTCCTGATGCCTGTACTGTAAAAGCTTGCTCATCCCAGGATTTCACTCTGTTTCGGCTCATAAAAATTGGAGAATATGCTCCTGTGTAATACTCATTATTATTGATTGCTTCTGGATTATGATGATTTTTTTCTCCTGAAGGCACTGCTGTATCCTGTAAATCCCATATTATATCTCTAAGAGTAATCTTCTTATCATCTTCTTTGGTTGACCCCTTAGGAAATCCAAAATCAATATTCAAGTCTTTTCTAAACCCTATATAAAATACCCTTTTTCTTTCTTCAGCCACACCATAATCCTTTGCATTAACAAGTGTAAAAGATACATCATATCCTGCTCCATCGAAAAGATAGAGTATGTTCTTTACTGCCTCTGAATGTCTATTAGCTAACATTCCGCTAACATTTTCCGCCAGAAAGAATTTAGGCTGAAATTCCTTAAGAATTCTTATATAATCAAAAAATAACTGTCCCCTTGCATCCTTAATACCTTTCAATGATCCAGCTTCAGACCATGACTGACAAGGTGGTCCACCTATAATTCCATCAATTTCACCATCTATATACTGTTCAATATCTTCTTTTGTTACTTGTCTTATATCTCCTTCAATCAGATGAGTATTAGGATGATTTGCTTTAAATGTCGCCCATATTGTTTTATCAAACTCATTTGCAACAGGAATATTAAACCCAGCTCTTTCAAAGCCTAAATCTAATCCACCACATCCACTAAACAAACTAATTATGTTCATGGGTATCCTCTCCTTCATTGTTTTCCTTAATTATTTTGGCAGCTTCTATTAATGCCGTTCTTCTTATAAACTCACTATATGATGAATATGCTTCTAATCTTGCTGCTTCCTTAAACTTATCTAATTCTTCTTCACTCACTCTTATACTGATTGAAATTGATTTTCTCATCTCATTTGTTCCTCCTGCTTCATAAATTTATGATACTTTCTTCGTATGTCAATGTCAATACTTTGTTGCACGAACAGATGTTTTTTATTTTGTTCTTTTAGGAACTTTATCAATCATCTTCCCAACGCTCTCCAGAAACCTCTCCAACAAGTTAACCCCCATCAATTACAAACCGCTTCATAAACTCATACGCCTTTTCCAGCAGTTCCTTTAATGTCGTATTTTCTTCTCTAAGCTTCTGGTTCTCATACAACACATCAATAAGCTTATCCCTGACATCATCAGTTCCACTCTGTCTGAACAGATCATATACACTCTCTGCAATCTTTGTTCTCTCTATCAGTTCACTTTCCTTTGAAGAAAGCAGTTCCAGATCATTCTTTTTATCCGTAATCATATCCGCATATTTTGCATATTCCGTTTCTGCTGCATTAATATTGTTTCTCATTTTAGAATTTTTCTCCTGCTCTTCATTGTTCTGCTGCTTTATATCAGCAAGCTTCCTACTCTCCTGTGCTACCTTATATTCCGTCACAGACAAGTCATGGTTGCGACCTTTTTTCTTCTCTGCCAGCTGTTCCTTGAAATAACATTCAAATCCATAACTTGCCTCCGCTCTCAATTTATCTTGAAGAATCACAGATAATATTTGTGGTGTAAATATATTTCTTTTTGATACTTTCTTAGATAAGCCACGCTTTGCTCCTTCCCATACCGGAACGCCTACCACATGCATATGCGGGCTAGCTTCATCAAGGTGTATGACCGCATTTGCAATCTTGAACTCCAGCAATAGCTTTTGCAGGCATTCAAGAATATAATCAAATACCTCAGACATATAATTTTTGTTTTTTCAATGCTCGTGCCAATATTTCTTGTCCCCGCATTGAAAAATAATCTCTACCGCCATATCCTGATTAATACCTGCAACATGTTCAAAATAATCCTTTATCTTTCGGTCTTCTCTTTTCTGTGTACTGTTATATTCTTTTACCACATGGATTATCGTTCAAGTCATAATATCTGACGGCATAATTGAAAAGTGCTGCCAACTGGTTATTAATACTTTTAAGATAAGTCGGTGCGTACCCCTGCTTAATCAGTTCATTCTGCCCTGCCCGAATATCCGCTGTCTTAATCTCGCACATCTTTTTCTTTTTTGAAATAAGGCGTAACCTTTAAATCAAACACATATCTTTTATTCTTGATTGTGCTTTCTCTAAGCCGGTTCTCCATATCAGCAAAATAGATTTCAACGAAATTCTCAAAGTTAATATCCAGATCCTTTCTCTGCTGTTGCCGGAAGTTACGCTCCCATTCCTCAGCTTCTGCTTTTGTCTTAAAGCCTCTTTTGTTCTTTTTATGGCGTACCCCCTGCCAGTCCTCATAATAGAAATAGAACTGGCAACGCCATGTTTTACCATCTCGTGTAGCTGGCATATCATCATCTCCTCTCCATTAACCAACTGCCATACCATAAAATTTTTCTTCAAAATATTTTGTAGGTACCTTGCCTGAAATCACTCGATAGCCTTTTTCTTTCAATTCATTATTAAGACCACGAATGATTTTGTAAGCATATTCTATTGATACCCCAAGAATCTGTGCAGCTTCATCTGCTGTTACATACATCTTCATCGTATTCTCCATATTGTTTTCTCCTTCCTGTTTTTATTTTGGTACACTTTTGTGACCTTGTTTACCCGTATTATATAGTACACATTTGTGTCTGCTAAACAATTTAATCAATTTTTTATACACAAATGTGTCCCATTGTGATAGAATAGGGGTAACAAATCATAAAGGAGCATTTTTATGACTACTGGAGAAAAGATTAAATACTTTCGCAATATGCGTGGAATATCGCAAGAAACGCTTGGTCAATTGTCCGGCATAAATTCTGCAACAATAAAGAAATATGAATATGGAATCCGTAATCCAAAGCCTGACCAGCTTTTAAAAATTGCCAATGCATTAGGCATCAGCATTAACATTTTCATGGATTTTGATATAGAAACAGTTTCTGATGTATTATCATTACTGTTTAAACTGGATGATCAAATTGATATGAAATTTGAGGCAGCTAAGGACGATGAGGACAATTTCAAACCTGCTACTGTTAAGCTGTCCTTTAAGAACAACCTCATCAATAAAAAACTCTGTACCTATATGAAAGCTTTGGAAATTCGTGAAAATATGCTAAATGCTAAAGATGAATATTCAGAAGAAGAGTATGCTGACAGTTTGCAACATATCAATGAAAATATCGAAGAAATCAAGCAACATCTGCTTGATGACAATATGGTTGTCAAAAAAGGTACTGACCGCCTTACTGTAAAAATTTTTCCAAATTAGTGTATCGGAAAGGCATTTTATGAACAATTCAGAGATAATTGGATTTTATGATTATTATTATGATCAATATGATTTCTCCAGAATCGGAAATGGGTCTGGAAAACTATATGTCGATAAACCAGCAAATGACATTCAACGATTTTTTTATAATGATAAAACATGTCCTTTTTGCAACACAGCATTAAAACATGTATTTATTCATTACCAACATTGTTCAAATGGTCGTGGTGATGTTTATTTGACAGGAGACATCTTTGAATGTCCTATCTGCATGTGGTGGACATATAAAACTCATTTTGTTGATGAAGAAGATAATATAAATTCTGTTAATTCAATACATACTAAAACACGATACTATGCTATTACAAAAAAATTTAATATTAGCGATAAAAATCTTCCACTAGAGGTCTTATCAAACGAACTTCAGAAAAAAAATGAGCTATTATATAAAATTGATCCCTACAAACTGGAAGAACTCGCTCAAAGCATTTTAAAAGATGTTTATGATTGCGAGGTTCACCACGTTGGAAAAACAGGTGATGGAGGAATTGATTTGATTGTACTAGAATCAGATGACCCCATATTAGTACAAGTAAAAAGACGACAAAACCCGAATCATATTGAATTAGTAAAAGGAATACGAGAATTTGTCGGCACCTTATTTATTGAAGGTAAACGAAAAGGAATATATATATCAACTGCAAAAAAATATTCTCATGGCTCTATAGATACTGCAAAGAAATTATTAGACACAAGAAAGCTCGACTATTTTGAACTAATTGATTATGATAAACTATGTTCAATAATAAATAGTAAGCAAAATATTCCCGTATGGCAAAACTTAGTTTCATCTTTGTATTCAAATCCTGATATTCTCATCTATGATACTGAGGAAAAAATACAGAAATATGATAAACTTTAAATCTATAAATAGGGTCTTGAAATATCAAGCATAGGATGATAATATTTAATCAAACAGAAAGCACCCTCTCCAAAGGTGGATGCTCCGAGTTTAGGCTAAAGAAATGTCCTTACGGACACCGCCTATCCTGTTGGCAGACAGGATAGGCATTTTTATTTTCGCCTGCTCTTCCTCGAAGAGCTTTTCTCTTTATCGAGAAAGGCAAGCAACGCTATAATCAAGCTACCAAAGGACATCAACAATGCTAATATCCCAATGAAAATCGAAATGATCTCATAAGCCGTCATCGGCGCTAAGCAAGCCCTCCAGACACTTAACGCCCTGTCATGGGTACTTTCCTTAAAGAGTACCCTAACATATATCATATGTTCTGCAAGAACAATTGTAATTTGAATCTTATTTTATAGACCTATCCCCTATAAATATTTTAATATATCAGATAAGTTATTAATTTCCATATCAGCTTTTTCACTCTCATCTGTTATATTCCACAAACTTCCTAATCCCTGTTTTACCCATATAGTTTTCATACCCAACTGTTTTGCGGGTACAATATCATTATCAATACGGTCACCAATCATGACTGCATTCTCTGGCTTACAACAGCTTCTTTCCAATGCAATTTCAAATATGCGCCTATCAGGTTTTGAAACGCCTTCTTCTGCTGATGCGATAATCAAATCAATATATTTTCGTACTCCAAGATTTTCTAATCTCTCAGAAGTTCCTAGTGATTGGTTTGCAATTACACCAATTTTATAAATTCTACTTAACTTTTTCAGACAATCTTTGGTATCTGTATACAGCCTTTCGTATTGCGATTCCCATTTAGGTAGTTTCACGCCCAATTGCCTTGCTACCTCTAAGTCTCCTTTTTTGTTTTCATTATAAAACGACATGGCATATTTATTAATTTGCTCGTAAGTTAAACCTGATAAATCCGCTATCCTTTTCATCCTGTCTTCATAAACTTTGCTTTCATCAACCAACGTCGAGCCAACATCAAAAAACAGCCATTTTATTTCTTCCTTCTTGGGCAGAAATCCTCTTTTCCTTGCTTCTTCCAGCAGTTTGGGTTGAATTTCCGGATAAGTCCAATTAATCGGTAGTTCATCCATAATTGCAATTTTTTCAATTTCACTGTGAAGCTCTTTTTCAAATGTATGTATATCTGCAAAAAATAATTTTCCAAAAGTCTCCCTTCCATCGAAATTATCTGGTGCAGTCACAGAATATATACAAATTGGAGTAATATCAAAAGTTATTGCTCCTGTTTCTTCATATAGTTCTCGTTTGGCTGTTTCAAGAATATCCTCACCATCTTCTCTATGTCCCCCCGGTACCTCCCATGTATTTCTTTCCTTGTGCTTGCAAAATACCCACTTGCCGTTACTCTGTGAGATAATTACTGCAAATTTCAATAGTTTGTCATTAACTGTATCATAAAATCTTACTTCCACCATATTTCCTCTCCATGTACATATCTATAATATTTCATTCTCAATAAAATCCGCAATTCCCTCTTCATCATTTGAACCAATTACAATATCCGCTCTCTCTTTTACCTCATCAATCGCATTCCCCATTGCAACACCTGTTTCACATAATTCAAGCATTCCGATATCTGCATAATCATCTCCAAATGCAATAATTGAATCTGTACTAAATCCACATACTTCCGTAATCTTCATAATTGCGTTTTCTTTCGTCACATTCTTTTTTGTAAACTTGTACCAAAATCCATCAGAGAAACGAATACAATCACAATCAGAGAGCCTTCCAGCCAGCTTATCTGCCTTATCTTGATTAAATATCTCAACACACATTTTTAATGAACATTCGTTAAAATCTGAAAAATCTGTATAAATACTATCTCCCCAACTCTTATCTAACTTCTTAGGATCTATTTTATAATTCCAATAATGTGCATCTATTGTATCTATCGTAATTTCGCAATCATTTCCACAAATATTTCTTGCCATGTCAATCATCACATTAGTTTCTTCTTCGGAAAATTCTGCCCTATAAATATATTCTGTTTTGTATTTTACTAATGCCCCTCCACTCGATATTAAAATATCGGGCATCAATTCATTTAAAAATACCAAAGAGTTTTGCTCACTTCTGGAGGTGGAAACACCTATCAATATATCATTTTCCCTGCATTTTTTTAGAGCTGATAACGTTCTAGTTGATATTGTTTTGTCACTCTGTAATAAAGTTCCGTCTAAATCAAGTAAAAGAAGTTTGCATTTCTTCATATCATTTTTTCCTTTTCATTCATCTCAATAATTACATTTGCATCAATTACTCCGCCAATAAATAGAGCCAAACTAGAGCCATTTTATAAAACAAATACCGGAAGCCCGCATAAATACAGGCTTTCGGCATTTTAATCCGTTATTCAAACTCAATCGTTCCCGGTGGTTTGCTGGTCAGATCGTAGAATACTCTGTTTACGCCTCTTACCTCGTTGATGATACGGCTCATTACGGTCTGGAGGACGTCGAAAGGAATTTCGGCGGCTTCTGCTGTCATGAAGTCAACGGTGTTGACGGCACGAAGGGCTACGGCGTAGTCGTAGGTTCTTTCGTCACCCATGACGCCTACGGAACGCATATTTGTGAGAGCAGCAAAATACTGGCCGATTGAACGGTCAAGACCGGCTTTGGCTATCTCCTCACGGTAGATGTAGTCCGCATCCTGTACAATACGAACCTTATCGGCTGTAACTTCTCCTATGATTCGTATTCCAAGTCCTGGGCCTGGGAATGGCTGACGGAATACAAGTTTCTCTGGGATGCCAAGTTCAAGACCTGCTTTTCGCACCTCGTCCTTGAAAAGGTTACGGAGAGGCTCGATGATTTCCTTGAAATCAACATAGTCGGGAAGTCCACCCACATTGTGGTGTGATTTGATGACTGCTGATTCTCCGCCAAGTCCGCTTTCAACCACATCAGGGTAGATTGTTCCCTGGGCAAGGAAGTCAACGGCACCTATTTTCTTAGCTTCTTCCTCAAATACACGGATAAATTCTTCACCGATTATCTTTCTCTTCCGCTCAGGTTCTGTTACTCCTGCGAGTTTGCTGTAGTAACGTTCCTGTGCATTTACCCTTATAAAGTTAAGGTCAAACTGACCGTTAGGACCGAATACCTGCTCAACTTCATCGCCCTCGTTTTTTCTGAGGAGGCCGTGGTCTACAAATACGCATGTAAGCTGTTTGCCAATGGCTCTTGAGAGAAGTCCGGCTGCAACGGATGAATCCACACCACCTGAAAGGGCAAGCAATACCTTTCCATTTCCTACTTTTGCTCTGATTTCTTTAATTGTATTTTCAACAAAGGCATCCATTTTCCAATCGCCTGAACAACCGCACACACCACGGACGAAGTTGGAAAGCATCTTTGTTCCCTCCTGTGTATGCAAAACTTCAGGATGGAACTGGATGGCATAGAGATTCTTATCTCTGTTTTCGGCTGCTGCCACAGGACAGTCTGCAGTATGGGCGCAGATGTCAAAACCAGGTGCAACTTTTGATATATAATCAAAGTGGCTCATCCAGCAGATTGTATTAGGTGTAACATCTGTAAAAAGTGGTGATGATGTTTCCACCATAACCTCTGTTTTTCCGTATTCCCTTACAGGTGCTTTCTCGACTTTTCCGCCAAGAACGTGCATCATAAGCTGTGCACCATAACAAAGACCAAGTACAGGAATACCAAGGTTGAACAATTCATCTGTGCACGAAGGTGCTCCCGGCTCGTAACAACTGTTAGGACCACCGGTGAGAATAATTCCCTTAGGATTCATGGCTTTGATTTTTTCAATGTCTGTCTTATATGAGTATATCTCACAGTACACATTACATTCCCTGACACGACGAGCTACAAGCTGGTTGTACTGTCCGCCAAAGTCTATAACTATGACCATTTCTCTATCCATTTCATATCTCCTTTTCTAATGTATGATTGCCCCGTGGAGCAATTCTATCGCAATTCATATAATTACGCTCTGTCTCTTATCATATCTGATGAAAAGTATTTTTACAAGTATTTATAAGTATTTCTTTATATATTGTCCTGTGTAAGATTCAGGAATCTTGGCGACCTGCTCCGGTGTTCCTTTTGCAACAACAGTACCACCTCTGAATCCGCCCTCCGGACCGATATCTATAATGTAGTCTGCTGTTTTTATGACGTCAAGGTTGTGCTCAATTACAACAACCGTGTTGCCTGCATCTGCAAGTTTGTGAAGAATTTCCACAAGCTTGTGAACGTCTGCAAAATGAAGTCCTGTCGTAGGCTCGTCCAGAATATATATTGTCCTGCCCGTACTTCTTTTACTAAGCTCGGTAGCAAGTTTGATACGCTGTGCCTCACCTCCTGAAAGCTCTGTAGAAGGCTGTCCGAGACGTATATATGAAAGGCCCACATCATATAATGTCTGTATTTTATTACGGATTGTCGGTACGTTTTCAAAAAATTTAACCGCTTCCTCAACCGTCATGTTAAGGACATCATATATTGACTTTCCTTTGTATTTTACTTCAAGTGTCTCCCTGTTATAACGTTTTCCGTCACATACTTCACAAGGGACATATACATCAGGTAAGAAGTGCATTTCAATCTTTATGATACCGTCACCGGAACACGCCTCACATCTTCCGCCTTTAACGTTAAAGCTGAAACGTCCTTTACTGTAACCCTTTGCCTTGGCTTCGGCTGTAGATGCAAAAAGGTCTCTTATCATATCAAATACACCTGTGTAAGTGGCTGGATTGGATCTTGGAGTTCTGCCGATAGGTGACTGGTCTATATTAATTACTTTGTCAAGTTTTTCTATTCCAATGATATCCTTATGTTCGCCCGGAATACATCTTGCCCTGTTAAGATCCCTTGCCAGACGTTTGTAGAGAATTTCGTTTACAAGCGAGCTTTTACCGGAACCTGAAACACCTGTAACACAGGTAAAAACACCTAACGGAATATCAACGTTAATATTCTTGAGATTATTTTGTTTTGCGCCTTTTATCTTTATCCAGTCTTTAGGCGTCCTGCGGATCTCAGGCACAGGTATTTTAATACGCCCGCTGAGATATGCACCTGTTATTGAATTTGGATTATTAATTATATCCTGAACCGTTCCTGCGGCAACTACTTCTCCGCCGTGCTCTCCCGCTGCCGGTCCGATGTCTACAATATAGTCCGCCGCATACATGGTATCTTCATCATGTTCAACAACAATAAGTGTGTTGCCAAGGTCCCGCAAAGATTTGAGGGCATTAAGGAGTTTGTCATTGTCCCTCTGATGAAGTCCTATACTTGGTTCATCAAGAATATATGCAACACCCATAAGTCCCGACCCTATCTGTGTGGAAAGTCTTATTCGCTGTGCCTCTCCGCCGGATAATGTACCCGTTGCTCTTGCAAGAGTGAGGTAATCAAGACCCACCTTATTAAGGAAGCCTACTCTTGAACGGATTTCCTTAATAACCTGCTTACCGATTTTTTCCTGAACCGGTGTAAGTGTAAGTTTATCAAAATACTCTGCCAATTCAAGAACGGACAATTCCGTAACCTGATAGATATTTTTATCGCCTACTGTAACAGCAAGGGAGGATTTCTTAAGACGCTGTCCATGGCACTCATCACAAGGAGTAACCTGCATATATGTCTCATATTCCTGCTTCATCATATCTGAAGCGGTCTCTCTGTATCTCTTGCGCATGTTGTCTATGAGACCATCAAAAACAACGTCATATACGCCTACTCCTCTTTGTCCCTTGTAATGAACTTTTACAGACTTACTCTTACCGTATATGAGCATATGTCTTATATCATCAGGCAAATCCCTAAAAGGCGTATCAAGAGAAAAACCGTATTCTTTGGCAAGTGCATCAAGTAAAGCATAGGTAAAGCTTCCCTTATCGCTGCTTGACTGCCATCCCATACAGCTTATGGCTCCCTCTGACAGGCTCAATGAGGTGTCCGGAATTAATAATTCCGGGTCAAATTCCATTTTGTAGCCAAGACCCGCACATACAGGGCAGGCTCCAAACGGATTATTGAAAGAAAAACTTCTCGGTTCGATTTCATCAATACTTATGCCACAGTCAGGGCATGAAAAATTCATGCTGAAATTAATTGGTTCTCCACCGATTACATCAACTATCATAATACCGTCAGAAAGCTTCATAACGTTTTCTATGGAATCGGCAAGACGGGATTCCATACCATCTTTAACCACAAGCCTGTCCACAATAATCTCTATGTTGTGTTTGATATTTTTTTCCAGTTGGATTTCTTCGGAAAGGTCATAGTTATTGCCATCAACCCTTACACGCACATATCCGCTCTTTTTCGCAGATTCAAAAACCTTTTCGTGCATACCTTTTCTTCCCCTTACAACAGGTGCAAGAAGCTGGAATTTGGTTCCCGGTTCAAGTGCTTTAATGGAGTCTACCATCTGGTCCACCGTCTGTTTATGGATTTCCCTGCCGCACTTCGGGCAATGCGGTACTCCGACTCTGGCATATAAAAGTCTGAGGTAATCATAAATTTCCGTTACGGTTCCTACTGTTGAACGAGGATTCCTGTTGGTGGATTTCTGATCTATTGAAATTGCAGGAGAAAGTCCCTCTATGCTTTCAACATTAGGCTTCTCCATCTGTCCTAAGAATTGTCTTGCGTAAGAAGACAAAGACTCCATATAACGTCTCTGTCCTTCTGCATATATGGTATCAAAAGCAAGGGAGGATTTACCTGACCCGCTTAAGCCTGTCAGTACGGTAAAAGAATCCCTTGGGATATCTACGTTAATATTTTTAAGATTGTGTTCGCATGCGCCGCGAATCTTAATATAATGTCTTCTATTATCCATTGTTGTCCATTGTCTTCCTTATTTCTGTAATCTGGTCTCTGATTAAAGCAGCCTCCTCAAAATTAAGGTCTGCCGCTGCCCTATGCATCTTCTTGTTGAGTTCTTTGATGAGCTTCTCAAGCTCCTTATCGCTCATGGATTCAATATCCTTCTTAATCTTATCACCCTTGTCATTGGCTGCCTTGCTTATGGCAATAAGATCTCTTACCGCTTTCTTGATTGTAGTCGGTGTAATTCCGTGTGCCTCGTTGTATTCCTGCTGTATCTTACGACGTCTTTCAGTCTCATCGATGGCCTTTCGCATAGAATCAGTCATGTTATCGGCATACATTATAACCCTGCCGTCGGCATTTCTTGCAGCTCGTCCTATTGTCTGGATAAGTGAGGTCTCCGAACGTAAGAAGCCCTCTTTGTCCGCATCAAGTATGGCAACAAGAGTAATTTCAGGAATATCAAGACCTTCTCGTAAAAGATTAATACCTACAAGGACATCAAAAACATCCATTCTCATGTCCCTGATTATCTCCGCTCTCTCCAAAGTATCTATATCGGAATGGAGATATCTTACCCTGACACCGTTTTCCTTAAGGTATATTGTAAGGTCTTCTGCCATTCTCTTGGTAAGTGTGGTAATAAGAACTTTATTCTTCCTGGCTGTCTCCTTATTAACTTCGCTAAGAAGGTCATCGATCTGTCCTGTAACAGGTCTTACGGAAATCTCCGGGTCAAGAAGACCTGTCGGTCTTATTATCTGTTCAACCCTGTTCAGTTCATGCTCTGCTTCATATACGGAAGGTGTAGCGGATACAAACATCATCTGGTTAATCTTGCTTTCAAATTCCTCAAAATTAAGCGGTCTGTTATCAAGTGCGGAGGGCAGTCTGAAGCCATAATCCACAAGTGTGGTCTTACGCGATCTGTCGCCGAAATACATTCCTCTTATCTGCGGAATTGTAATATGCGACTCATCTACTATTATAAGAAAGTCTTCCGGAAAATAATCCATTAAAGTACATGGCATTGTTCCCGGTGCCCTGCCCTCAAGATGTCTTGAATAATTCTCTATTCCCGAACAGAAACCGGTCTCTAACATCATCTCGACATCAAAATTGGTACGCTCCGATATTCTCTGGGCTTCCAGAAGCTTATCTTCGCTCTTAAAATAATCCACCTGTTCTTTAAGCTCCGCCCGGATATTCTCCGCCGCTATAAGAAGCTTCTCCTTAGGCACAACATAATGGGATGCCGGAAAAATGGCAGTATGCTTAAGCTCTGACTTAATCTCCCCCGTTAATGTATCTATTTCCAGTATTCTGTCAATCTCATCACCGAAAAATTCCACACGCACCGCAATCTTATCACTTGCGGCAGGAAATATTTCCAAAACATCGCCTCTGACTCTGAAAGTGCCACGCTTAAAATCCATGTCATTTCTTACATACTGCATATCAATAAGCTGTCTTATGATATCATCCCTGTCACGTTCCATTCCGGGACGTAGTGACACAACCATACTCTTATAATCAATAGGGCTTCCAAGACCATATATGCAGGAAACACTGGCAACTATAATTACATCCCTGCGCTCCGACAAAGCTGCCGTCGCAGAATGACGTAACTTATCTATCTCATCATTAATGGAAGAATCCTTCTCTATATAAGTGTCGCTGGAAGGCACATAGGCCTCCGGCTGATAATAATCATAGTAAGATACAAAATATTCAACCGCATTCTCCGGAAAAAATTCCTTAAATTCGGAATAAAGCTGCCCTGCAAGTGTCTTATTGTGTGCAATTACAAGGGTGGGTCTGTTAAGCTTCTCAATGACATTAGCCATGGTAAAAGTCTTGCCGGAACCGGTAACGCCAAGTAAAGTCTGGAACTGGTCTCCCGCTTCAAAACCCTTCACAAGCTCCTTAATTGCCTCCGGCTGATCGCCTGTCGGTTCATATTCAGAATGTAAAATAAATCTGTCCATACAAAATCACCTCTGATACTCTTGTATCAACTATATCACATAGGATATCATTTTGCAAACATTTGTTCGATTTGTTTTAATGATTTTCAAGGTACTCTATTGCTGCATCAAGTTGTGTATCCGTTCCATCTTCATAAAACTTATCTTTATCATATTCCACTTCAATATCCGGTTCAATACCGGTTCCGTGGATGCACACCCCATTAGGAGTAAAATATCTTTCAACCGTAATCTTTAAGCCGGAACCGTCTCCAAGAGCGAATAATGACTGTACAATTCCCTTTCCGAACGTTTTTTTACCAACAACGGTAGCATAACCTCTGTCTTTTAATGCACCTGTAAAAAGTTCTGATGCGCTGGCACTGTTTTCATTGACAAGAACAACACAAGGAATATCAAGTTCATCCGTTCCGTCAGTAGACTTGTAGTCATTTCTGTTGCCGTATTTGTCTTCAACGTATGCTATAAGTCCCTCCGGTAAAAGATAATCAAGTATTGAAACTGCACCATTTAAAACACCGCCCGGATTATCCCTGAGGTCAAAAATAATACTTTTGGCACCATTTTCTTTAAGGTCACTAACAGCATTTTCAAACTGTTCTATTGACGAGACAGTAAACTGTGCGAGATATACATATCCAATATTATTATCTAACATTGAATATCTGACATATTTCTGTTCGATAACAGACCTTGTAAGTTCATAGTCTTTTTTCACGCCATCCCTAAGGATTGTAACTGTAACTTTTGTTCCTTCTTTTCCCATAATAGGTGAAGAAGCTTCATCAAAATCTGTCAGGTCAATTTCATTTCCGTTTATCGCAGTTATAATATCTCCTGCTTTAAGGCCTGCATCTTCTGCCGGGCCCCCTTCAATTACCTGTAATATCTTTATTCCTCTGTCCTTTTCGTCTTTGGTAATATATATACCTACACCACAATATGAGCCGGCTGCACTTTCACCTATTTTTTTGAACTCTTCTTCTGTATAATATTCGCTGTATGGGTCACCTAATCCGCTCACATATGCTTTTATTATTGCATTTTCAATATCACCCTGTTTAAAGTCAAAAAGATATTTATCGTCAATCAGTTCTTTGATTTTACTAATTTTTGTAGCCGTACTCTTAGCAACTTCTATTCTCTTACTTGTCATGTTACGATATACCAGGATATTAACAAGCACCGCTATGATTAATACAGGCACAATTCCTGATATAAGGCCCTTTTTGAAACTCTTTTTTACTTCATAATCATCATACATAATTCTGCTCTCCTGTTATCTTTAATTGATATTTCTAAATAATATGCAATTTACCCCCGGATATTATCCGAGGGTTGAATTTCATTGTTTATGATGGACTTTTAAGGTATGGTAACGGATCTGCCAGAACACCTTTTATATAGAGTGTAAGGTGCAGATGTGCTCCCGTGGACTTACCTGTACTTCCGACAAATCCGATAGTATCACCGGCATTAACTGTCTGCCCTACCGATACATTCACTCCCGAAAGGTGCGCATATAAAGTAACTACACCGGCACCATGGTCTATTTTGATACTTGTACCATATGGCTTGGTTGTCCAGTTATCGGAAGAGGTATATACATCAACCGAAATGACCGTACCTGAATAACAGGCTACAACCGGCTTTCCGTATACATTAAAGCCTGATATATCCATACCGCTGTGATTGCTGATTAAGTTGCCGAAAGGATCCTTTCTCGGTCCGAAATAAGATGTTATATAACTGTATCCCGGAAGAGGCCACGTAAAACCGCCTGCAAGTCCGATTTCTTCCAATTTACGCTTGTTAGCCTCATCTGCATCCTGTCCGTTATTAGCCGCATTACGCACTTCTTCAAGCCATCTTTGTCTCAACGCCTCGGCCTCTCTCTGCTGTGCGGCAAGCTTGGCTTCTTCAAGCTGTTTCTGTACCGCAGCATATTCCTGCTGGCTCTCAAGCTGCTGTAACATTGTCTCTTTGGTTGAAAGTGCATCATTAACAAGCTGGTACTGGCTCTGTAAATCATTCTGTAATGTAACAAGCTCTGTTTTCTGCGTCTCAAGTTCCGACCTCTGGCTTTCAAGATTAGCCTTGTCATCCTGAAGCTGTACAAGAAGATTGTCTATCTTTTCCTTAGTATCTGCAAGTATCTGAAGCTGGTTCCTGTCGTAGGCAACAATACTCGAAACATATTCCGCATTACCCAGCATATCCGATAAATCTTCTGACGACATTATCATATCAAGAAAAGATTCATCACCACATTCATACATATACTGGATACGTTTTTTCATTGACTCATACTGGCTTTCTTCTGAAGCAGCAGCCTCCTCAAGTTCCACTTCGGTACTGTCAATCTCTGCGATTTTATTATTAATCTCAACATTCTTTGCATCAATTTCCGCCTGTTTGCTGTCTATCTTTGACTGGCAGGAAGAAATATTGGTTGCAATGGAGTTAATTGTAGAATCAAGCTCGCTTACATATGCTTCAATGGAAGCAATATCCGAATCGAGCTGTGAAAGTTCACCATTCAGCTTGTCTATCTTATTCTGTGTATCCTGAATCTGCTGTTGTGCATCGTCCACGTCAGACTTGTCAACAGCATATACATCCATTATTTTTTTACCGCCAAAAGTACCAAGCACGCAAAATGCTAACACTGCGGCGGTTATTTTAATCTTTTTGCTTTTCATATAATCACCTATGTTCATTAAGCTTTTAAATGTTTTGCAAGAGAAATCATACTTCCGATAAGTCCGATTCCTATTCCCAGTATAAGTGCAACCGGCACATACAGCTTAAGAATAGCTCCCACTCCCTGAAGTTCAATGATTCTGCTTAGGAATGATGAATTGGCCAGAAGATTCCTGATAGCCCCGTCATATGCAAAATATACGATAATAATCGGAATAACCGCTCCGATTAAGCCAAGTAAAATACCTTCAACAATAAATGGAGCCCTGATAAAACTGTTTTTGGCTCCCAGAAGCCTCATAATGCTTATCTCATCGCTTCTTACTGATATACCGATTGAAATTGTGTTATTGATAAGGAAAAGTGCCACGGCTATAAGTAAAACAATAACAAATACTGAGCATATATTAACCAGTTTACCTGTTTCGCTAAGTCCGTTAGCTGCATTGTCACTGCTGTTAACTTTCCTTACCCCGTCTATTTTTGATATATAATCAACCAGATCTTTCTGTGCCGATGGTTCATTGAAATATACTTCGTATGAAGCTGAGTTAATCAGCGGATTATCATTTTCGTAGGCATCTGCAAGTTCATTATAATAATCGCCAAAATATTTCTGTTTATACTGTTCCCACGCTTCTTCAGCAGACGTGTAATGAATATCTGTTACAATATCGTTTTCATAAATTGTGTTCTTTATGGATTCAAGGCGCTCTTCTGTAATATCATTCTGAAAAAACACTTTAACGCAGAGTCCCTGCGAAATATTATCTATATTGTAGTTAATATTGCTTGTTATGGAATAAAAAACACCTATAAGAAAAATGCACAGCGTCATAGTTGCTGCTGAAGCAAGGGAAAATATTCTGTTTCGTCCGATATTTTTTATTCCCTGGACAAAACAATAACCAAATGATTTAAATTTCATAGAAGTTACCACCTTCCGCTATTTCCTGTACCACTTCACCGTTATTAATTACAATAGTTCTCTTTTTCATAGTACGGACTATTTCAAGATTGTGAGTAACAACCACAACTGTAGTTCCCTGAGTATTAGCCTGCTCTAACAGTTTCATGATTTCCCATGAATTATCCTCGTCGAGATTACCTGTAGGCTCATCGGCAAGAAGAATAGGCGGATTATTAATCAGTGCCCTGGCTATTGCCACTCTCTGTTGTTCACCGCCTGAAAGATGTTTGGGAAATTCCTTATATTTATTGGTTATCTTAACCTCTGCCAGCATGGCATGCACTCTGGAACGTATCTTTCTTCCCGGAGCTTCAATAACCTTTTGTGCGAAAGCAATATTATCAAAAACATTTCTGTCATCAAGGAGTCTGAAATCCTGAAATACAACACCTATATCACGTCGGAGTGTGTATAATTTTCTTCTTTTGATTCTTGAAATATTCTTACCGTTAATTACTATTCTTCCGGATGTAGGCTCCAGTTCCCTAAGCAGAAGTTTAATAAGTGTAGATTTGCCGGAACCGCTTTCTCCTACTATGAAAACAAACTCACCTTTATCAATATGTATATTGATATTATTCAGTGCGTCCACACCGGATGAATATGTCTTACATACGTTATCTAAATCAATCATTTTATCTGTCCTTTATATTTTCTGTCTCCTGCAATTATAACCAGGTTACATATCAATAATCAATGTTTTCCATATATTTCATGTACTTAACTACCATTAATGCAATATTAAAAGTAATGGCATCCTCAAATACACGCAAATCCAGTCCTGTAATTTTCTGTATCTTGTCAAGACGGTATACTAATGTATTTCTGTGTATAAAAAGCTGTCTAGAAGTCTCTGATACATTAAGACTGTTCTCAAAGAATTTATTAATTGTAGCAAGTGTCTCTTCATCAAAATCATCCGGCGACATATCGCCGAAAATCTCTCTTATAAACATTTTGCAAAGAGGTATAGGAAGCTGGTAAATAAGTCTTCCTATTCCAAGGTTACTGTATGCCACAACATTTTTATCACTGTAAAAAATCTTTCCTACGTCAAGTGCCATCTTAGCTTCCTTGTATGATTTGGAAACGTCTTTAAGTGAGCTGATTATTGTACCGAAAGCCACTTTAACCCTGCTCATGGCTTCTGTATTAAGGGTGTCAAGAATTACAAATGCAGTCTGTTCAATGTCTTTGTAAGTCTCGCTCTGCTTAACTTCTTTAACGATAATAATATTTTTCTCATCTACTGCCGTTATAAAATCCCTGGTTCTTGTGGCAAAAAGTGTTCTCACTGTTTCAAGGGCAGTATTGTCTTTCTCTGTCTGTGTCTCAACGAGAAGGACTACTCTCTTAGCCTCTGAATCAATATGAAGTTTTTTCGCCCTGTTATATATATCCACAAGAAGAAGATTATCAAGAAGGAGATTTTTAATAAAATTATCCTTATCAAATCTCTCCTTATAAGCTACCATAAGGTTCTGTATCTGAAAAGTTGCCAGTTTGCCAATTATATAAACATCATCGCTTCCACCCATAACAAGAAGAATGTATTCAAGCTGGTTGTCATCATATACTTTAAAAAACTGATGACCGGAAATCACCTGGCTGTCCGCAGGGGACTTTGCAAATGTGCTTACTGATTCTTCATATCCGCTGGCATCAGGAGAGGTTGTTGCAAGTACCTTTCCATCAACATCCAGTACACACATGTCTATACGCGTAATTGTCTTAAGTCCGTCAATTGTATTTTGTAAAATCTGATTTGATATCATGTGTTCTCTCCTATTCACATACTTTCGTTCATTATAAAACATATTCCGGCAAAAATAAAGTTGTTATAAAAATTTTATAATTCCGTAAATCGTTGGCTTCCGCCTTTTCTCAAATATCTGTACGTAAGAGATATGGCAAGTGCAAACATTCCCGTCATCAGAAACGTATAAAGATAATCTGCATACGGAATAAATCTTAAAAGACCGTATAATACCGCCGCGCCTATGACAATAGAAAAGCCTATCCCCATGGTTGCGATAACAGCCATGCTCTGCTTAACTGCTATTGATTCATCCGCCCAGTCAAACTTCGGCATGTGAAGATTGCATATCACGCCAAGCAGGCCCATAAGAACTACGGATAATGCCGGAATAATCACGACCGCTGCCCTTATCGCCGGGCTTATAGGCAATGCAATATTGGCGGCAATGCCGAAAAATATTACAATCGGCATACATATATAAATATGATTTTTAACTTTTGCCATAAGTATGTCAAAAGGCTCAACAGGCATTGCCTTACATATCCATAGATTTTCACCCTCAAGGGAAATTGAAGGTGCAGAAATAACATTTATTGCGCAGAAAAACAGTGAAATCAGCAACACATATGCACCGATATGATTTTTTAAATATGACATTGTTATAATACTGTCAAACACTTTTTCCCTGAAAATAAGTACAGCCACGCCTGCAACAAAAAACACAATAAGCCCTATGGCGGTATTGAGCATATATGAGGCGTTTGTAAAAAATCTTCTTCTTTCCTTGTAAAGCAGTGCTTTTTTCACCTCGCGCTCAACATTTTTCTCAGGTCTGTATTTTTTTCTTACCCCGCCCTTATTGGTAGATGTTATTTTAAGGAAAAACGGAGAAAGCAGGAATATCATCATGACAAAAACAGCCACAGCCATCAGCATAAAAATAATAAATGATTTAAAATCACCCTCAGCTGCTGCCTTACCAAAATAAAACAATGGCAGCATTTCTTTTTTCATAGCTTCATCCATCTCTATAAAAACGCCGTCCATACTGAGCATACTGTTGATTCTGCTTTCCATTTCGCTTATCAGGAAAAAAAACAGTACCGACATTCCGATTGTAGCTATGGTTTTTACAATATTTTTTCTTCTCATCCTGTTGGTAATTGCCGCAAGAACAAGTCCGAATATTGCGGAAATTGATGCTGTAATCATATTAAGTCCGATAATTTCGACAACCATCATAATTGCTCCGCCCACAGGAACAGGTGCAAAAATCTTATAAATCAGCATTGCTTCTATTCCCAACACCAGAGACTCTGCAAGTTCTACTATAAGAAGGGTAATAACCCTGGTAAGCAATATATACCTTGGTGGAATTGGCATTGCTGTAAGCAAATCATTATCTTTTGCCTCAAAAATCTGGGACTGCGCAGCAAATACCGTTGTTACAAATCCAATGGCAACCATAACAACAGCCACCATGGAAAAATATGCAAATCCTACTTCCTGCTCCACAAAGTTTTCTGCAAGCTGCATAAAATAGAATCCAAACATACCTACAAAGCAAAGTGCCGCATAAGCAACCACTATGCCTATAAAAACCTTAAATCCGATATTTTTTTTATATTTATCTTTCTTGCCTGATCCCTTAAAAACAGACAAAATCCTCATTTTTAATAATTGTAAGAATACCTTCACTCTATTCCTCCAGTTCAAGAAACGCATCCTCAAGAGATAAATTACCTTTAACCTCTGCCATTGTACCGGATGCAATAAGCCTTCCATCTTTTATAACTGCCACTTTATCGCACAATTTTTCCGCTACTTCCAATACATGAGTGGAAAAAAAGATTGCTCCGCCATTATCACATATTTCCCTCATCTGGTTTTTAAGGGTATGTGATGCCTTAGGGTCAAGTCCTACAAACGGTTCATCCATAAGTATAAGCTTTGGTTCATGTATAAGAGCCGATATTATGGCTATTTTCTGTCTCATACCATGGGAATATGAGTTAATTGGCATCCCCAAATCATCAATAATTCCATATTTATCAGCAAAATCTTCGATTCGTTTATTTCTTATCTCCAAAGGTACTTTATATATATCTGCTATGAAATTCAGATAGGCCGCCCCTGTCAGAAAGCCGTACAAATCAGGGTTGTCCAGGATATATGCTATTTTCTTTTTGCATTCCATCGGTTTTTCTTTAATGGATATTCCATCAATCAATATATTTCCATACTCAAAATTAAGTATTCCTGCACATGCCTTAAGCGTAGTTGTCTTTCCTGCCCCATTGTGTCCTATAAAACCATATATCTCGCCCGGTTTAATATGAAGCGACAAGTTATCAACTGCAACTTTTTTACCATATAATTTAGTATATCTGTCAATTAAAAGCATACACTACCTCCCTTTTTCTTTATATATGCTACTGTACTATATCTTAATATTATATCACGATTCGTAGCTTCGCTACTCTCCGCTGCTATCGCAGCTATCGTAATCGCCATTCGCCGTTCGCCAGAAAGCTGCTAGCAGCTTTCTGGCTCTCTTGCACTCATTATATCATAATTTTTCTTATTCCCACAATAAAAAAACAGACCGGATAAATCCGGTCTGCAAATAAATCATAATTAATGTAAGATAACCTGCTCTGTATCTTTATCAAAGATGTGAAGCTTAGTCATATCGATACCAAGTTTAATTGTATCGCCTGGACGAGCTGTTGTACGAGGATTAACTCTTGCTGTACAGTTAACTTCATCAATATCAAAGTAAAGGAAAACTTCAGCACCAAGTAATTCGTATACTCTGATTGTAGCTTCGATTACGCAATCAGGGTTAGCATTGATGATAACTTCTGAATCATTAAGGTCTTCAGGACGGATACCCATGATAACTGTTGTATCAACATATCCTGCTTCAATAAGCTTCTGAGCTTTTCCTTCAGGAAGTTTAATTGTGTTGCCACCAAACATAAGTACAACATCTTCACCTGACTGTACAACCTTAGCATTAATAAGGTTCATCTGTGGTGATCCCATAAATCCTGCAACGAATACGTTACATGGCTTGTCATAGAGATTCTGTGGTGTATCTACCTGCTGGATAATACCATCCTTGAGAACTACGATTCTTGTACCAAGTGTCATAGCTTCTGTCTGGTCATGTGTTACGTAGATGATTGTTGTCTCAAGTCTCTGATGGATCTTCTGGATCTCAATACGCATCTGAACACGGAGCTTAGCATCAAGGTTAGATAAAGGTTCGTCCATAAGGAATACCTTAGGATTACGAACGATTGCACGTCCCATAGCAACTCGCTGTCTCTGTCCACCTGAAAGAGCCTTTGGCTTACGGTCAAGTAACTGCTCAATACCGAGAATCTTAGCTGCTTCATGAACTAATTTGTCGATTTCAGGCTTAGGTACTTTTCTTAATTTAAGACCAAATGACATATTATCATAAACTGTCATATGAGGATAAAGAGCATAGTTCTGGAATACCATCGCAATATCTCTGTCCTTAGGTTCTACGTCGTTAACTAATTTATCTCCGATCCAGAGTTCACCTGAAGAAATCTCTTCAAGTCCTGCAATCATACGAAGTGTTGTTGATTTACCACATCCAGATGGTCCAACAAAAATAATAAATTCCTTGTCTGCTACATCAAGGTTAAAATCCTTAACGGCTACAAATCCGTTAGGATATACTTTACATACATTCTTAAGTGATAAGCTTGCCATAATTGTCCTCCTAAAACAAAGTGTAATATAACTTACATGTCAATTATAATACTCTTTTTATATTTTTTAGGCTATATTCTTTATAAACAAAATTAGTTATTTGATTTTGGACAATTTGCCTATGAATATTAATTACAATGCTTTTTTAGTGCAATTTGTACATTTTGTTAATTTACGACTAGGCAATATTAACAAAGCCTTCTCCCATAACTTCCCTGGCATCCCCAATCCACATAAATGCCTGTTTGTCAGCCTCCTCCACTATTTCCACTATTTTATGGATTTCACGTTTTCTGGCAACACATACCAACATTATTTTTTCTTTATTTTCATACATTCCCATTACTTTTATTCCGGTGACCCCTCTTTCAAGCCTTCTGTTGATTATTGCAGCAATTTCAATGCTGTTTCTACTTATTATATATGCGGTTCTTGAGACAGCCGGTCCATCCACAATTTTTCCTGAAAGGAAACTGATTGTAAATACCGAAATAACACCGTAAATTGATGATGGTATTCCAAAAACCGGTGTTCCCAGGGCAATGATTATCGCATCTATTATAAAAATAATCCATACCGTCTTAATTCTTTTTGATTTTTTCTGAATCATATATGCAGCAAGATCAGCTCCTCCTGACGTTGCATCACAGCTTAAAATAATTCCCAACCCTGTTCCCATTATGAATCCTCCTGCAACCGCAGATAAAAATATATCGTTACCCACGGGATTGATATCCGGGAGAAGTCCTATTGCCAGCGTAAAAATAAAATTGGCATAAAAAGAATCCCACAATACTCTTCTTTCAAGAGTACGGAACCCGTAAATAAAAAGCGGCACGTTTATAACAATATTAGTCAGCCACATAGGGATATTCAAAATTTTTTGCAGGATTACAGCGATGCCGGAGACTCCTCCGGTTACAAGACCGGAAGTATCAAATATCATTTTTACAGCTAATCCCATCAAAAATGCTCCTATTGTCAATAATAGATATCTCATTACTCTTTTCATACTGTTTCCCCATTATTTTAGTTTTAATATTATTGGCAATATCATTGTTTTATATTATTAAATGTGATAAAATGGGGAAAAGATTAGGAGGAATACTCATGGATATTACAGGTTTACAGTCTGCTTCGCTTTCAGCAGCCAACACAATTAATGATGTGTCCGTCCGGATGCTTGCCAAATCATTAGATTCCATGGAAGAACTTGGAGACGGCATGAAGAAGATGCTTGAAATGTCTGTGACGCCATACATCGGCAGTAATATAGATATTTCTTTATAAGACAATAATACGCCTGACTACGGAATGTAATCAGGCGTAAATTATTTTAATTCTTTTATTTTGCTACTATTGCTTCAACTTCAAGCAATACGTCTTTTGGAAGTCTTGCAACTTCTACACAGGATCTTGAAGGATATGGTTCTTTGAAGAACTTTGCATAGATTTCATTGATTTTTCCGAAATCATTCATTTCCTTAATAAAGACTGTTGTCTTAACTACCTGTGACATTGCTGCTCCCGAAGCTTCAACAAGATTGGTAAGGTTAGTAAATGCCTGTGTTGCCTGAGCTTCAACGCCTTCAGGAATAACTCCTGTTGCAGGATCTACCGGAATAACTCCTGATGTAAATACCATTCCATTAACTTCGATTGCCTGTGAGTAAGGTCCGATTGCTCCCGGTGCCTTATCCGTACTGATTACTTTCTGCATATCTTATCTCCTTCTGATACCATCATCCGTGATATCTATTTTATTTGCTTTTAAAAGATGTCCGCAGGCACGCTTAAATGCAGCCTTGCTCATCTCAAGCTTCTGTTTGATAATTTCAGGGTCAGACTTATCATTTAAAGGAAGAAATCCGTCATTATAATCAAGTTCTTTAAGAATCCTGTCTCCGTCCTCATCAAGCTGGAGATATGCCGGTCCTCTTACCGAAAGTTCTATCTTGCCGTCCTCCCTTACTTTTGAAACGGTTGCCTTAATTTCGTCACCGATTTCAATCTTTCCGTATAATGCTTTGTTAGGTATAAGTCCCTGGTACATACAGTCAACTGCAACAAACATTCCGAATTTGTCAATGTGTTCGTAAGCAATTCCTTTCACAATATCGCCGGTATGATACATATCCGTTGTTTTAAGGTAATGATATATTTTCATGGTAGCGCAAAGTCTTCCCGACTTGTCAACATAAAGAGCTACCGGATATGACATTCCTTCTTTAACTTTGGCTGTCTGTTCCTTAAACGGAAGGAATAAATCTTTTTCCAGTCCCCAGTCAAGGAATGAACCTATTTTATTATTCTGCTTAACTTTTAATACCCTGACCTCTCCTAAAGTGATAAGAGGTTCAAGCGTGGTTGCTATAAGCCTGTCTTTGGAATCCCTGTATACAAATACCGTCAGGGAATCTCCTGTTTCAACATCTTCATCCACATATTTACCGGGAAGCAGCACCTTTTCCTGTTCATTTCCAAGGTATACACCAAACTCGGTCTTATTTACTACCATAAGCGGCTGTTTTTTACCAATTTCTATCATACTGTGCTCTCTTTCTAAAATTCAAAAACTACGGTAGCGTACTCGGCATTATCTTTATCACGTAAATCAACATATATTGCTTTTTCTTCCCTATGTATATAAGGATAAAAAACATCACCGTATAATGCCGACTTTTTGTACTCTGCCCTGATCTGCCTTGGCATATCTTTAATTTCGATTACATCCATTGCAGTCTTGATATACTGGCAGTTATTAACATGTCCGTTGGTATCAAGCTGTCCATAATGAACCCGTACAGGCTCTGACGGTTCAAAATTCTCAGGCATTGCTATCTTTCTTGAAGAATAACTCATTTCAAGCTTTGGTTCAAGAGGAAGATATGGTTTTACTGCCGCATCATCAATCCTTTTCGGTACTTTTGTCTTTACATCCAGATATACCCATATAGAATTGGCCCTTACCAGAATCTCGCCTTCTTCATTTTCTATCCAGACATTTCTGTTTCCGAAAAAGCCTTTAAACTCATAAGGATTGGTCTTAAGAATTATTTTATCATATATTCTTGGTGGTGTAATTATTTCTATCTGCCATGTAGAAATAAACCATACCGTTCCCATGTCAATAACCTGTGCAATGCCTGCACCCACCTCATCGGCATGAAGCATAACTATATCCTGAAGATGATTGACAAGTGCATCTATTTTAATCAATCCATCTTTATCAACTTCGCTGTAACGTACATACGTTTCTTTTTCAAACAACATATAAAAATCTCCTTGTGAACCGATAAAAGCTTCCACTATATAATCTGTGAATAGTCCTATGCAAAAATAAAAGCACCACGAACGCTTCATGGTGCTTAGCTGGGATAACAGGGCTCGAACCTGTAAATGCTGGAGTCAGAGTCCAGTGCCTTACCATTTGGCTATATCCCAATATTTACTTAGGTGTTGTCCACACAACATAATGGATTATATACATTTAATTTTCATAAGTCAAGTGTTTTTTTTAATTTATTTAAAAATTCTTCTTACCACACCTTCACTGCCTTCGTAATGATTGCTTCTTACGAAAAAACGGTACTGATTAAGAATTGAATTACCTTCTTGTACTGTATTACCTGCAGGTTCATCTTCTGTGCTGAATTCCGTTCCCGGGAAATTGCCGGAAGTGAATGCTTCTCTGCCATGTAATCTTTCTGAGCCGGAAAAATCAATAGTGACAGCCTTTTCTTCCTTATGGATATCATCAACACGTTCTGCAGAAGGTGTGGCTGCATCTATCTTTTCACTTGTATTAAAATCAGGTACGCTGTTATGTAAATATTCATAACCGGATACTCTCATAGACCACGCCTCCTTTCGTACGGTATATAACATATATATATTCTGACTATAATATAAATTACAATCTTATTCAACAGTTATTTCGGCAGAATTTTCCTTTTCTTTAACCATAAAAAGGAAATATTCCGGATTTATTTTTTTTAAAATTAAAGTACACGCCGTTAATTACTTAATTTTATTCGGTTTTCAAAAAAGGGGTTCCATTTTTAAAAATCCGGTGCTACAATGCACCCATAGCCAAGCTCAGATATGATTATTTGGTACAAGAAAATGTATAACAGGAGGTAGTCACTATGAAGAAGCTGGAAATGATAATCAAACCTGAAAAACTGGATGATGTCAAGAAGATTCTTGATGATTCCAAGGCCAATGGTGTGATGGTCACAAATATCATGGGTTATGGTGCCCAGAAAGGTTTCAAACGTATTTACAGAGGTAATGAGTATTTTGTAAATCTCCTTCCTAAAGTAAAGGTTGAAACAGTTGTTGCAGACGATGTAGCAGAACCTATTATCGAAAAGATTGTTTCTGAAATCTCATCAGGCAGTATCGGTGATGGTAAGATTTTCGTCTACAATGTAGAAGACGCAGTCAGAGTAAGAACTGGCGAACGTGGAGAGTCAGCTCTCTAAAAAGAATTAAGATTATTTTGTGAAAAATTTATAAACGTATAGACACAAAGAAGTGCAATTAACCTTGAATGGTAATTGTGCTTCTTTTTTACGTTTATAAGAAAAAGGAGGAAAAAATTATGGATGGTAATTTTTTTGGAACAAACGGTGTATGGTACCTTATCGGTGCTGCCTTCGTATTCTTTATGCAGGCCGGATTTGCAATGGTAGAAACCGGTTTTACAAGAGCAAAGAATGCAGGTAATATTATTATGAAAAACCTCTTGGACTTCTGTCTTGGAACGGTCGCTTTTCTTTTATTAGGTTATTCACTTCTTTGTGGTACAGACCATGGCGGATTTATCGGATGGAGCAACTTCCCATTAAATCCTGCTAACTGGGGAACTACCGCTATTGACTGGGGTAGTTTCGTATTTAACCTAGTATTCTGTGCAACGGCAGCTACTATCGTTTCAGGTGCTATGGCAGAACGTACTAAATTTATTTCTTACTGTGTATACAGTTTTGTAATCAGCCTTATTGTGTATCCTATTGAAGCCCACTGGGTATGGGGCGGCGGCTGGTTAGCACAGTTAGGCTTCCATGATTTTGCAGGTTCTTGTTGTATTCACATGGTTGGTGGTATTTCAGCTCTTATTGGAGCTAAGATTCTTGGACCTCGTATTGGTAAGTTTGAAAAGGATGCTAATGGTAAGGTTATAAAGGTAAATGCTTTCCCAGGACACAATATTCCACTTGGTGCACTTGGTGTATTTATTCTGTGGTTTGGCTGGTATGGATTTAACGGTGCAGCAGCAACAACAATTGAAGATTTAGGCTCTATTTTCCTTACAACAACAGTTGCTCCTGCAGTAGCTACAGTAACATGTATGATATTCACATGGATAAGATATGGTAAGCCTGATGTTTCAATGTGTTTAAATGCTTCACTTGCAGGTCTTGTTGGTATAACAGCTCCTTGTGATGTAACAGATGCATTTGGTGCAACAATGATAGGTATTGTTTCTGGCCTTTTAGTAGTATTCGGCGTATGGCTTCTTGACTACAAGCTTCATGTTGATGATCCTGTAGGTGCTGTAGCAGTACATATGATGAATGGTATCTGGGGTACAATTGCTGTTGGCCTTTTTGCGACAAGCTCAGCTCCAGGATATGCAATTGCTTTAGAAGGAGGTTCAATTAAGGGTGAAGGTCTTTTCTATGGCGGTGGATTCACACAGCTTGGACTTCAGTTATTAGGTTTTGTATCAGTAGCAGCATGGGCAGTTGTATGCATG
>ERZ779776.68-NODE-68-length-46129-cov-4.493836_pt1 | contig 46129 bp, 54 predicted proteins | sample MGYA00511098_ERZ779776 | MGnify/ENA primary metagenome ERZ779776 (study PRJEB29588, sample SAMEA2149318) | human gut metagenome | biome: human gut; feature: human-associated habitat; material: faeces | place: Denmark | collected 2008/2010 ...
CGCCGCCGCCCCCCCCCCCCCCCCCCCCGTGCCCTGCCCCCTTTCCCGCCACAGCGGCGCGGCTGCTATGTCGGCTATGGGTAGGGCGATGTCCTCAATCCTCGTCTTCAGTCGTGCGTCAGAGCTTGTCGAGATGTTCGATGCCGTAACCACGCCCGCGAAAGTGACGGCGTTTGTGGCGAGGTTTATCTCCATAAGGCTGCCGCCGTGGTCAAATGTCACCGTGTCGGGCGCGCCTTTCTTTGTACGTAATATGTTGAAATATGTGTTGCGCTTGTAGAACATCACCCCGTAAGCGTTAGCCGCAGGGGTAGAGCCACGGTAGTTAAATAGGAACGACATCGCATAGCTGTTTATAATCGCGTCACTGAAAGTCTTTCTTCCGCTGACGGTCTGCGCCGTGTTGAGGGTAACATAGTTGGCAAGCGACTGATGCGATGTGAGGAATCCCGAGTCATTCGTAAGATGTGATGTCTTTGTCGGTATGTTCACAATGTTGCCGACACCCGGCTCGTCTTCGTCGTGCATCACGTTAAATTGCACACCGCCATCGGGGAACTTGCCCGCCATGAAAGCCACGCCCGAATTGAAACGCTCCACGGTCGGGTAGTCCGCTGCATCCATCGTAGCCATTGTACCAAAACGCCCACGGTCGCAATACTGGAGGTTGGATGCCCCGCTGCCATATTGCCCGTTCCAATAGGCGATAGTGTTGATTGTCGCAATCTGCCCCGATGTCCCGCCCCATCCGAGGTTGGTGACGGAAGAGAGTGTATGTTTCGTAGCCACTGAACCATCCGCCATGAGGAACTGCGAGGCGGTGCCGCCCGACTTGATAATCGAGGTCGCGGTGAAAGAGTTGCGTGCCACGATTCTGCCCGACTTGTAGAAGTCAAGCGAGTTTTTGAGCCAAGAACCGCTTGCACCGAGAATCTCGATGGCTGCAACCCTTTCTGTGTCGCTGTCGCCGAATGAGTAAAATGTCAGACCGCAGGCTTTGTCCTGTCTTACCGCCAACGCACCGTTGTTAAACGTCTTTCCTCCGCTGATTCTTTGTGCCGTGTTGGTTGTCACATAGTTCGCAAGCGACTGATGCTGTACAAGCGGCGTGATGGAAGTGCCGTTGATGGTGATTGTGCCGTTGGTTATCTTGGTGTTACCATCATGCAACACTTTACGCCATGCCCGCCAGTCTGCGCCGTTTGCGGTGCGTATAAAGAGGTCAGAATCCGTAAGTGAATTTTGATACGGCATCGCTATCTGAGTGCGGAAACCACTGCTTGTGTAGCTGCCTAAATTTATCACCGACCAGTAGTTCGCATAACCCGATATAAGATTCTCATTCTCAATATTGATGAACTGAGGATTAAGGTTAGTGCCATTGGTGTATGCCACCGTCCGCTTTGACCACGGCACGAGACTGTTAAGAGCCGTCACGGGCGCATACTGCGTGTGGGTATGATTAGACGGTGACGCGCCTATCTTTGTAGCCGTGATGTCGATTTCCGCAGCCTCCGTCTTGGGGTTGTATGTCAGCAGCGACGTGCCGTTGCCCTTTATCGTCAGCGCGTGGATGGACTGGTGTGACGTGATGGGCGTTATCGTCTTGCCCCCCAGCGTAATCACCCCGTTCTCTATCTTCGCGTCCGTGATGCCGTAGCCCGCGAGGGTCGTTGGTTTCCCGCTCGTTATCTTCTCCCAGCTCAAATCAGGGATATCGGTGGCACTGAGATTCACCACCAGTGTCTCTCCACTCATCTTCAAGCCGCCGAACACGCCCACCTTGACACCACCCTTGACCGATGCCGAGGCTGTCGGAAGGGAGTAGGGTGCATGGGTGCTGATAACACCGTTGGTGATGGTGATGTTTGCCCCTATCTTAACTCCGCCGAGTGTGTCAGCCGATGCTGTCGGCAGCGTGTAATTTTGCAGTCCCGTCAGTTTCAGTTTCAGTGCGTCGGTGAAATCGTTAGATGACAGACCCTTACCGTGTTCCTTGTCAACCTTGTTGCTCAAAAGGTTGGCGAGCGTGTCAGCCTCGGTGTACGTGTCGAGGAAAGCCACGACCTCCTCCCACTTGTTGATAATCGTGTCGGAGTCTTCTCCAAGTATGGCGTTTAGCTTCGTAGCGGTCTGATTCCATAAAAGTTTTTCCGCGCCTGCAACGTGGTTCGTTGTGTTGTTAAGGTGGTTTTCAAGCGTTGCCGCGCTCGCCACGTCCGCGATGTTGATGGTCGCGTCGGCGTTCGGCTTGTATGTGCCGACCGTTGTGCCGTTCTTCTGTATGGTGAGCGTGTGCAGGCTTGATGATGTCAGATATCCCTTGCCTGTCACCCATGTCTGCGTGGCATAGCCGCTCAATGATGGTATGTCGCTTTTCTTGGCGTAGTTGTTCGTCGTGAGGTAGTCCGCAAGCTGCGACTCGTCAAGACCGCCGCCCGAAGCCATGTCGTTCAACTCATCCACCGCCACCATGTCCGTGCCGTCCCAACGGTAGAACTCCGATGCTTGTAGGTTGTAATACAGCACGTCTGAGCGCGGTGTCCATCCGCGTGTGGCTGTCAGCACCGACCCCATGCCTTCAGCACCGACCCAGTTGGTGAAGATGCCGTCGCTGTTTGTTATTGACGGGCGAATAGGATAACCTGACATGGCTACAAGCGTCTTGCTTACCGTGTCATACAGCACCGTGGGCGTACCACCGAGGGACTGCGGCAACAGAGGCTCGTCAAAATCAAGCGTGACAAAACGGCTTATATAAACGATTATCGGCGAGTTATATATCTGCGGCTTTGTGTAGTAGTCATTGAGCGTCACATCGGTGACGTAATTTCCCTTTGGCTGGAATCTCTCGTCAGCCTGTGTCTTTGAGTAGTACCCCGACAGGCTTGCGGAGGTAAGGTATTGGGAATGTGTATGTGTAGTTATATTGCCCGTCAGCACACCCTCGACCATCGCTTTTGTTATTCCGCTGAGATAGCTCGCGCCATAGGTGACGGTCAGTGTCTTCTTGTCATTGGAGAGTGATACATCCGTGACCGCGTTGCCTGTGCCTGCCTCCGCAAGGGTCAGCTCGTCAAGGTAGTTCTTGCCTTCAAGGGCGGAAATACGGGTGTGGAGCGACTTGCCGAGTACCGCGCCGAGCGCGTCAGTGGTCGATGGCGTTGCCGCCCATGTGCTGTCAGTGTAAAGCCCGAACACGGAGCCACCGCCACCCGACGAGCTGCCTATGCCCTTTGCCGACACCCCGCCGAGAGAGAAGAATGTCTTCTTCGCCATGATGGTCTGCGCCTGTGCCACCTGATTCCACTGAAGCTCCTTGCCGTTTGCATCGGCTGGCGAAACCAACGACGTGACAGCCGTGATAAAGTTCGCCACGTCGGTGAGTGTGCGCTTCACGCCGTCATCGCCCGTCACGTCAATGGTCACGCCCGCGCCTATCGTGAGCGCACCGAGCGGAGTCCACTTGATGCCGTTTTCGTTGCCGAGCCAGCCCGAGCCGTCAGCCTTGAAGCCGATGTTGCCGTTGGCGAAATATGCAGAGCCATCCATGCGCACAAGCGATGTGGCGGCAAGGGGTGCAATTTTACCTGACTCCGTTTTCAGTTCATCATACGTCTTGCGTGTATCGTCAGCTTTGAAAAGGTCGAGCATGTCACCACCCCACCAAGAACCTATCGTGCGTCCATCGAGTTTCGGCACATAGATGCCGTTGGTTCCGGCGAGCGTGTGGCGCACATTGTTGCTGTCCGTGTAGCCAAGGGCGATGAGCGAGGTCAGAAGCAGACCGTGGTCTGCTACCGTGCCCTGCTTGGCAAGTGCCTCCTTGAGATAGCTGTATGTATCAAGCTCATTGTTTACATCCGTAGCGTCTGAAAGCACAGGTACGCGCACACGGTCAATCACTTTGCTTCCGTCTTTCAGCTCAAACTCGATGCTTTCCGTTGTGGCAAGCACCGCTATGGACCCGCTTGTACCTGCGGCATGTATAAGGATTCCCCCCGCACCGTCGGGCGTACGGACATAAGACAGGGTGTGGTCTGAGGTCAACGCATACGCCGAGCTGCCCGTCACCTTATACACCGAACATGTAACCCCTGTAACCGAGAGTGTCCCGTCAAGTTTCTTCGTGATGCTGTCCACGCTCGGAATCAACACATAGGTCTTCGCCGGGTCGCCATCCTTTAACCCCGCTATCGTGATATACCCCCTGCCTATCAGCTGTCCGCCCATTTCCGTAAATCTTAATCGTGTTATTTCTTAGTCACCTCGCACCATATCGTCGCCCTCACATCCACGTCGGCTGCCGCTACGGTAATCGGATTACCTGTAATCGTTGTGGTCGTCTTGCCGCTCCAGTTAGTTGCGGTGCCGTTCTTGTTGTATTTTGTCCATGTGTAGACAAACTGCCGTGATGCCTCCACGGTGTTCTGGTCTTCTATCTTGTTGCCGTCAAGCCACACCTCGGCAAATACCTGCGTCGAACCCGTGCCGTTCACAATCTTGTCGCCCGTGGTAGAGCGAACATATACCACATACGGGTCTGTGGCATCCATGATGGTCTGATAACCATAGAACACCTCCGATGTATTCTCCGTGTCGGTGAACTTGGCGCGGAACGTCTGGAAATTTAGCACGTCATCGGCATGTACCGTCAGTGTCGACACTCCGCCGGATGTGCTTACACCCGATGTGACCGCTTTCCATGTACCGTCACTAATATCAAGCCGTTCCCATGATGCCGTAACCGTCGTGTCCTGCGTCGCACCCCTGTATAGCTTTGCGACGATTGAAAGCTGCGTTAGTGCGTTACCCTTATCGAATGTATCTCCATTCGGAAGCTCGAACACGACAAGCCCCGCCGCGCCACCGCTTTGGCTCAGTGCGAGCGTCTTGTAGCCGTTGACATGAGTGACCGCCCCCGTGTCGGGGTCGTTGTAGTCGCATTCCCACTCTATGTTGAGATATTTCAGTGCGGTCGGTATATTCGCTTTTATTGTCAACACATTGGCTGATGCCGTGTAGTTGCCGGTCGTCCCGGCAGCCGTACCGTTGACTTTCCACACCCAGCCCGTACATGCCGGCGTAGGTGCCTGGTCTGCGCCCAATCCGGTCACATATACCTTTGCCGTCACGGTCTGCGGATTGCTCGCCGAGTAAGAGGGTGTATAGACCTTTGTGTCGGGGTTATATATCTGCGTCTCGCCTAATGACGTTGACGTGTATGCCTGTACCGCCTTGCCGTCGTTTAGGTCGACGATGGTTATCTGCCCGCTTGCTATTTTCTTCCCTGCCATTGTTATTCGGTTTTTATATGTTATTCCTGTTCATTTTCCATCTCATTTTCAAGCCAAGTGCCGCTTATGTCAACTTCGCACAAAAACACCGCATTGCGGTCTACATCCTCGTCGGTGACGGTGCATTGGTTGCCGATGCCTTCATGCAGCCTGTTCCATATCTTGTCTCCTGTGGTGTCGCTTGATGTACGCTTCCAAGAGAAGCGACCCTCGTAGATGCGGTCGGTCACATCCTCGTTGCGGAAATATACATGGGCCGTCATCACGCGCTGCCCCTCGCCATTGAGAAGCACGTTGCCCTTGTCGGTGAGTATCTGCACCGTCACCGCCGACTGCTCGGCGTTTTCTATGATATCACCCAGTGTTATGTCTCCGATTGAAGAGCCGATGTTAAGCGAGACGTTGTGGAGGTTGAATTTCCCGTTTATATATTCAATATACGAGCCATCTCCCGCACCGCTGTACGGCACAAGGTCTTTATTGCCCACAAACCATCGGCTTTCGCCTGCCTGCTTGCCGACAAAATAATACTCCACTCCTGCGGCGTTGACGGAGTTAAGGGATTCTATATAGCGTTCATATCCCCCGCCCACGACGTCGCGCACCTTGACGTACTGACGTGTCTTGTCGGTATAGTTGCCGAAGTGGATTATGTTGTCGCCCTCGGCGGGAATACCCGTGCCGTTCACATCGGTTTTGGAAAGTATGATATTATCAATCCCGACAGCAACAACCCTACGCTTGTAGAATTTCAAGTCTGCGTTTTCCGCAGTCCACTGATTACAGAACGCCACATCATCTACGTGGAAGAGATTCGCTACAGAGCCGTTCTTTTGGTCGAAGTAGCAGACATATCCGTTGTCTGCCTCAACCACACGTGTCACACCGTTGATATAAGCCGCAGTGTCAATCTCCATGCCGCCGCGTCCCTCGGCTTGATTGATGACAAGCGTATTCACACTCATATCCTGCCTTACGCTCAGGCGGTCGGTTTCTAATACCCAGTTCCCGTTCTCGTCCTTATAGAATCCCCATCCGGCACCACCCACAAGTCCTGCGCGGAAATCTCCGCTTGTCAGTAGAGAAAAGAATTGGGTAGGGGAGAGGCTTCGGTCTGATATGCCGTCCTTGCGCAGATACAGCTTGTCGCCAACGGCGCGGACTATCTGCTCCACATTGCTTATCGCTCCCACTTGCCGTTGCAAGGCACTTATCTCCCCTTGCATCATCGACACGGGGTTAGCCGAAGTCGTGTACTCGTTGCCAAGCACAATCTCCACATCGGGGTTCAGTGCCGCGTCGTTGCTTGTCGGTTCTCGGTAGGTATAGGTGATGGATTGCAGATACAGCGTCTCGCAGGCTTTTCCAGCTTCGTTGAAGAATCGTTTGTCAAAAAGCCGCAGGGAGTTGCCGACACGGAGCTGATTGATAAGGGCGTTTGGCTTTCCCTCGTTGCTGAGCCTCACGCGGTCGGTTGTCACCACCGCCGTAGGCTTGATTTCTTTTACCTCGCCGAGCTGGTCTTTCTTCCAATCGTCAAGGCGTATCTCCGCATCGACAACGTATGGCACGTGCGTCATTTCCGTGCCGATGAACACGAATCTATCTCCGGCTTTGCCCTGTTTCTGTGTCGAGGGTACATATAGCCCAGTTGCTTCGAGTTCTGCGTCGCTCTTTGCGAGCTTTATGCGCCAGTGGCTCTGTGCCCCATTAAAAAATTTACTTGCATCGGGAACGGGGAAGTCCACTATGGTAAACTCGTAGTCCTCACTAAGGGCGAGGTCACCCGAAGTGAACACCACTTTCGCCGTATTCCCCTCTCGGTCGCCAAGTACAGGTTTCCACACTCTTTCGGAGTACTCCGAATCGGTCTCGCTGTCGAGCCGTGCGGAATTCCATATATTTTTGACCCATATATCAAATGTACCTTTCCATCCGCTATCCTGCAACGAAGCGGTCTGTTTCTTCGGCGATTCATAACCTACGGTAATCCAACCCTCTTTAGGAAGATGAATATTGGGATCAAGAACAAGTTCTACCTCAAATGTCGCCCTCCATTTCCATCTACCGGCAGGAATACCACTTCCCGGATGCTCCACACCTGTAATCGCGTTTATGGCGATTATCTCGGGTGAATCCGATACCACAAGCAGGTCGGTTACATCCTTGTCGCCCCCGGTGATACCTTTGGTATAATGTGCGTTTTTTGAATATGCTCCCGTGACAATATTGGCGGTCTGACCGTCAGGGACATCAAACGGGGGGAACTCCACCATTATCGCCCTCCTTGTTGTCATCGACGTTAGTTTCACGGTAGTTGTCGCCCCCTTGATATCGGATATTTTCGCGTCATTCTCCGTACTTTCCGCCACATCGTCGCTCTCTATCTGCTCCACCGCTACGGCTATGTCAAGCCCCGTGCCTTGCAGAGTAGGGTAGATGTCCTCGTTGTTGTCGAGCGTGTCGGGAAGCGGTCCGTACTTGTCAATCGACGAGCCTTTCTTCACATAAGGCGAATAGCCGGGAAGTATCTCTACCTGCTTGTCGCCCTCGGTCGGATTGATGGTGATTTCATCCGCTACAAACTCTACCGGGGCAAATTTTGTGTCAGTGTAGCCTTTGCGGTAAGCCCACGGGGCATAGGCGTTAGACTCGCCTACCGCCGCATAGCCGGGGTATTTGGATATATGCGCCGCTTTCCATCCCTGCACGTATGAGCGGAATGTCGCGGGCATGAGGTTGGGAAAGTAGATGTTGGCAAGCTCCTCCACCCAATCGGGGTCGGGCTTGAAATCGGGGTTATTATCGTCTTTTGCTTTGAAGTAACGGAGAGGAATGTTTGTATCGCCTCCACGTCCTTTGAGCATGTTGCGGATTTCCTCGCTCTGCACCTGGCGCTCCACTTTCAGCAGACCGCCCTCGAAGCCATACTCAAAGATATGGTCTACCTCCGTGGTCGGATAGCCTACGCGGATAACGTAACGCTCGCCGCCCTTGACGGTGTTGCTGTTGTCCGAAGCGGCTTTAATCTCCCACCTCACACCATACTTGTCATGGAAAGCGTCAATAAGCACGTTCCATATCTTCGTGTGGCTTATGGTTATGATTGTCGCCTCCTGCTTGTATTGCCATGCCGGATTAAGGTCAATCGTTATTGTATCGCCATAGTAGTATTCAAGCACCTGCCCGAACAACTCACAGAAGTCACCGAGATTGAGCTGAACCGTCGCAACCTCCTCGTCGGGCAGATACGTTCCTGCCGCTATCTGCTGAATGGTGACGAACGGCCAACGCTTCAACTGATAGATAGCCCAGTGCTGAAACGTGAGGTCTATCGTGGATTTCAGGCTTGTGTTCTCCTTCGACCCCTGCGGAATACGCAGAGGCATGATGTATTTCTCACCCTGAAACTCAACCTCCCAATCCTGCGAGAAATCCGGCACTATCTCGTCGTCTATCTTTACCTGCGTTGTGATGGTCTTCTCACCCATGTCGGCTATATTTGCTGTTGCTTGGGTGAGAGTGGCGTATTGCTTCCCGTCAATCTTCGGGAAGTTAAGCTCTTTAATATCGAGTATCAAACTTTTTCATAAGGCAAAGGCTCTTGGCTCAGAAGTTAAACTGATAAGTTGAAATCACATTTCGTAGGGTCGCTCACGTGGATTGTAAACTCTACCTCGGCGAAGTCGTAACCATTCTTGCTCCGTTTCATCTCCTTTGGCTCGGCGATAGGCTCGGGCAGACCGACAATCTTCACGCGCTTGAAGTCGTTGTAGAAAGTCACCTCCTTGTAGGTGCGTATATCGCTGTTTGCAGGCTGCGTATAGAGTTTGGCGTTGAACGCCGCCACTATCGCGTTTACGTTGGCGAGATTGGTATTCTGTCCGTCAATGATAAAGCGTACTTTATAGTCGAAAGCGTCCTGCACCGTGCGCGGGTCGGTGTTCTCCCCTGCTTTCTCAGCGTAGCTCGACGCATCGCGCTTCTTTATCGGTGCCTCCGTGCGGTTGTCGGCCTCTAAATAAATCAGCTTGTGCGCGGCAAAGGTGTCTTCTATCGCGCCGTCGCCTATTTTTATGCGCACGTTTATCATGGCTCAATCAGCTTTATGGTTTTGCGTTTGAAATTGCAGTTGTCGGTCTTTGCGCCTACCACCTTGCAGTACTCGGCGATATACAGAGGCACGTTGATTGCAGGGGTGTTTTTCTGCTCACACTCCACGCGCATCCTGCACCCGTTGGCGAAATACAGCATCGGGATTACGGCGTTGTCATAGTCCATCGCTACACGGATTGTTCCCTTGCAGTCATGGAAGATATAGGTCTGCAACTTGTCAAATGCCTCGCCATCGAAAGTTCTGCCTATGAACACGCCTTTGTCCTCGATGTCCGAGAACTCGCGGCGCAGAAGTTTGAGACTCGGAAAGCCACGCTCCATGCACCAGTCCGGGTTCTGAACATAATAGCCTATCAGTTCCTCGCGGTCATATCCGCGCATAAGCCCGTAGCCCTCCGCGCAGATTCCTCCGCGCCGCGCATCCTCCATAAGCGTTTCTTTCAGCTGTATTTCTTTCATATTGCAAAGTTAATGCAAACAAATATATTCTGCAATAGAATCTATAATATAACTTTAGTTTTGCAAACTACTGATTTAAGAACACGTTCAACCCCTTTGTTGAGCCTTTTACCTTGAACGTGCTCGCCATCTTCTCGCAAGCGATAGCCGCTCTTTCGCACCGTACTACGGTTTCTGCCGTGTTCCGTGCAATAGCTTGGTAGTTATCCATAGCCTGCTGCTGCCAGTCAGTCCATCCCGCAGAAGTTGTCTGGGGGATAGCGGATGCCCCTCTGCCCTCCATAAGCGCAACCACCCTCGCAAGGTTCTCGTCAATGCGTGGAATCGGGGAGACGTAATACATTAACGTGTTGCCTATCGCCGCCACGTTGTTTATCTCCTCGCTCGTCGCCCCGGCTACGCTCTTGGCTATCCCCGTGTACTCGCTGTCCGTGTCGCCGATAAGCTGCTTCATGTCATACCCCCGTGCCTCTAATGCTTTCCACAGCACCTCCATGCCGTTGTTGGCCTGCGTCAGAGCCGAGTCCATACCGTTCACAAGAGAATCAATCGCGCCCTCCACATCATTCTTGGCAAGCATCTTCTCCATGCTGTCCCAAACCGGAGTCAGCGCATTCTCTATAACCCTTGCGGCGGCTCCCTCTACCAACATGTTCTTTACCATGTCGGCATAGTCGCCCTTGATGGCTGCAAAGGTATCGCTCATAGAGGCCCTCGCGTCAATCCACGACTTCGCCATCTGCCGGGCAACGTCTGTGCGGCTCTGTCCCGTGAAGTGCGCCACAAGGTCATCCTGCAACTCCTTTATCTTGTCTGCCGTCTCACGGGCTTGCTCCTCATACTCCTTGATTTTATCCTTGTCTTTCTTCTTGCCCTTGCTACGCTCCGCCTCGGCTTGTTTCAGATAGGCCGTCTGCTGAGCCTGCAAATTCTTTATCTGTTGCTGATAGTTGTTTACATAGTCCGTGCCGAATACCTTGTCAGCCGCCTTTTCAAGCCGTCCGTAGGTATATTCGAGTTGATCGAGAAGATTCTGCTGACGCTCTATCTCCTTGTTCGCCTTGCGCACTTTCGCCGCTCCTATACCAAACGACAAAGCGGAAATCACAGCCAGCACCGCCGCAGCAATAGCCATCCACGGATTCGACTCAGTAACCACGTTGTAGAGCATCTGAGCGGCGGTTACAATGCCTATAAGGTTGCTCATTTGCTGCAAGCCCTCTATGGCGGAATCAAACACAAGCCCTGCCGCAGAATCCTCCGCTATGCCGAGGAACGCCTTAATGTCGCCAAGCGTCCCCGCGAGTTGGTCTGCCGCCTGCCCTGCCTTTTGCAAGTCTTTCACAAACTTGGTTGTGGCTTTCTTCTGCTTGTCCTGCTCGCCCGTGACTTTATGCTCGGCTTTCTTTACCTTGTTTGCCGCTTTTGCTTTTGCCTGTTCTGCTTTCTCTACATTTGCGAGAGCTGTATTCAACCGCAATTGCGCCGCTATAATCTGATTCTCGGTTGCAAGTTCATTGTTTTTAAGGTCGTTCAAGGCTCGCTGTGCCTCCACTTTCTCATCCTCCGCTAAAGCGATATTCTCGTCAAGCTGAGGAAGCTGTGCCTGATACTCGGCCTCGGCTGCCGTGAGTTCCTGCTTGGCAATTTTGAGATTCTTGATTGAAGCGATGTAGTCGTTGACTGACTGAATCATATCATTGCCGAAACCTCTTCCGCTTATCTGCTCGTCAATATCCTCCATAGCCTTGACAAGCGTTTTCATGTTCTCTGGCGAAAGGTTCTGATTGGTGTCTATCAACGCTTGCATTTCAGCGCGCAGACGTTTGAGCGAGCTTGTGGCTACATTGTCAAGATTCTCAAATATCTTGATGTAGTCCTCGCTCTTGGTGAACTCCTCGAAGTTTACCTTTGCCAAGTCCTCGTCTTGCTTTCTCTGACTTTGAGCCGCGAGGCGGTCTTTCTCCTCCTGCGGAAGATTCGACTTGTATATCTCGGCTCTGCGCTGTGTTTCGCGGTTGATTATGTCCGTCCGCTGCTCCTCATAATCTTTAGCTTTTGCAAGTTCTTTCTCCCATGTGGTGATATTGGAAGCGGCTATTTTCTGACCCTCCTTGACTATGTTTTCTGCCGTGCTGCGATTCTTCTCAATGATTTGGTCTTGATACTTGTCGTATATGTCGGCAAGGGCCTTGTAGTTGATGCGCTGGTTCGTCATGTCAAATACGGGAGAAAGGTCGATTTCGACATCTTTGTTCCCACTCTTGAACACCTCCCGAATCTGCCTTACGGTATCCTCAAACAGTTCTTCTCCTGTTGAGCCATAGATACTCAGCGATACCTTGGCGGCCAAGTCATAGTCCCCCGTCATCCCAAGTATCTTCTCATAGAACTCCTTCGCCGTCTTGGTGCGCGAGATGCGGTCGGCAAGGCGTTTCAGCTCGGCTTCGATATTCTTTTGGGATTCGTCGATGTCAACCTTTTCGATAGTCCACCGTAGCTCCTTGAGGTCTTTGTCAAGCGCCGGGAACACTTTTTTTGGCAAAGCAGCCATTTTGTTGTAAAGCACCTCCAGTGCCGCTGTGAGGTCTTTTGCATCGGTTGGCAGGTCAATGTTGTACTTCGACTTGAACATATCAAGCGTATCACCTGCCATGCGACGCATATCCGCAGCGGCTTTTGTCGCTCCCTCTTGATTTTCAAGCTGCTTATACTCATTGTATAGTTTTTGAACAAGCGAGATTTCCTCTTTCAGATTTTGCAGGCGGGGGTCGGATTGGCGACCGCTGCCACGTCCTTTCTCAAACACAGGCATATCACCCAATATCTTTTCCAAATCTTTGAGTTGCAGTTTGGCTTCATCTATTAGGTTTTGCAAGTTTTGTTCCTCGGTCTTATTGCGGAATAAGCGAGCCAATATCATTGCGGCAGTCCACGCCTTGATATTCTTTTTAATAAGTTCGACTTCATCCGAAAGCCTTTTGCGATACGCCTCCATATCCTCATCCGCGTTCATGCGGAATCGGCGCATATTCTTGGCGTAGGCTTTTGTATAATCGACAATAGAATCAAAGCGTTGACGCATCAGCTTGACAACAGAATCAGACGGGGCTAAATCCTCGTACTTCTTCTTTAGGTGTTCAAGCAACTGCGGCAGTATATTGATTTTCCTTGCGCGTTCTTCAAGTTTCTCTATCTCATCGCCAATTTCATTATAGCGAGTTTTTGCATTTTGGATTACCTCATCATTGTCTCCCTTGCCTTTAGATTCCTCCGCTTTAATCTGTTTACGATAAGCCTCTCGCTGTGCGACAAGTGCGTCAAGTTGTTTCTGTAATTCTGCCAATAGCTTCTGTGATTCCTCATTTACCTTTTCAACCATAGGGTCAAAATTTATAGAGGAAGTGAGCTGTGGCATATTCTCATCCACATTATCTATAAGCGAAGTCCATCCGTCATTAAATGCTATTCCGGCAGCGTTGAAAGCCTCCTTTATGGTAGGTATCATCGCGTCCTTGATTTCAAGGTTGGCTTCCTGTTGTGAATACAACAAAGGGTTATCCTCCTGCTTGATAACTTTGCCATTCAACTTTAACCCGTCTTGAGTTATCTTATCTACGGCTTCACTATAAGATTTGGCGTATTCACCCATCGCCATTGAAGCTGAATCGTAAGTCTTAGATAAAGCGTCAATTTGTCTTTCTTGCTCACGGATAAGCGTTGTCATGCGAGAAACATCTGCATGGTCGTGGGCGAACAAAGTCCAAACCGAGCCTATATCATGCGCAAACTGTAAGTCCGCGCCCATTGCCGAGACAGTCATATTGATAAGTTCCGACACGGATTTACCCGCAGATTTTGAGGCATCCTTGACGATTTCTGTATATTTCTCCCAAAACGCCGCCAACTGTTCTGCTGAATACTTATTTTTTAATTGGTCGTTGACCTTGCGTTGTATTTTCAGTATCTCTGAGGCATAAGTATTGATAATCTCGTCAGTTTGTTTCTGCTTCATACGCTCTGCAATATATCTGCGTATGCTTGCGGTCAGCAACTCGTAGTTGCCGTTCATCTGTTTAAGATTCTCAATAGTCAGTTGCTCTTGGGGTATGATTTCTTTATAGGTGCGTTTCAGTTCCTCTAAGGCGGCTTGTTGCTCCTTATAGGTCGAAGATGCGCTAACTGCGATATTGGCAAGTCGCTCAAAATTACGGACTGATTTATCCTGCTCCTGTATGCTCTCGGTTTCGATGTTGTCTAATGATTCTTTGAGCTGTTCCGCAGCGGATTTCGAGAAAAGCAATCTATCAATTAATAAGGCAAGACCTATTATCAACGCTCCGATTCCCGTTGTAGCTATTGCGGCTTTCAAGCCATGCAAGGCTCTTGAAAACACCCATGTTGCAGTAGAGGCTTTTTGTGCGCTTACGCCGCTTGCCAATAATACACGGTTGAAATTGCGGACGTGCATACTCTGCGCCATTACCGTTTTGAGGTGCATTTGGCGCAGGACAATATCTTTCTTTTCCCAAACGGTTGCTAATGCAGTTGCTTTGGTTGATGCGATGACAGCCAATCTATAAACAGCAAAGGCTATCCCTGCTTCCGTGGCGATTCGTGCTACATCCCGCCAATTCTTCATTAAATCGGTTAAGGCTTGAATAGCGGCTTTCATGCCAGCATTAACCGAACTTGTATTGCCGATTTCATCATACATGACAGCGGCTGCATCCCCTAACTTAGCCCAAAGTCCATAGAGAGTATTGCCCTGTTTCTCTTGCATTTCGTAGAACATACCTCCGGCAGAAGTCATATCTTTGAAGATTTCCTCAACCATTTCAAAGCCGACCATGCCCTTTTCTACCATTTTAAGGACTTGTGATGCCGTAACTAACTGCCCGTTAAGTTCGGAATATTTCTTCGCAAGCAATTCAACCAATGGGATTCCTGCCTCAGTCGCCTGACGGATTTCCGAACTGAACAATGCGCCACGAGCGCGGACTTGGCCGAAAAACAGCGTAATACGCTGTAAATCAACACCTAAGCCCACACTAATATCAGTAAGCATTTTAGTAGTATCAAACAGCTTTTCTGTTTCAATTCTATATGCCGCTATCTGCTTAGTGTATTTCGTCAAGTCGAGAATCGACACCGGGGATTTGAGCGCAAAGGCTTTAATCTCCGAAAAGAGAGCGTTTGCCCTCGTCTGGTCTTGAATAATCGCGCCGAGCGACACCCTTTGCAGTTCAAACTGCGCCGTTACTTCTCTGACGCTTGTGAGGAAATTCCCGGCATAAGAGAATGAAGCATACACAGCCATTCTCTTAATCAGACGAGATACATAGGAATGTTGCTCGTTGATTTTCTTAGAAGTGTTCGATAGAGCCTCTGCGTGTTTTTGTTCGGCAAGCGCAACCCTTCGCTTAGAAACCTCTAATCGCTCGTTTGCTTGGCGGTATTTTTCTGCCATGTGTGCCGCCTCCGCATTGGCTTTATTTGCGAGAGCCTGCTGTAGTTCCGGCGTTTGGATTTTAGAGTATTTCTGAACTTTCTCCATCGCTTTGGCAAGTTCTTTGAGTTCACGAACTAAATCCTTTATAGCCGTTTTATTTTCGGGAGTAAGAGGCTCTATTTTTAATTCCGCAAGGCGACGTTTTACATCGTCGAGGTTATTGAGATTTTTGGTGCTGAAACCGAGATTGACAGTTATGGCTCGCTTTGCCAACAGTTTTTCCAACTTGTCGGCATAAGTGCTATTCCATTCCTGCCCTGCTTTTTTAACGGCTTCCTCCAAATCGAAGCCTATTGGGAATATCAAATTATCAGCCATCGCCTTAAACAATAAAAGCCGAGTCCGCACAAAGCGGCATCGGCTCTCGGCTCTCGGCTTGGATTAATATGTCAGTTAAAGAGAAAAAGCCACTATCCCGGTTAAGGTTAGTGGCTCTCGGCTCTATCGTATCGCAAAATTACTAAAAATTACAGCACAAAGCAATAGTTGAATATATTTCACAGACATCAAGGTTGAATCTTGCCTCGACACTTCGGACACCCTTTGCCTTTCATTAGGCTATTGCCTGTTGGTCTCCATACATGACCACACACCTCGCATTTACACTCAATATTATCAGCCATCTTTGAGAACTGCGTTAGGAGTTTTATATACGGGAATCTTGCATGAACTTCATCCTCAAAATCTTTAGGATGTTTCTTGCCGTAGCGTTGACAATAGACGCATCCTGTACCTCTTGAACGTACCTCTACCTTTTGTCTATAAGGTGGATGGTTAGGATTCGGACATTTCCATAGTGCTTCATAGTCCGATTTAAGGGTAATTTCTGACGGAGTTTTGTCATTCTCCGCACACCATTCGGCGGCAAGTGCTGGATTTAGGGTAGCCAAACTTGTATCGGGAGAAACTTGTTTGCCATGACATACAGCGCAGCCCGTTCCCCTAACTCGTTGCTGTATCAGAGCCAAATAGCTATGATTGCATCCATTGTTACAGTGCCACCAAAACTTCTTTTTAGAGGATAATCCAATAGTTTCAGGCGTAAAACCACTATCCTTGTTTAACTCATAGTCCCATTCTGCTGCAATATCAGGGCGTAAAACGGCAAGGCTTTCCGATGGATGAAATTTTTGATGGGCGCAGTAGGGACAACGGTTTCCTGCAAGATGTTCAGTCGGTTGTTGGTTGAAAACTCCGTGTTTAGGGCATATTATATCAACCTTTGTGTGGCAGTCGATATACTTTACCAAATGATACTGATATTTGTCGCCGTGTACTTTCCGCGCTTCTGTAATCCATTCTTCTGTTGTGTATTGATACCTTTTTGCACATCTACTACACCCATATCCCAACGATATTGATTTTACGGGACTTCTCCACTTATGGGAGGAAACCGTGGGGCATATCCAATTCATTACTTTGTCAGAGAATGGTGTAACCATTTCGGGTGTTAGCGGAGCATTGGCTTCATAATCCCAAAGAGCTACGGGAGCTATTCCGGCTCTACGTTTCTGTTCCTCTGATGCGGCAAAGCTCTTTTCATAGGGCAGACAGTCCAATGTTGCCCTCACGTCGTTAAGCTCCGAGCCAAAATCCACCTTAATATCTTTTGATGATATTTCAGCGAGTAACACTTCTAATTTTGCCTCCAAATCCTCATATTCGGGAGTTTGTTTTACTTTTATGACTACAGACCCCGGCACTTGAATGTCGGGACAATTATCCTCCCTAAAACGATATAATGTAATGCCGTTTTTAATCAGGCGTTTGGTCTTGGCAATATCTTTCGATAGCTTTTTCTCGTTATGGAAACGCTGTCCGTCATACTCAAATCCGATATTCAATGACGGCACGAATACATCTACCTCGTCTTTCCCAATATGATGGCGGTTAACCGCATCGGGATAGTGCTTTTTGACTGTTCTGTATAACAGTCGTTCGGGAACGGATGAACTTCTGCAATTAGCGCAATGTGGACAGCCTCGTTTATTGGCGTTTCTGTTGCTGCCTTTTGCTCTCCATTCGTGTCCGCAAATCGGGCAGAGCCACCAAATATATTGATTGGTGTTGGCGAATACATCAAACGGCGTTAAATTGCCATTCTTTGTCGGATGCCATTCTTTTGCAAGCTCGGGATTCAGATAGCCAAGCGATGTTTCTCTACATAGCTTCTGCGATGAACAATAAGGGCAATCGCCACCCGTGTGATAAACCTTGTTGCCGGGTAGTGAATCGTAGCTATGTCCGTTAGGGCAAATCCACCACATCTTTTTACGATATGTTGGAGGTATTGTATCGGGGTCGATGGTATTCTTTTCAAAATCCCATTCCTTTTCTATTATTTCGGGGAACTTGGCTTTAAGGCTGTTGAATCCGGGGACTATGACCCGGCCTAAACAAATAGGACATTTCTCCGATTCAAAAGGACGTTTGGAGGGAGCTGTTCTGTTAGAAACCCTCTTTTGATACGAATATCCACACACAGGGCATTTCCACCAAACTTTTAAGTGTGAACCCGCATGGATTTTATCAGGAGTTAATCCCTCGTTGCGTTCATAATCCCATTGTCTTGCTAAATCGGGAAACGCCTCTGAAAGTGTTGCCATTCTTAAAAAGTGCAACCCCAATGGAAGCCGTTACACATTCCAAAGGGGTTGACTGAATAAGTTTATGTCTGCGGTAACGGTCGCACTGCAAAGTTAATCATTATTTTTAGATTATGCAATAAAATCTATAATACAACTTTAGCTTTTGTTGCTCTCTCGCTATATCTCAGACACGGGTAACTACATGGTTACTCATCAAGATACTTTTCCGCAGCCTTGACTATTTTAGAAATGGCGAAAAAGAGTTGCGGCGCGACAACTGCGGTGATTATACCCGAAACAATAAGCGATATGCCTCCAATACCCGTGTTTAGCATGGCAGCGTCGGGCGCACCAACAGAATTATATGCAGATAGACCCGTACAAGCATTGAATATGCCTACAATAAACATGATAAGTCCGATTACAACGGTAATATATCCGAGGGTTTCAAAGAAGCGACCGGGGCAGTTAAAGGCTTTGAAAAATTTTACCATAGCTTTTTTGCTTGCAAAGTTAGCAAATTTCTCGGAAAGAGCCTACTTCTTTATGCTTGACGCTTCACCGCATCGCCCTTTTCTTTTCCTCCGCCATTACCTCGGCCTGCAGTTCCTCCGGCGTGAGGGTTTTCTTCTTCGGTCTTACGTTCAGCCCCATGCCGCGAAGTTTGGCCTCCAGTTCATCATCGCTCTTGGCTGCTGTCAGTGCCGCCTCGGTGCGCTCGCTCGGCTTCTCATAGTCATAGTCGTAATAGCTCTTGTCAAGCAGCATAAACGTGACGTAGTTCTCGGTATCAAGGAACCAATACCTCAGCCACGCCCAAAAGCCGTAATTGCCATAGACCGCCTTTATCTTCTCGTTGTCGGTCGCCTCGGCGAACAGACTGCCTACTTGCTGTCCTCCGCCTTTTTCTTCGTAGCGTCCTCCGCCGCTTGCGCCTCCGCCGCTCTCCATCTTTTCAGCGTCTCTCTTACGCCGTCGCCAATTGGTTTCATAGAGAGCGCGAGTTGATGCTTTGTATTTTCCCAATTGGCTAAAGAAAAACCCACCTCTTCATCGTTGAGGGCGGCATTGTTGATTGAGGCGGTATGTTCCTCGTAGCGGAGCATGAGCTTCCGCCATGTCAGTGCGAAAAGAAACGGGACAAAAAGAGCCTTATTCCCTAACAGATAGTAGGCGGCTGTCTTGGCGTGGAGCGTGTCGAGCTTGCGCTGTATCTTCTTAGCCTTGCGTAGCGGCATGGACTCTTTCTGCTTGCCGGATAGTGCATAGGCTTCAAGTTCAAGCGTATGGATGCGCTCTCTGACTTTCTTGCTCACCTGCCTCACGGTGTAGGTCTTACCCCCGACGGCTATCACCCTCGGAAATCCGTGCTTGATATGCTCCTTTGCCGCTACCATGCGGTCAAGCTCCTCGTCGGTAAGCTCCTGCGGTTTTTCTTTGTCTTCGGTCATAGTAGTGTGTTAAAAGGGGCGGCGGCATTGAAGCTACCGCCCCTCGTTGAATAGATTGTTATGAGTTACGCTCCGGTGGCGAATGAAAGATTGATTTTGTCAATCAGCATCATTGTGCCGAGCTTGCCTTCTACGTTGCAGTCCTGCGCTTTGACAACCGATTTGAGCACAAACAGCTTGTTCTCCATATTCGGCCCTGTAAGGATTCGGGCTTTGGGGAAGAAGATGGCTTTTTTCGCGGTGTCGTTGACAAGCGCGATAGGACGTGTGATAACGGGCATTTCCTCGGTTGTGGCTACTGCCGTCGCATTTGCTCCGAAAGCACTGCCAGTGCCGAGCGACGTTATGTCCGCGCCGTTAAGGAATGTCTTGAACTTGGATGCCGAGAAGTCAGCCATCTCGAAGTCGAAGCCGAATGTTCCTTTGGTCGGGTTGGAAACAATGATGTCACCCTGCTCGTCAAGCTCGTCCTCAAACGACGGGTCTTCGCCGTTCCATGTGGTCGAACCCTGATACACCTGACCTACATCGAAACCGTCAGCGGTGATGCTGCCGACACTGATGTTGGCAGCTGCATAATCTTCCACCTCGTCAAACACGATAAGATAGCTCTGCCCGTTAAATTCGGAGGTCGGGGTTGCTTTTGTAATTCCTGCCATGATTATATGGTTTTAATTGTTATTGATTCTGTAAAAATTCGTCTGTCACGTGCCACTCCACGTTGAGTATCGTAGTGGAGTAGCCCGTAGTGAGATTTGTCGTTGTCGGGGTAATCACGTTGGTGGGGTCGAAAGTGAACACGAATCCCTGCGACACCTTGCGGTGTACGAGCGGAGCGACCTGCGAAACAATCTGCTTCACGAGCTTCTTCTTCGCCCTGCCGTCCGTCTGAGCCTTGCACCATATTGTCAGCATGAGATTGCCTCGGAAAAGTGCAGGGTCTTCCGTGAGCGACTGCGCCCCTCCGTTCCACTCCACGTCGATGAACTCGTCCGCGAGATTCTTGTTGGGGCGTTCTTCGTCGGCGTAGGCGCGTATCGTGTGGCTCTGTGTCGCCGAGGTCCGCACACTCACCTTGCCGTCAAGCAAAGCGGCGAGCGCCACATCCGGATTGAGGTCTGCGATTATGCTCATAACATCGTGGGCGTTGCGGTTACACTTTCGGCTATCGGGCGAAGTCCGGCGAGGATTTCATTGACGGTCGTATTGGCGATACGGTCAAAGAAATTCTGTCCTCTGCCGAGTGGCGAGCCTTTGGCGTTGATGTGATAGGCATACGGCACAGCCGATAATATCACGAACCATACGCCCGAAGCGAAGCGTGTGCTTGCCTCGGAGACGGCTTGCTGCAAAAATGCCGCGCCGTCTATGCCGTAATGATTCACGCCGTCGAATCCACTCTTGCCGAGTTTCCCCGTAGCTCTCTTTGCCGTGGGACGGAAGTAGTTGAGTGAGCCGTCGGCATACACCGCACACCCCGTGGCGTCGTGGAGGTGTCCGAGATAGACGGGTATGTCGTAAGTGCCGCTGTCGAGGGCGGCTACAAGCTCGTCGGCTTTCTTGCGCAGCACAGCCACGAGCTGCGGCTGCAACACGCCTTTGACGTGCATCTTGATTCCGTTCATCAGAGCGGTCAAGTTCTGCCTCTGATAGCCTCTTACGCTTGGATTCGCCATACCTTACTTCTCCACGCTTTGCTTAATCTCAATCTCCGTCACATAGTCGCCCGTCAGGTCAAGTCCGAGGTCGTTTGCGAGTTTTACCACTCCCTCGCGCTTGCGTCCGAGTGCCGTAGTCACCGTGATATTGTCGTTCTCCAACACCATCACGGCTTTCGGCAGATACACCACGTCGTTGTGCGTGATAATCGAGAGGCTTGTCTGTCCTCCCGGCTGAAAGTCGCACACGCCGCTGTATATCTCCTCGCTCACAAGGTTGTCCCACTCGTCCGTCTCCCCCGTGCTTCGGGTGATTACGCACTTGTCGGGGTAGCTCAAATCGCTCATCGCCAACCTCCTTTCGTCCGTAGATTCGTAGCGTCAAACATACCTCCGCTGTCAGTTACTTCTTCATCCACCTCCGCGCCAAGCTCCCTGCGCAACTTGTCGCCAAGCGCGCGGAAAGCCTCGCGGTCTTTGGTGGTAAGAGGATAGCCGCCGATGGAGATCTGTCTGTTGCCGCGTTTCTCACTTTTCGTGCCGCCCGTGATTGCCGCCGACATCGAGTAGTAGAGGGTAGAGAGGGCATAGTTCAAGCCTTTCATGTATTCCTCGTCGCCGATATAGTCCTCCACCTCGTCGGTCAACGCGACCACGCGGAAAGGTTCGGGACGCGCCTCCAACGGCGAGATTGCCGCCACTTCAAGCACGTTCCCCTCTATCTGATTGCCGAGGCCGTGGAAATGCCCCCTAAGCCATTGCTCTACCGTCATACTCTCTCACTCTTTAGGATTTGGTGTAGTAGGTCTTGCCTGACTGTACCGTGGTGTCCTCAGTCAGCACATACTCGCCGCTGCTGTTCTTCTCGTAGTAACCCTGTGTCTTGGGGTTGCCGGTGGGAGAAGTCACTGCGGTGTAGGTGGGCTGCGGCTCGATTTCCTCTACATGGAAATAGTGGAGGTCTCGCGGGCTGGTAGGCATGGCGAGGAATGATACCTCGGAAATCCATTCCTGCGTCTTCTGCCGTCCGTTGTAGAAGTATTCGATGATACCCCAGCCGTTCATAAAGTTGGCGTACACATACTGCTTGTCGGGACGGATTACCTGCACGGGCTGGATGATACCGATGTTTCCGGTAGGACGGATAAGCACCACGCCCTCCTCGAATACATCGAGTTTCTTCTGCTTGTATCGCTTGGTGGTGCCGTCGAGCTTGTCAACGCCTACCACTGCGGTATGCAGCTTAACCTCGTCCGCACCGATGGCGGTCTTGAACCATGCCACTGCGGCTTGGTCGCTCCAATCGAGAATCTTGTTGCGGCCTACCTCCTGCGCCTTTGCCTGCGCTGCGGTGTTCTTGCTCAGACCCTCGATGAGTATGGCAAGCTCCTGATTGGGATTGCCGATCATTTCAAGCACCTTCGGATGCTCCAGCATACGGAAGAATGTGCGGTAGTGCATTTCCACGCGGATATTGGAGAAACCGTTGTACTTATCCATGCGAAGCTCGCGGAGCTTCTTTTTCAGTGTCAGCACGGGGTTGACGGTGCTGACATACTCGATGGAGCCGTCCAGCTTGACGGTGTACCACTTCTCGGTCTTGATGTTGCCCTCAGGCACGCGACTCTCGAACTTCACGCCCACGATACCGTCGGGGTTGTTCTCGCGGGTCACATAGAGTCCGCGTTTGGAGAGCATCTGACCGCACTGATAATTGAGCGAGGCAACGGTACTTTCGGGGAAAGCCCGCATATCCTCCACGGTCTCGGTGATGAGATAGTTGCGGAGTGCCTGGCGCGCTCCGGTCTTGCTGTCCTCCAGGATGGCGGAAAGCACTGCGTCCTGTGCGGCGAGGAGACGTTTCTTGTAGTCGTCCTTGCCGAGCTTCACGGCGTAACGGATGGTTGGAATATTCTCCGACCATGTGGTGAGTTCCGCCTCGCGGCCACGTGCGATAGGCTCGGAGTCCTCGCTGGTATAGGTCGCCATGCCTCGGATATATTTCTTGGCCTCGGCAAAGTCAACCTCGGAGTTGAGCTTGATGGAAGCGTTGGTGAAGCCTTCGGTTTCCAGCTCCATTGTCTCATAGCCTTTCAGAGCAGTGTCGTAGAACGTCTGAAGGCGGGAGGACGAACTGATGTCCAGTGTCTTGGCGATGTCAACGCCAGCGATAAATTCTTCGATATTCATACGTCTTAGTCTTTAATCTGTGGAGTAAATTTGATTCTGCCCTTCAGGGCGGTTTTCTGCGCGTCGGTGATTGTCGCGTCGATGCGGTCAATAAGGAGGTCACCTTCGTCAATCACGTCAAGCGTACAGCAGTCGGGACCCATAACGGTGTCCTTCTCGACAAGCCCGCTGAAACGCAGTGCCATGTTAGCCGACGAGCCTACGGTTGCCGCGCCTCCGAGTTCTGTGCCGGAGGCGGGAGTTCCTGCCGGGATAACCTTGCCCTCAGGCCATGTGTCGCTCTTGGCGAGGACGAGACCGACGGGAATACGGCTCTTGATTTCGTTCCACACGTTGATTGTGGAGACCTTTACAGTGCCGTTCAGTCGTCTGCCGAATGATTCCCCATAATTCTGTGCCATTGTCTTTTCGGATTTTGGATGTTAATAATCGGGTTGATTCTCCGGCAACTATTCTCCCTTGATTCCTAGCGCATTGCGGATTTCAGCGGCAAAAGCCGCGTTCTTCTCCGCCTCACTTGCTCCCGCTCCGCCGTCGCTCTGGAACGGCTTGGTGGTGTCAACGCCTTTCTTGCTTACCGCCTTGTTGAATTTCTCCTTGAACTTACCGGTAAGCTCGTCTGCCGTCCACTTCTTGCCGCCGACCTCGTAAAGCTCCATCACGCGCTCGTAAGCGTCCTCGCACTCTGTCGGATAGCCTTTCGCATAGTCCCATGTCGCTTTCAGCTCGTCAAGAGCGGCGACTGCCGACTTCTGCGACTGCGCAGTTTCAAAAGCGTTCAGTTTCTCCTGCAAGGGATTGATGGCCGCTGCAACTGCCTGCGCCACGATAGCCGCGATGTCCGATGTATCATGCGGTTTCGGTTCGGGATTGGGTTCGGGTGGGTTGTTGCCGTTGAGTTTGGCTTCCAAGTCTGCTTTCTCGCCCTCCAAGCCCTTGATTTTGGCGTTGAGTTCGGTTCGCACCTTGTCGGCTGCGCTCTGTTCCGCTTTGAGCATTGCCTCCGCCGCTTTCACGAAAGATTCAATCTGCTCGTCGCTTGTGATGAAAGTTTCTCCGAACGCGGCTACCCTTTCAAAAGCCGATTCCGCAAGACCGAGGTTCTTGTACCCCTCTTTCAGCGCGTTCAATAGTTTTTGCTTCATTATCAATGAATTATCGTTAAACAAAAAGAGCCCACCGACGCTGTTATACGTCAATCGGCTCTGTGGCTCTAATTCTATTTGTAGCGCGGGACGGACTCGAACCGCCGACCTTTGGGATATGAACCCAACGAGCTACCGCTGCTCTACCGCGCTATGCCTAAAAACCAACAGAGCCAACAAATGCACTCTTGCATTCATCGGCTCTGTGGCTCTGTGGTTAACAATCTTTCTTACCTGTCGAGGCTGTACTTCCGTATGTCTATCGGTATCTCTTTACCGCATTTCTTACAAAACAAATAGACGGTGCCGCGCCCCACCAGATCCTCATACTTGGCAAGCAGTTTCGGCTTGCGACCTAATTCCGCACATCGCGGGCAATATATTCCTGCCTTCATATAATCTTCTTCTGCGTGCAAATATAATATTATTTAGTAGATTACACAAGAAAAACTATAAAATAACTTTAGATTTTATTATCTTTGCACCATAATCAGAGCCGCAGAGCCACTTGACCCCATCGGGTCAGGTGGCTTTCGCGGTTATTAAGCATCTATGGCGTTCAGATTACTCGACAAATCAATAGTGTTTCCGGCACTCTACCCAAAGGTGGAGCGCAAGCTGCCTACGGCCAAAGATAAGGGTTGGACTAAGGTCGGCGGTTTTCTGCTACGCGACAAGGTGGATTATATCCCCCAACCGGGGTTGCAGGAGAATTTCTGCGCTTGCGAATCAAACACCATATACCTATGTGGAGCCGCAACTATGGGAAAAACTTTTTCAATGATATTCAAGGTCTTATATGGCATTGATAAAAAAGGGTTTTCCTCGGCGATGATTTCCAAACGTTTGCAAGATTCCAAAAAAGGAGGCTCAATCTTCCGAGATAACGAGATTGTTCTTGGCGCATTTGCAGGGTGCAATTACAACACAGCCGAAATCCCCGTGTTCTATTGGTCGCAATGGCTATCTCAGCACCGTCTTGCGCACACCAACTTCAACACCGACAACCCTGCCGAGAGAGCACAATTCATAGAGTTGGCGAAAAAGAATCAGAACGGCTTACAGCAATTCGACGAGGCGGATTCAATGTCGGAATTTGAATATGATTACTGGCAGTCGCGCAACCGTGATGATTCGGGTATGATACCTCAATCCACATATTCATTTAATCCACCCGGCCCCGACCACTATCTCACGCGCAATCTTATCAACGGAGGGTACATCGGAGAAGATTGGTATTTCAAACCCGAAATGAACGGTGCGACGCGCTACTATTATAAGGCGGGAACCTCGGTTGACGAATACATTTGGGGCGATACACCCGAAGAAGTAGTGCGAGCCGCCAACATACAAATCTCGCAGAAAGACCGAGATGCAGGACTGACTGAAGCCGATATGGTAAAGTCGTTCACAGCGTTTACCGGAGAGGCTTCCGACAACCGTATGCTTGTCGCATCTACAGGCGGTCAGTCTGTCGCAAACCTTATGCAGACAGGGGCGCAGCAACGAGCCGTACTAAAAGGTGGCTATTTCGGTCCGATAGACAATGAGGAAATCAATGTCAATCGGCAAATGATACAGTCTCTTTGGGACAATTCTACAAACGATGACCTCAATATGTATGCCATGATGGATATTGCGTCGGGCAAAGATGACTCCGCTCCGATGATGATATGGCGCGGCTTGCAGATAATCGATATTGACTATTTCAAAGGCGATCCAAAAGAACTTTCGGGGTGGATTCAGTCGCGCCTCACACGATATAATGTGCCTACAACAAACTTTGCATACGATAGCGGAGGACACGGGTATTGGGTCCAAGCTCTCACAAACGGTATTGGTGTAACAAATAATCGTCGGACAATGCAGGAATACGACGAATATGGAAATCCCACTTCAACGCATACTGAATTTTACAACCTGCGTTCTCAGCTACTTGGAAAACTGGAGGTAATGCTCAAAAGCGGAGAAATATCGTGCATTGTCCCCAAAGATAAGCTCGTGCCTTTCGGCAAAGGCAATCAGTTACGCCGCTTTATTGATGTGCTGACTGACGGCATTGACCTTTTCCGTATCACACAACGCAACGGCAAAATCTACTACAACTCGAAAGACGAGTTCAAGGCGCGGTTCAAGTACTCGCCCGGCGAGCTTGATGATATGCTCATGCGCATGGCCTTTGAACTCGACACCCGCGAGCGGAAGCAGCCCTCCAAAAGAGTACCCGACAACGCCTATTTCAACTTGGTAAACCGACCGCGCATTGCTAACCCGTGGCGCAGATTCCGATAACAACAGATACGAGATATGAAAATTTCAGAGAGACTACAAAAACAATTTTGGCGGCGCAGAATAAACCCCGATGCCGTCGATAAGCATACGCCCGTCGGAGCGCAGTATTATCAGGAACCCGCCATGTCGTTTGACGACGGCTGTTATATGTTGCTTACGCAAGAGGATTTCTGTCGTGAAAACGACCCTTTGGCGCACGACATCAACAGCAAGTATATGAGCATGCGCCCGATATATGAGGTGCGCAAAAAGTTGGATGCCGATGGCAACGCGGTTCTTGACGAAGAAGGAAAACCGATAAACGAATGGTATATAGTTGATTTTGAACCCGTGGAAACGGTACGTTTCGGCTTGCAGATGCGAATAAACACCTCAAAGACGGCGTTTATGGCAGGTGACGGCTTTTGGGTATGCCATGAGGATAAAGACCACGAACTCGGCGAAAAACTCAATTCGTGGAAAGATAGTGCCGGGCTTGACACAGCATGGATGGAGCTGGTGAAATCCTGTTACCTCACGGGCGACGGAGCTATATACCAATACGTTCACAACGGACAGCTTCGGTATGAGGTTTTCAGCTATCTCAAGAACGATATTCTTTTCCCCGATTATGACGAGAACCGCAACCCCGTGCTGACCCGTCTTTATACCTTGCGTGGCAGACGTGCCGTTGATATTTTCACTACGGAACGTGTGCAGACGTGGATTGAAGGCGACAAGTTGAGCGAAAAGGATGTGTCGTGGTTCATGCGCTTTTCAGGTTGGTTTGCAAAAGGGCTTAAATGGGACTCGGCGAAGACGAGCGAGGATGGCTGGCGTTGTCTTGCCGACAATCCGACGCAAACGCCCGTAGGTATTAACCCTTGCACCTATTTCAGAGTGCCCGACATTCCCTCGGGCATAGCCAATCAGGAAATCGGCACACTTGAAAAGGCTTGCTCGTTTGTAGCCGACGGTGTGCGGGCTAACTCGCAAGCTCCGCTTTTTGTCAAGGCGACGGACATAGACAATCTGCCGCGCACAGATTCAACGGGTAAGATTATCGGCGTAAAAGGTGCAGTAGAAGAGCTTAAAGCCGCCGATGCGAAGTTCCTTACACCCCCGAATCTATCAGACATAGCGACCATTGACATAGCCAACAAAGAGAAGTCTATCCGTGAGTCCACCATGAGCGTAGATATTTCTCCTGAGATATTCCGTGCGGCAGATCCATCGTCAGCGGCAATCAAGTTATTATTCACCGATACGATTATTTGGTGCAAGAACGAGTTTGTGCATCTTTATCCCTCGCTTGTCAGCCTTGTAGATGTATTTAAGGCTCTTGTGGCAAAGATTGAGGGCAACGGAAAGATTGCAACTATGCGGACTTCTTGCGGCTCTGACCCGTGGATTCCTCAAAACGACTCCGAAGTTCTGAAACGTGAGATAGACCAAGTGCAGAATCGTATGAAATCGCGAAAGTCCGCAATGTCAGATGCGGGAAACAATCACGTCGAGGACTACGAGCAGATTATGAAAGAATGGAAAGAGGAACTTGACATCAAGGCTCGAATCCCGGCAATCGCAAAAGCGCAGGTTGAAAAGGAATACGGCGAACCTCAGGAAGTAATAGAAGTAGAGGAAGATGATAACGGTGCAAAGCCGAGAATCAACAACGCCGCACAAGGAAAGTCAATAACCGAATAATCAAAGGGCGCAAGGTCAATCCTTGCGCCCTCGTTGTAACACCGCCGTAGTATGCCGTAGCCTCGGCGGTTTGTTGTAGTGTTTTGGATAATCCCTCAATGAAAGGGATTGATTTGTGAAAGCATCTTTCTTACCGCAAGACCGAGTTTAGCCCAATCTTGTTCATATCCGAACTCATAGAAATTGCTCATTCCGATACATTGCTCCTTATAGCCGTCAAAATCAGCGACTACATAGAAACATATCTCATTCCATTCCTTTGGTAGACGTGGGTCGTGAATGCACTTTTTCTGAATTTTGACATTGCAGATGCTATCGCCATAAGCTGCCATGACTTTATCAAGTAACTCAGCAAACCCCGACACTTCTATTGTCGTGGCAAGACTCTCGTCTAATGAACCCCTATGGAAACGGAATAACTTTTTCATGTCGCAAATTTACGATATTATTTCGATAGGCTAAAACGGCAAGCCCCCTCCCATATCATCTTTCGGTGCTTGCGTCTGCTGATAGACGGGCTGCGGTGCTGGCTGCGCTATCGGCTGTGTCGGGGTTGCTTTCCAGCATGAGGCTTGGAGGAAATAACGATTATTCCATCGGCGAGCCTCGAAGTCAAGTTCAAGGTCATACTCAATACCCTGCTGTATATTGAGCTTGTCAATCACATCCCCCATCATCTGAAAGACGATACTTTTGGGGTATTGCCCTGCTTCATATTGAACGACAGCCTCTTTCTTTCTCCAGTTCTTACCCGACTTTGATACGCCACTCGTTTCGGGTAGTACGGCGGTAATGATACCTGTTACTTTCATATTCTTATTTTTTAATCTGTTATTTCAATCCTATAACGCATCATCGCATCATAGACACGCTTTGTTATCTCACCTCGACTATAATAATCGGAAGCGACTTCTTTTATATATCTTTCTTTTTCCTTTTTATAAGCATTAAACGCTTCGATGACTGTGGCAAATGCTCCAATACGAATTTGTTTCCCATTGATGCAAACATACGCATATAATCTGCCACAATGCTCTGTAACGCCAATAGGATACTTACCTCTGTCTCTTTTGCGGTTTAATATTATGTTGTTTATACGGGTAGGCACAAAACAACACGTTTCAGGAGAATATATACGATTGCCCTTTGCAATTATATCCTTGTCAAGCGCGTAACCCTCAATATAGTTTTCATCAAACCATTTTCTGAAATTTGAGAAAGTCAACCATTCGTCACACACCGTGCAGCCCTCGTATGACGGCCATTTCTGACGTTTCCCTACCGAGTAACATCGGCTCAACATACCGTTCCAATATTTATACGCCTCACTGCTTTTAGCATCAAGGCAATCATTTACCCCAACACCATACAAGAGCGATTTTATTTTTTCGGCTCTACATTTAGGGCAACCATGACCTTTTAAGTGATTGTTCGGTGTCTGCCAAAAAACGCCGTGTTCGGGGCATATAATTTTAATTTTTGTTTTTGAATGGGTGTATTCAGCCTCGCTATAATCATATCTATCGCCATGCACTTCGTGCGCTTTGGCAATAAAACTTTCTGTGCTTCTTCGTTGTATATCGTGAGCAGAAACCACGCCACACTTTGGGCAACCACGCCCGCGTAAATGACTTATTGCAGTTTGATGAAACAATCCATGTATCGGGCATATAATATCAACCGGCTCTTTTGATTTATGATATACGGTTTGTGAATAATCGTATTTATCTCCGTGAATTTCTCTTGCACGTCTGATAAATTCCGTAGTGGTAATCTTTTTACTCATAATTGCAGTTGCTGTCTGTTGCGCAGTTGAGAGAGAAAATGAAGCGGAAAGCGCAACTGCTTCGCCTTGTCGATAGCTCATGACTTCTATCTATCCGTTTCATAATGCAAATATACTAATAAATTGTGGATTATCTAATTAAAACGCCAATATAACTTTAGATTTATGAAGGCAATAAGCAAGGGCGCGAATTGCTTCACGCTCTCGCCGACATTCAGAAGCCCCTTGAAACGTATGCAGCCTGCATACAGATGACAAGAGCCTCGTAGGTGTAGGCGTGTACGATGATTGTGCGGTTCACCTCATTCTCGCGGTAATGCGCCCTCGCTGTGTAGGCGCGGTTGCCGTTTGTGCCGACCTTGATTTTCTTGGTAATCGGATAACGGCGCATGAAGTAGCCGATGAAGTGTTCCCTCTGTTCCGCAGGGATTTTGTGCGGGCGCGATTTGCGCGGTTGGATTGTTAATGCTTCCATTTAGTTATGAACGTTTGGCGTTTAGACAGAAAAACGGCTGTCATATCCCGTCGCCAAACGTTCATAACAGTTAGCTCCGCAGAGCAAAAGTTACGTGGATAGACAGCCGTAGCCGTTATGTAAGGGCATAAAAAATGCCCGATATGTAGTCGAGCCTTAACCGAGGCTCTTGCGGAATGGACTAACCATTATGAACGTTGGCACTACAAAATTAGCAATTTATTTTGATACTGCCAAATCAATTCTCAATTTTCCCCTGCAAAATCTGTTCAAGTTTTACATCGTTCTTGCTATCAAGTTCATCTATCACGTCTTGCGGTACGTCAAGTAACTTGCAAGGGTCGTATTTGAAGCCACGCTCCTCAGCATAAGCCCTTGCACGGCAATACTCGCAGTCATCGAATACGCGGTTTTCAAGTTTGAGCGTTTCCACAAAGGCGCGATACCGACATTCTGACTTGCAACGAGCCATAAGCACCCTTACGGGCTTTATCTGCTGTTCCTCGTCCTCCTTAATCAGCTTCAGCTTGACGGCAATATCGGCGATGAGCTTAATCGTTTCGGGGTCTAAGTCCTCGCCCTTTTCCATAAGCGACAGCGCACGGTTCACAAGCGCCTTGAGCGCATTGTCCTTGCGCGAGTCTGTCAGCGCATCATCCGCAGTTACTTTTACCGTTCCCTTTGTCAACGCTCCCAGATGCGCCCTCATAGCCTCCATATAGGCAATATTGTTAGGATGCGAGAAAAACATCCGGCACTCACTTTGTCCTGCCTTGTTCAGTTTCCCGTTCTTGTCAAGCAGATGGCGATTGAACAGCGCATAAGCCGCCGAGTTGGAACAGCCATAGAGGACTATATACGACATCATGTCCTTTTCAGCCTTGGTCTGCTTGAAATCGTCATTGTTAGCCGGACGGTGGAACTGTATCTTTTCTATTTCTGCCATATCACTTAGTAGCTCGGAAAATAATCAACACTTATCGCTTGCTTACAAGTCGGGCAATACACCCATGCTCCCTCTCTTTGGTCGCTGTGAACATCGCCACGCTCATACGCGAACTCACAACCGCATCGGCGGCAAGTCTTTATAATCTCCTTTGTCGGCTTCTTGCCCTCTTTTATTACTCTCATATCTGTTCCTCGATTTCAAACTGCGCCAAATCCCTTAAGGCATAAACCTCAGTCAGAGTAATGCCGTGAACATAGCGCATCATCTTTTTCTTAATCTGATACTCCTTTGGCAAAAGCGATTTCGATATTTTCACATCAACCACCACATACTTGCCGTTATGGTAAAAAGCGAAGTCAGCCTCGTATGTGATAGGCAATAACACCGTCCGCTCACACTCCTTGTCTTTCGTCTTTAAGTGCTTAACATACTTTTCAGTGAGCTTCGGTTGCAGCTCCCACTTCGGGTGTATCTGCAAATCTGAAATACACCCTCTTGACTGCAAATCTTTAAGCCGAAGATAAACATTTCCCTCACGCTTGCTATCAAACGTGTAGCCATCGAAAGTTGCCTTGCTGTTACCGTATTTCGATTTACTTGCTCTCATCTTCGCGAACCTCTAAGATTAACGCATATTCTCTACTGAAACCCTCTCGCCCTATCCCCTCCACAACAGCCCACGCCTCCCAACGCTCTATTAGCTTGGCAATGGTCATCCCCTCGCCATAGACACTGCGAAGCATGAATGTGAACTCCGGCGAGTTGATGCGGAAGCGGCAGATGTTGGTGATTATGCGCTTGTCCTTTCGCCATTCCGTTTCAAAGATTACCTCCGAGCCTATCTGCGCTTTCTGCAACTTTTGGTTACAATAAAGCCCCACGGGGACAATAGCCATTCCGCGAGTGTTCGACTTCGGTGTCGGGTGCTGTATCTTTATCGGTCTGCTCATTGAAGTGTTCTGATTATCGTTATGTTTTTCAATAACGGCTCATTTGTCGCGCCTTTGCCAACTTCATCACCTTGCACAAGATACATCGGTCTGCGTTCTGTTTCAACTAAATGCTTTGTATTTGATATGAAGTTATAGAGGTCAAAGCCAACTTCTTTTAACAGCGGATTTGGCAATACCACTCGCCATTCTCCGTCTATCTCTACTGCATCATAGACAGACACGCCTTTTTCTTCGCCCACCTTAACCTCGCCGCGATATATGCCCGATACTTCATTTTCGGGTATCTCGCCAAAGCGGATATAATGTTTCTTTGCCATACTCAATCCTTATTAGATGTCAATGCCAACCCAACCGCACGGATATACCAAGACCAATGCTGTTCCTTGATAGCAACCTTACGCGCCTTGTAATCGTCAGCGTGTTCGGTCAGATAAGCCACGTGTTTCCTCTGCAAGTCGAAGCATTGGAGCTGCACCATTTCCACGTATTCCTTTGCCTTGATATTGAGCAGCCCTTTCTTAGTCCATCGCACCCGCGTCTTGCCGTCAAACACAGCCCAATCGCAAGCGGGGGGATTGTCTATGAAGTCCTGCACCCCGAGATTGTGCCACTCCTGTGCGATTGGGAGGAAACATGAAAGATAGTTCGCACCGAAGCGTCCCATACGTTGAAAGTATTGATACATGCTCCCGAACATCGAAGTCAGACGCGCCTCTTTCTGCAAGCGCAACTGCCATTCAAGCACGCCGACATTCAGACCGTCCGAAAGGAAGCCGTAAACGCCCACCTCATTGTGAGTGTCAAGGAACTCCCTCGCCGCGCCCTCGTCATTCAGCTCACGCGCCTGCTTAACGCCCAATCGGTAGCACCAATCCAAGAGCGAGATAGTCTTGGTAATTACATCTTTCGTAATGATAGGTTGCGTAGCCATATCAGTAAATCCTTTCCGCCAGCCACCCTTGCAGATAAGCCGACGCTTCAATATCGTTTACATTAATCCACTCCATAATGCGGTCAACAACGTGCCGCGTTTCGTGAGATAATATATTGCGGCGCATTGCTTCACTATTGCAGGGGTAGAGGATGACGAGCAACTTCTTCATTCGCATATTGCGGTATGTATCGCCGCCATTGGTTGCCTCGGTCTTGATAGCGTTGATAACGTCGGCGTAATTCTCACCGTCGATATTAAGCTCTTTCAACACCTTTGAAATAGGTTCATCGTCCTGCTTGCCCTCTATGTCGGCAAACAGCACTGTATAGTCGTAGATAGGTATTTTAATCCGCTTTAGCTTCATTCGCCCTCTTTATCTTCGTTCAGAATAGCCCTCATTTCGGCTTTGTCAGCCTCGCGCTTCGCTTTCAGCTCTTTCTTGCTCATGCCCTGCTCGGAGGCAATATCTTCCATAAACGCCTGCGAAGCCTGCTCCTCGGTATCGGTAACTGCTTTCGCTTTTTCTGCACCCTCGGCTTCTTTGCGCTTCTGCCATTCCACTATCACTTTCTGCACTCCGCTTGTCAGCTCTTGGTCTTGCGTCATAGCCATTGCAGGAATGAATAGAGATACAATGTATCCTTGAAGTTGGTCTATACGCTCTTGCTTTGCGGCGGCAAGGAGATAGCCGTAGGCGTGAGTATTACCACCCAAAATAAGCGACATTATTCCACTTATGGATGTGATTTTTAGATATGTTCTGCGGATGTTGCCTTCTTTATAATAGAAGTCAAACACCCATTCTCCGACCTCGCAGGTCTTATACGGTTTGTTTTTTAACCTTTTCATTTATTTGCTTTAAGTTACCTTTATAAAATAATAGCGGAGGTTCTAACCCTCTTTTAAGTCTGTAATGCAAAGTCGAAACGCCGATACCGAACTGATGCGCCCACTGCGCGGATGTTTTTGTCTGTCCGTTATATGTAATATATACGTTGTTCCTCTTGTTGTTTGACTGCTCTACGGCGGTTGCCCATCTACAATTTTCGGGGCAGTAGTCGCCGTTTACGTCTATACGGTCGATGGATTGCTCTTTTGTCGGTCTCCCCATGTCCGCAAGAAAATTCATCAAGCCATTGCTACCGCGCCAACGGTCACACACCCTTATTCCTCGTTTACCATATAGATAATATGATTCAGTAGTAGGATTGTAGCACCTATCCATCATTCCACGCCATATATGATATATCTTTTCATCGGATAATCCGTGCTTTGCAACAAATTTAGTTTGTTTGCATCCGCACGAACACTCCTTATCGGTTCTCAATGAGCCTGCGTTTCGATTAACCACGTTTCCGCAGTCGCAAACACACTCCCATAAGCCATTCCCATGATACGAGCGCACAATAAGCCGACCAAAACGCTTTCCAACTAAGTCTTTTCTGGGGTCTTTTCTGCGACATCCGCAAGTCCTTGTTTTTCCCGAAGTGACGGCATACCTATCCGATTGAATTATATTGCCACAATCGCACCTAAATTCCCAAATCTGGTTATCCACCTTGCGAACAGCCGTTAAACGCCCAAACTTTTGACCTGTAATATCTTTCACTTTGCGACAACCGCAAGATTTAACAAGTCCACGTTCTACGACGCTGCGCTGAATGATGCGCTCTGTGCCGCAATCACAACGAAACAGCCATATCCCTCTGCCGACGTGCCGAACCGCAGTTAGCATATTGTATCGCTGCCCCGTTATATCTTTGAAATTTGCCATAAATTAAAAGTCACTCCCGACCGAATAGAGCTACCACACATCTAACCAATCGGGAGTGAACTTGAAAATATCGTTCAAGTGGTGGTAGTCACTCGTTTATCTCACTGCAAAGATACAAAATATTTCTCAAAACCTAAAGTTATATTATAGATTTTATTACACAAATCGCAGATTATTCGATGCTTCCCTCCTTGTAGTGGAACGTGAACTTCCACTCGCCAACCTCTTTCACGAGGTAAGGCTTTCTAAATTTCATGCTCATTCTTCTTCGGATATAGTATTTAAGTCTTCAATCTTTGTTTCTGTATCGCCCATTTCGCGGAGAATATTCAGAAATTCCTCACGAGTGTTATTGTAAGGCATAAAGCGTCTGACAACCTCTGAAAAGGGATGAATGTAGTTGTCTATCGTATCTCTTGCCTCACGTTCTGCGGTCTCGCGGTTACGCCCATAGTGGTGCATCTGAACCTCTGTGATATAATCTTCTTCGGTTAGATTGTAGTGCGTAACGGTATCTACAACCGTGCTGAAACGGCAAAGTAATCCGTTTGGCTGTCTTGCTATAAATGCTCCCATAGTCAGTCGTAGTAGTTTTTGATTTTCTTTGACTGGAGAAAAGCGTAAAACTCGCCCTTGTCCTTGATGATTGATACAAGCTCATAGTCGCAGTATTCCCACTTCTCGCATAGGCGGTCATACAGCTCGTCAGCGGATTTTGCTACAATAGCGACTTTCCGCACTCCATACGCCGAAGCGTACCCTTTCTCCACGGCTCGTTTGCCCTGCCGTATTTGCAGGACTATCCGCGCAAACAAAAGCACGGCGATTATTGATAGTAAGATGTCGGTCATAGCTTCTCTATTTATTAAGTTCGTGTTCGACTTCCTCAATCATAATAGTCCTAAAGTTTGCCATATCTACCATTACAGATTCGGGAATCCGAACAGCGAATGTGCTACTCTCACGTTTAACTTCAAGGTTTATCCCATGCTCAAATTCCATACGTTTGCGTATCTTATGGAATAATCCATCGTTACCCGTGCGGCATCCCGAATGGTCAAAAAGGGTTATCCATTCTCCGATTTGTGCATTGAATAATTTTTGAATGTAATCATCTACTTGTCGTGTCGTGCGTCCCGAAGCCCGATATTTAGCTTCATAGCGATCCACCCTCCTTCGCCAATATTCTCCTTTATTCCATGTCGTCATAGTCAGTCTTTCTTCCGTTTATCATATCTTCTCATTCTCGCGCAGTCGCAGTCGGGAGTGCAACAACTTTCGGCGATTCATACATTGCAGTCTTTTGCTTCGGGCAATCTTTACAGATAAAATAATTCCGCATAGTATTACCCTCGACGTAGCCCGCTTTCCACGCATCCATGATGTATTCGTAGAGGTCGGCTCGCGTGAACACGTCCCCGTCATTCTGCATCACGGAGCGCATATAAGCCTCGGCCCGCTTGTCAAACTCGTTCATCTCATTATCCTTTCTGTACGCCTCGCGCTCCTTGCTTTCGGTTACATCCATATAGCCAATATTCCGAAAACAACCGCTCCGATTGTGCCTAACACAAACAGTACAAAGAGTAGAAAGAGTGCCCATTCAAGCCATCCTTTCGACCTGTATTCCTTATTGTCATTTGCCATCCTTGCCAACGGCACCGCCCAAAATAAAGCGAATACAACTATTATCAAGGATGTGACGCACGCTTTTGCCATCATACTCATTCCTCGTCAAGTTTCTTAATCTCGGTGTCAAGAGCTGAAACGATGATTTGCTTGATGTGGTCGGGGAGACAGTCAATAATGACTTCATTTCCACATATCTTCTCCTTGAAATGCGGTCGATAATATTCACGACCATCTGCATGGATAATAATTTTATTTTCCGTGAAATACTCTTTCCACTCTTTCAGCTCGTCATATTTCCGCAGTTTCTCGCGGTTGAAAATAAGGTCTTTAATCTTCATATTTCAAACAAAAGGCTCAAACTTTCGCCCGGCTGTGCGAGAACCGGGGTACTTGTCTGAGCCGTTAAATTTCTTTTCCGAAGCCTCGCACACTTCATAGGTTTTCTTAAAAAGGGGAGGCGGCAAATTCGACTTAAATCCGCCTCCCTGAGAAAGAATCAGCTTTGCTGTAGGAGGCTTACTGGTTCTGTGTTTCTTTCATCTTTGCGGCACGGAGTTGCAGGGCGTGGTTGTAAGCCATCATCGCGCCATACTGAATCTCCAGCAGTCCGACAATATCGGAAGGAAGTGTGAGGAACTTGTCGGACTTCATAAACGCATCGAGTTTGGCGAAGCGTTCAACCAACTCGTCTATCTCCCGATACATTCGGTCGAGCGGTGTGCCTACGCAGTCATAGGTAGCCTCGAAGATGTCGGGCTTGCAGGGGTAGAACTCTCCTTTTACCCCTTTGATGATGTAGTCGCCCACGCTTGCTTTCATAGTGCCTTCAAGCGTTTCGATGGGAATATAGGGATTGTCCTTATCCTCATAGTTCACACGGAGGTCAGAGCCGACAAATTCGGCAATCTCACAGATTCTTTCGGGCGTGTCGATGAACTGCACAGCCTCGATTTCTACGGATTTCTTGATGTATTTCATATCTGCAAATATAATATATCATTGTGGATTGTGCAAGTAATTCTATAATTCGACTTTATATTTTCGCAGGCAAAAGCCATAGCCGACCTGTAATCTCTGCTTGAAGCACCCTTTCTGAGCCAGCATAGCCGACAATTCGGGACGGGCATGCTGTTTGCTCCCCTCGGCCTCGGCAAAAGCCTTGTATTCGTCGTACAGTTCAGCAAGACTGCGCCAGCAATCCTTGTCGTACTCCTTGACCGCCTCATACTCGTTCTCAGCCCACCATCGGCGCATATTGTTGCTGCCTGCCATGATTATCTCCTGCGACTTCTTCATGTCCTCGCCCATCACAATATCGCCCTTGTTCTTGGCGAAGATGCGGTAGCCCTCCACAATCCAATGGAAGATATACATAAGGGCTTCGGGTCGCGTCAGCTTGTAGGTAAGGCTCGTGTCCCTGTCCTCTCCCGTAAACGCCCGTGTGGTCGTATGCACAACCAAGCGTCTGCGCTGACCTCCGTAGCTGTCATCGTCAGTCTCCGGCATGGTGTTGGCACAGCACAGCAGAGGCGGTGCAATCACCTTTACGGGCTTCTTGTCGTAAGGCACACGTCCCTGAAACTCCCCTCCGCTCGCAAACCGCTTGAAGTCGCCGCCCGACAGCTCTTTGCCGTCCATATCGTCTATGAAGTTGGCGACTTTGTTGGCGAGAGCCGCGATATTCACGTTACGGTCGCTGTCCTTGAACAACTGACGGAACGAAAAGCACGAGAAATACTCCTTGCCGAACACCGAGGCTATCACATTCGACACAACGGATTTACCATTAGAGCCGGGTCCCAAGAGGAATAGGCAGTATTCCATCTTAAACGCCTGACGGTCAGAAATTAAAGAGCCGCACCACTGCTGAAACACGCTCCGAGCGTCCTTATTCGGGATAATCTCGGCGATTTTCTCGTCCCACAGCTTGCAGGGGTTCCCGAAAGTACCGTACTTCTCCGCACATTCCCGATACAGTTCCTCCTTGTCCTTATATTCCAAGTCAAGCACGATAGCCGGACATTGCTCCACGCTCGGTTTCACAGCCTTGCGCTTCTCCACGTCATACACGAGGTTTCTGAACGCCACATAACGCCGGTTCGGGCGATACAGGTACTTGTCGCTGCTCGAAATCGTGTCAAGGCAGCTCATGGCGATAGCCTTTGCAGGGTACTCGTCATTGTATTTCTCGCCCAAATCAAGCTCTATGAACGCCCGTTTGAGCAATTCCTTCAGGAATATCTCTCTGTCCTCCACTCGCACGAAACAAACGCCGTTAAACGCATATATCGCACTCTTGCTCCCGTCCGAGAGAAAGCGTTTCATCTTGTCTTCGCAAATCAGACGGCGCACCACGGTACGGAGACGGTCAACGCGGTACTGCATCACCTGCTTGTCCCATTTTCCTTTCCAGCCTTTCAGTTTGCCGCCCTCTCGCGTTTCTTCGCCGTCCGAGCGTTTACCGTACAACCGCTTATACTCAGCCTCCATCGCAGGGCAAAGCCACGAAAGCAGGTAGGTGTACGTCGATTCATTTACCATTGCCATATCATACCTCATTGATAAACCCTTTCAACGACTCACGCAACTCTTTGAGCCACTTGTTTCGGCTATTTGTGCGCTCTATCTCATCATGCCATCTTTTTTCGTAAAAGTCCAATTCCTCTTTTAGATACTCGCCGCTTCGATTACGGGCGATATATTCCTCTCTGTCGGATATTATGGGTTGATACTCGCTACAATCAAAGTCTATGCTGTCATGGAGTTGGCCTATCATAAACTTCTTCAACCCCTCGTGTTCGGGTGTCGGAGGTTGCCATTTAAGCACCTTTGACAGCATGGCATTATAGCGTCTGCGCTTGATGTCCTTATCCGCAGAAGCGGCGGCAAAGCGTTCCATTTCGAGAGCTACATACTCATTGTATTGTTTCTCCAAATCCTCGTCTGAGGGAGGGTTTGCAATGAAATTCTCGTATGCGGCTTTCGCTTTCTCATACTCTTTCTTGTAGTAGTCGCTTGGCTCAAATTTTTCGGGAATAGGAGCGTCAAGCGGTTCATCACGCATCATTATAAACGCACCGAAGTTTCGGGCGCAACGCATGGCAAATTCGGGAAATGTGAAATTCTCGTTATCTGCCACTATACTTGTATACCCTGTCGGCATATTGTTATATTTTAGTGTTTTTATTCCTCCTCCTTGAAAAAGTCCGCGCCGAAGATGGATTCAAGCACTTTCACGACCGCTTTATCCGCGCAGTTGCACTCCCAATAGCCATCACGCGCAAGTTTATGACAAGTTCTCACCCTCTCTTTCTCCTCGGTGGTTAGACGCGAGCTTAACGGTTGGGCTAAAAACTCATTGGCAAAATCGCTACATACGCACATTAAATCTCGCTCAGTGTTTATCGGCGCCTTATGAAACTGCCTGATGGCAAAACTGTACACCAATTCTTCTATTGTCATGCTCATAGTTCTTCAATTTGCTTTTTGATTTTAGCTATCTCTTCGTCAATCTCCTCACGAATCATCTTGTCGTGTCGGTCAAGAATATCAGAGATACTACGCATTGTGTATTCGCTCACCGTTTCCCATTTGGTAGTTCCGGTCATGGGGTCATATCTCTTCGCATACCAAAGACGATGCTTCTCGGTTTCTTCAATCTCTTTCTTAACTTCATTCAATGCTTCAAGCCTTTTGTGAAGTCGAATAGCGGTTTGGAATTGTTCTTGTGTCATATCTTCTCAAATTTCAGCCCGAAAGCCCAGCGGAGCATAAGCCGTTTGAATCGGGAGATGGGTTTGTAGACTGCGAGCGAGTAGCCCGTGGGTTCGTGTATCAATTTGCCGATGGGCGATTCAAGTGTAATCGAAACAGTTCCGTCCTCATGATTAAATGACACACCGACGATTCTGCTTTTTGGTGCCTCTGTAAAGCTCTTTGGCTCTTTGGTAAACGAGCCATCGGAATTGCGGTAGCCATACTCGCCGGTCACGTTATTCACCGTCCAACCGGTCAGGACAGTGCCGCAGTTACTGCAACATTTCTTCAATGGAGTGTTACTTGCTCCGCATTTAGGGCAATCCATATTACTCTCCTTTCTTTATCAGTTCCACAGCACGAGCTATACCTGCTGACAAAGCCTGCTCATAGGTCTTGTAGCCATCGCCAAGGTTGCTGTCGATGTTATCACATACGTTTCGATCATAAATGCCCCATTCGTACCCGGCATTGTCATCGGCAAGGAGCGCATAGGCTTCAATGCCTTTGTTTCGCAGCCACTTCTGGGCGTGCCATAAAGGAACGGCGGTACAGCACCCATCAGCTATCTCGTCAAGAAAGCGATTATTGGCTGTTTCGGACGCAAGCGCATTGTCCTTTACAATACGCAGAGCCTTATTTGGCGTATAGTAGTGGTCGCACGGCTCGTCGAAGCCGCACGCTTTGAGAGCGTTTGAAAGCTCGTATGAGCAGTAATCTTCATTCATAGCCATACTATTATTTGTTCTGCTAACTCAATGGGAAATCTATCTCCATTGAAAATTATATATCTGAAATTGCACTTTGGCAACGGCAGACACTTAATTGTTGCTTCCATTGTCTTTCTTCTCTTTGGGTTGGTAGTCGGGGCAATTAGGCTTTTGGTAGCCATAGCGCACACTGAAAAGCGTATTTATACACACGGTGCTATTATGTGCCATACACCTCCCGTCTTTATAGTGCTTGCACTCGCTCGGGGTCTGATTATTTCCCATCTTTCTCGGTTTTAGGGATGAAATAAGGATGTGATGGCAATGAGAAACATTGACTGCTGTTAGGACAACCCATTGTTCCCCAATTCTTACAATCGGGACATGAATTGCTCTCCCACGGCTGTTCATCTACAAATCGCGGATGGTGGTATCTTGTCACCATGCGCTTGATGTGGTCTCTTGCCACGATTGCGAGGTTATCAACCTCGGCAAACATTATATCCACTCTGGTCTCGGCAGGAAGCGGTTCTTTAGGCTGATTGCCTATTTCATGGTCGCTCACAAAACTATCGTCGATATGAACGGTATAGAAGTATGATTTGGCACGGAGTATGCGCCATATTGCTTTCAGCTTATCTTTCATTCCTCTTTTGATTTAGGGGTGAATTTATGGCAGATGCCACACATACACCAGTTGTATATCCTGCATCGCGTATTGCCGTTGATTCCCTCTTCGCAATACTTACATTCTCTTGGGTCAGTCGGGGTCTTCATCATATATTCTGAACTTTTCTTTGAGTTTATCGGCAGGAAACACTCTGTAACATAGCCATTCAAACAGCTTCCCGCTCAATTCGCCTATCAAGCCGAGTATCAAGATAGGAGATAGGATGATTAGCCATACCCAGCCTATTGCAAAGCACACGGCTCTGCGGTGTTTCTTTTTCATTTTCGTAAATTTATGCGAGATACATATATCCAGGTCTGATTGCCGAGGCTTCTTCCGCTGTATGGCAAAAGACACTCTCTATGGAGATGCGGCCATAACATTCAACCCTACATCTTACGGTACAATAAGAATTCCCATCGTTTGTTATGTGTCGTATAGGAGCTTCAAGAACTTCCAATACATAATGTTCAAGTAGGTTCATTTCCTTTTCCTCCTTATTTTGTCAAACTTGGCGCAGACGGAAGCGGCATCCAGAAATCAACATCCCTTACTGGGTATGAGTCATTGCCAATCCAATAACTGTCGTCCCAAAATGCTATCTCAATCTGTCCGTAGTCAGTATAGACTAAATAGTCTCCGTTTTCTTTGGGCTTTTCCTCTCCCATGCTTCGCCAAAGACCGAAGTTATCATGTATCGCTTTCATCCTCAGTCAAGTTTAACGTGGTTGTCAATTACTCGTTTAATCTCTCTCCGGAACCTCAGCATCGCAAGTCTGAGCCTCACAAAGTCGGCTGTAAGCGACTTAGGGTCCAATCGGCACACTACACGCTCTTGCTCAGTTACGATTGGTTGAGGCTTCATTCTTCATCTCCTTTCAGCATTTCGTATTCCTCCTCGCTCAAATCCTTAAGGCAAAGGATTGTCGGCAAGGTGTCGAAGTTGTTTATCTCCTGGAGTTCTTGTGATATGCCGGTTAAATCAGTATTATTAACCGACATCAAGCAATGTCCGTAAGTCGTAACATTCCCATTGCAAGCAATATAGCTGATGAAATAATACTTAATCATGGTTTTATCCTCCTTTCTTTTTGTCATACGAATATCCGCTGTAAGTGTCTATGAACGAATAATCACCTTGCTGTTCATTGAAGTGCTTGATTGTCTCGTCAAGGCAGTATTCAAGACACTCACCTAATGTCGGATGCGTCAATTCTTCGCCGTCATTGCCGTATATCGAAGCACTGACACTCCACAGTTCATAGGTCTCTTCTTCGTTATAATGATAGTATGCGAGCAATACGCCCTCGTCATAGATATTCAAATCAAGTTTGAATTGCGCCAACTCGTCATCATCATAGTAAAGTTCCGGCTCAAAATCTCCGGCTTGTTCATGGTTCACAAGAACGACTTTCGGGATGGCGTTCAGTTTCTCAATCGTTGTCATGGCTACCTCCTTTCTCCCGGCACGGGCAGTCGGGGTCGTGGGTGATGCCACCTTTCTGCGAGCCTTTGTAGATGATGTAACTATGGCCGTCATATTCAGCTTTCATAATAGCGTCATCGAAGTCGTTAAGGCGATTCTGGTTTGTGTCCACTTCGCCTATTCTTCCGCACCCCGTCAGCGTCAGGGCAAGCAGGGCGAGGAGGATAAGGGTTGGTTTCTTCATTGTCCTTTCTCGTTTATTCCGTTCAACTTATAGCCGTTAGCGGTTAATCTCTCTACCATCTGCACGGCGGATTCTATTGGGTCTGCGACTTCTACGAACAGCAGCGTGGCATCATACTCCAAATTGTAATATGACAGCTCCCACATTGGCGTATTGTCTGCACTTCGCCGACGTTGCAGGAATAGAGAATAATCTATCTCGTTGTCTGATATATCACACGGCAAGATGTTGGAGAGCAACGCACTGAGGCTCCACACAAGCGTTTCTTTCGTCTCGTCAACCGGAAAATCTTGCGTTCTATTCAGAAGATTCCCCAATCGAGTTTCAATCATATCCGCCGTGTCAGCCGAAACTCCGCAGCGGAGAAGTCGCTGGCTCTGTAAGCCGTCTGTCGCTATCATATTCATTCTCATTTTACAAGTTCAAAATCATACACAAACACATAGGGGTTGGAAAGCCACGTGCCGTTGCCGGAAATGTGGTCTATTAAGACGGCGTAGGCTCCACGGGGAGTTCTGGAACAGAAAATATCTTCGCGTTTGAAATCGCTAAACCCAAACCTTTTCTCATTAGGGGTGCTGTAATCTCTTATCCCCTCCCTGAAGCAATCCTCGTCCGATATGTCCTGCAACCGCTCCATGCGCACGTTGGTAATGCGGATACGGTGGGGCATGATGTCGGCGCGGACAAACATCTTATTCTTATAGCCCGGCTCTTTCGCTAAATGCGGTTTTGTGGTTACTTCAAGCCCAGTGGTTTTGATGCATTCCTCCGTGCAATCCTTATAGCTTTGCGCTATGGCAACGACTTCGCCAACCTTGAAGCAATATTTGGACTTACGAACATCGTGCCAATCGCCATACATATCCTCTATCCATATTTTACGCGCATCATCGTCAATGTCATGTTCGGATTGGAATATGCGTTTAGGAACAATCCGTCTCGTCTGCGTCTTTCGACCGCTCAACACGGCTTCTGTAAGTCCGTAGCGGTCATTGAACATTATCTTTTTCATCGCTTGTCGCTTATTAGGGAGGGGTTGTCAAAACGGTTGCCGATAATTTTCAGATTGCAGTTGTCATAACCGTATTCGTGTCCGAAGATTTGCAAAGGGGAAAGAGAGCATCCATCTTCTTCGATTTGCTTGCTTATAGGGTATTCGGCTTTATAAATATTCAGTACCCATTGGAGCGCGTCATTGTCAAATTCCACCACACCGTAGCAGATGCAGTCGTTGTCGGGGTCAACCCCTCCGTTATAACCGAGGCGGTCATACTTGTAGTCAGCCTCCAAAACATCGCCCTCAAACACTTCCTTGCCGTGTTCATCGGTAACGCCAACGAATTGCCCTACGCTGTCAGTCTCAACGGGTACTCCGTCAATGCCATAACTGCCGTCTCTATATTGTGAAAGATTGCCGTACAGCCATTCCTTGCGGTATCGGTTCTTGCCGCGAAACTTGATTTTTCTTTCCATATCTCTTGTTTTTGTGGTGGGCTATTTCTCCTTGCTCTCGCCGCGCAGGAGGGTGATGGGGGAGGTGCTCATATCAAATCGTCTAACAAGATTTTGAGGCTCGCCTTCATGGATTCTATCTCGTCAATGGCAACATCCCTCTGTTCCTTTGCGTCCGACACCATCATGTCTGCCATTTCAAGCAGTATGGCATCCTTATGGGCGTTCAGATACTTCAAGAGATACATCTTCCATAAGTTCATGTCGAAACTCGCAATGTCGGAATAGACGGAGCTATCTCCGAAAGACCCCGTGAACGACTTATAGCATAGTCTGAGGACAAGCGACTGACATGGGTCTTCATTTACATAGAAGCCGTCCTCATGCTTATCGCGTCTGTCGCTTCTATCACGAATCGCTTTCTTAATTTCGGGAAGGGTCTCTGACACGAACTTTCTCAGACCTTTGCCGTTTCTCGCAAGGTTGAGTATTTTCTCTGTCTTTTCAAGTCTGTTTTCTTTCATATTCGGCTCTTTTGGCTCTTGGTTCATGCCGCAAAGTTAAAGCTATATTGTGGATTATCCAAATAAACCTATAATGTGACTTTAGGTTTTGAGGGGCCGAAATAGACGTGATTTTGCCCCCTATTTTGAGCAAAATCGGCTGAATCTCCTACACAACTTCATGCCCTTTTTTCTTCTTTCTCTTTCTCCCTCAATAATTTATGTGTGTAGCCCTATGATGTAGTGTACCTATTTTCTATTTAACTTTTTTCTCTTTCTCCCTTATTATATATTTTTTATGGAAATATTTTCTTTCAAACTACTACACAACTACATTTTAAGAGATAAATATATAATAACCAATAATTTACTCATGTAGCTGCAAGTTCGCCCGCTGCATTGAGGTGCATGAATGTTAAAAATATATAAAAGTTTGATTTGGGGGTTTGATGGGGAATTTTCAGAAAA
>ERZ779776.81-NODE-81-length-42940-cov-4.404873_pt1 | contig 42940 bp, 57 predicted proteins | sample MGYA00511098_ERZ779776 | MGnify/ENA primary metagenome ERZ779776 (study PRJEB29588, sample SAMEA2149318) | human gut metagenome | biome: human gut; feature: human-associated habitat; material: faeces | place: Denmark | collected 2008/2010 ...
GCGAACTCGGTATCAAGCAACAGGACGACCGAAAGATTTTCAACTGTCCGCAGGTGTCGGTTACCGACATCCTGAACAGCGAAATAGAGGTTATCGACTACCTCCCCGATGTTAAGACAAAACACGGGGAGGGTCGTTACCTCATACACTATCGGACGACCGACGGCAAGGAGGAAGGCAAATTCTTCACGAACTCCACAGCCTTGAAAAGCGTCCTCGACCAAGTAAAGGAAGAGGATTTTCCGTTTATAACGGTTATCAAAGCCACTAAATGCGACAATGGCAAGATATATCAGTTTACGTAAACGTGGTAAAGCGAAATCAGCCCGTATTAGCGGTTTTTGAGTGATTATAATATAAACATACCACTTCAAAAAGATAACGCGAATATGGCGAAATTCGAGTAAAATAACTTTGAACGTAAAGGGCATGATAATATACAACAACAAGAACATAAAAGTACTCGATGTCACGGTTGACGACAACAGCTACCGATACCGGGTAATAAAGGGCGATCACAACCTTACGCTCCATTACTCGCTTGCGGAGCATGTAGAGATACCCGTCGGCTCGTACTGCATCTATCAGGGCGAAAGGTACACGCTCGAACGCCCGGAGGCTTTCAAGATGAAGCACAGCCGGAATTTCGAGTACACCGTCACGCTCGAATCCAATCAGGCGAAAGCCAAGATATGGAAGTTCCGCAACCCGGTTGACGGACGGCTGAAATTCTCGCTTACAGCAAAGCCGATAGAGCATCTTCAAATGTTCGTCGACAATATGAACCGCCGGGACACGGGTTGGGAAGTCGGCGAGTGCATCGACGGCACGGAAAAACTGATAAGCTATAACCACGTGTATTGTTGGGACGCTCTCGGAATGATGGCGACGGAGTTCAACACGGAGTTCGAGTTTGTCGGCAAGACTGTACACCTGCGCAAGGTGGAATACAACAAGAACAATCCCCTGCCGCTGTCATACGGGCGTGGCAACGGTTTCAAGCCGGGCGTGGGGCGGTCAAACTATGGCGACACGCCACCCATAGAGATACTTTACGTTCAAGGCGGAACGGACAACATCGACCCGAGCAAGTACAAGAGCAGCGAGCTACTTATTCCGGCAGGTCAGAACATACAGTATGACGGAGTTTATTTCGAGGGCGACCCGAATTTCAATCCTGCGAACGCCCGTACATACGTCGTTGATGATTTGGGCTATTCGATACGCCGGAGCGACAAAGAGCTTTCATCGCTTGCGGAGGATAGTCTGGACTGCTCGGACATTTACCCGAAGCGCATAGGAAAGGTTACGAGTGTCGTTGTGGAAGATGCGGATAACAACTTCTATGACATAGTTGACAATACCATACCCAACACGCTCAACTACGAGGAATGTCTTATCGAGGGCGAAACGATGACAATAATCTTTCAGTCGGGTATGCTCGCCGGGCGTGAGTTTGAGGTCAAATACTACCACAACGCAGAAAAGGGCAAGGCTGCACGTCGTTTCGAGATAGTCCCGGCTGAAATAGACGGTCAGACAATGCCGAACGCCACGTTTGCGCCGCAGACGACGGACACCTATGTCGTGTTCAAATGCCGTATGCCGGATGCCTATGTCCGTGACGACGAGACAAAGACGGGGGCTTCGTGGGATATGTTCCGTGCCGCCGTGAAATATCTCTTTGACAACGAGGAACAGAAATTCTCGTTTACGGGCGAACTTGACGGAATTTGGTCGAAAAAGGATTGGATAAACATCAGCGGAAAAATAAAGCTCGGAGGGTACATACGGTTTTCCAACGAACATTTCCAAAAGGACGGGGTGCTTGTCAGGATAACGGGCATTAAGGACTACATCAACAAGCCGCACAGCCCGGAGATAGAGTTGTCGAACTCAACCGTGGGAGGCAGCTTCTCTACGACGCTGAAACAGCTTGAAAGCGACGAGGTGCTTGTAGAGGACTACCACAGGGATGCCATACAGTTTACCAAACGCCGCTTCCGGGACGCAAAGGAAACAATGGAGATGCTGGAAGATGCCCTGCTCGACAATTTCACGAACAGCATCAACCCGATAGCCATACAGACGATGCAGATGCTCGTCGGCGACGAGAGCTTGCAGTTCCGTTTCGTGAACAGCAAGACGAACCCCGTCGGCGTGGCGCACAGCATAACCTACGACGACACGACAAAGCAGCTTACAGCCGCCGCAGGGATTATCCAACACCTGACTATCGGCATAAGCTCGTTGAGTTCCTCCCACGCCGCAAGCGAATACAGGTATTGGGATATGCCGCAGTACACGAGCGGACGGCTCGACAACGGGGAAACAAAATACTATCTGTACGCCAAGGTAAGCAAGACAGCACAGACCGGCTCGTTCCTGCTGTCTGAAACGGCTATCAAGTTGGAAGGCGTTACCGGGTATTATCATTTGCTTGTCGGTGTGCTTAACAGTGAATACGACGGGGTGCGCAGCTTTGCGACCCTGTACGGCTTCTCGGAGATATTGCCGGGACGGATAACAACGGACAGGATTGTATCAGGGAACGGGGACAGCTATTTTGATATGCTCGCCAACGCTATGAAGCTCGGCAGCGTCCTTGATTTCAACTCGGAGGGCGACGGCAAACTACGACTCAAAGGAACGCTCGTGCAGAGCCAAAGCGGAGAGGAAAATTATATCGGCTGCTTCCGTGGCAAATACAACTCGTCGTACACCTATTATCAGGGCGACGAAGTGACATACACTGTGAACAACAACACTTCAACGTACCGATACATCAACGCAACGCCAAGCCGTGGCATAGCTCCAACGAACACGGTCTATTGGCAGATTATCGCGCAGGGGTCAAAAGGAGAAAACGGTGCGGACGGAACGAGTGTAAAAATCAAAGGCTCTCTCGACAGCGCATCGCAGTTACCTGCATCCGGGAACGAAGAGGGCGACGGCTACATTATTGACGGAAACCTCTATGTATGGGACGGCTCGAAGTGGAAAAACGTAGGAACAATCAAGGGCGACAAGGGCGACCCCGGCAGTCCGGGCGCACCCGGAGAGGATGCCGACTACTACGAACTGCGCTATGCAAAGAACGGCAGCACGACAAGCCCACCGAGCCTGTCAAAGACATCGGTAAATCCGAGCGGTTGGACGACAACGCAGCCCACGTTGAGTGCAGGGCAATACCTTTGGCTCACGATAGCCAAGAAGTCAGCCGACGGCAAGACACTTGTGCAGCAGTGGTCAACGCCCGTCAGGATAACACCATACGACGGCAAGGACGGTGCAGACGGTTCAAGCCCTGTAATGGTTTACCGTGGCGTGTATGACAGCTCGAAAACGTACTATGGTAACAAATACCGTTTGGACTGCGTGAAACAGGGAAGCACCTATTACATTGCACGTGTCGATGCCGGGACGTTCAAAGGTATTGCGCCCCCCGATGCAAACAAGTGGAACTCATTCGGGGCTTCGTTTGAGAGCATAGCGACAAACCTGTTATTGGCGGAGGGCGCGAACATCGGCGACTGGTTCATCAAGTCGGGAAAGATTGTATCAACGCTCGCAAGCGGCGACATAATCGAACTTGATGCAAAGAACAACCGCATACAGATAACCTCGGCACGATCCGGTGGCGATTACTCAATGGAAACATCACTCGGCTCCATAATACGGCTTGACGCTTATAACGGAATTGTCGAAACCCGTTCTAAAACCAGCAACTATACAAGCTATATGTCGCCGTCGGGGCTGTTCGCAAACAGGGCAGGAACGCAGTGTGTCGCCTCTTCCTCAGGTTACGACCAACGGGCTTCTGTTTGTGGTTTGGGTTGGGGCAACCTCAGTAAAAGTGCATGGTCGATCGGTGCTGACGAGAAACTTGTTGCCGGGGTGTACGGAACAGCCTCAAACAGCAGCACGGCACCGTACTATGGCGGTTATTTCAGGATGCTAAAGGCTATGGGGTTGGTGTACGGGACAAAGTACATTACATCATCGGGCGTTTATCTCACAGACTACATGTCGCTCGTGGTTGGATTTACAAACAGACAGGCAAATGTCTATCTCCCGGCTTCTTCCCGTGAGGGACAGACGATAATTTTGAAGCAATGGTGGACGGGGTATATGCGTATCTATCCCCGAAACGGTCAGAAAATCTACGATGATAATACGGAGAATGAGTATTACGATGTAGGATGCGGTCAAGAAGTAATCGCTCACTTCGTCCGTGCTTCAATAAACGGAGAAAATGTACAAGTATGGCTATTGAACAAATATAAATTCTAAAAACTATGGTAGAATATGGATATATGGACGGGAATTGCCTCCACTCCCGTTTTATTGAGCCGATTGCAAGAATACGCATCGGGGAGGACGGAAACAAAGTGACAGAAACCGTGTCGGTTGAGCAACAGGTGGCGGAGCTTTCGCCGGAATGGAAGCCTGTCGATACGATAGACGAGGCGCAGATGGAATCGGGCGATGAAAACTACATCATCGTACCTGTTCCGTATGATGCTGGAGACCACATAGCGTACAACTATGTGCGGAAGTTCGACATCAAGCGTGTACGCACGGAGATAGAAGCTCTGAAAGAAAGCCTGTCGCAGAGTGATTATAGGATAACGAAATGTTACGAGGCTTCGCTGTTGGGACAACCGCTGCCATACGACATTAACGCTTTGCATACAGAACGGCAAAAGGCAAGGGACAGGATAAATGAACTCGAAACTCAATTATAAATGACATGGAACTGAATGGAATATTACAAGTTATTATCGGAGCGGTCGCCTCCCTCGGAGGGTTCAGCCTGATAAAGTTCCTTTTCTTCATGAAGCCTGAAAGACGCAAAGCACAGGCGGAAGCAGAGATAAAGGAACTTGAAGCAGAGGAAAAGGAAATGAGCGTGATGCGTACACTCGTTGAAAGCTTTAAACAACGTATCGAACAGCAGGACGAAAAGATACGTGAGCTTAACCAACGTGTGGATAAACTGTACGAGGAAAAGCACGAGTTGGAGAGGCAGAACAATCAACTGACACGTGAAAACGCCATGTTGCAGATAAATCTCGTGGAGGCACAACACAACCTCTGTGTACGCCCCGACGATGATTGCCTGAAACGTATGCCACCGAGGAATTATTGTCGCCTCGTCAAGCTCGCCAACCACGAATATGACAAGTATTATCCAAACATAGACGAAAATGAAAATAGCGGAGTATCTGAAAAGTCTGATAAAAGCCAACAGCCTTGACAGCAGCAAGTCGTTTGCCCTTGTGCTTTCAAGCGTTGTCGGGGCTTTGGTCGGGCTGTGCGTGTGTTTCTGTCTTGTATGGGACGTATGCACCAACGGCTATCTGAAAACCGACCTCGACGCTTTGGGGCTGTTCATGCTTTGCATAGGCGGTTTCATGGCAGGAGGCGGAATAAACAAGGCTTTGAGCGAAAGAAAAAGAGATAATGTTAAACCAATAAACAAAGAGGAGGTTTCAAAATGAAAGAGAAAATCTTGAACTACATCGGACAGGACGGACTGCTGCATATTCTCTGCTGCATCGTCCTCGTGAGCGTTATTGACATCGTACTGCCGCTGTGGGTTGCAATTATTGCAACAGTCGTTATCGGCTTGGCGAAGGAGTTTGTATGGGACAAATGGCTCGGCAGGGGAACATTCGACAAGAAAGACCTGCTGCGCGATTTGGTCGGTATAATCATCGGTTGCCTGTAAAACTATGGAGGATTGACTTATGGTAGTATTGATTGACAACGGACACGGAAAGGACACCGCAGGGAAGCGGTCGCCGGACGGAAGATTGAGGGAGTATGCCTATACCCGTGAAATTGCGGCAAGGCTTGAACAGGCGTTAAAAGCCTGTGGCATGGATGCCGTAAGGATTACGCCGGAGGAAAACGACGTATCATTGGGCGAGAGATGCCGTCGGGCTAACAAGTACGGGGCGCAAGATGTTATCCTTGTATCAATCCATTGCAACGCCGCAGGGAACGGTTCTTGGATGAGCGCACGGGGTTGGGAGGCCTGGACGAGTGTCGGGAACACAAAAGCCGACAAGCTGGCAACCTGTTTGTACAAGGCGGCAGGGAGAGCCGGGTTCAAGCTGCGTAAAGACGAGACGGACGGCGACCCCGACAAGGAGGGACACCTGTATATCTTGAAGCACACGGTTTGCCCGGCGGTTCTGACCGAGAACCTGTTTCAAGACAACCGGGAAGATGTCGAGTACCTTTTGAGCGAAACGGGCAAACAGACTATCGTCGATTTGCACGTAAACGGAATTGTCGAATACATTAACAGCGCAACGAAATGAAACGGTCTATATTCTTAATCATGGCGGCAGTCCTCCTTGTCGGGGGCTGCTCGCCCGGAAAGCACCTTGCGAAAACACAGCAACAGCAGGACAGTACACGGGTCGAAGTACGCAAGGAAATCGTCTATGTACCCGATACAGTGTACCTCGAAATTCCGGCACAGACAGCGGAGCGGACAACACGTGACAGCACAAGCCACCTTGAAAACGACTATGCCACGTCTGATGCCCGGATAAACACGGACGGGTCGCTGTACCATGACTTGAAAACCAAGCCGCAGAAAATCCCCAAAGAAGTACAAACGCCTGTCGAGCGGAATGACAGCATTGTTTACAAGTACAAAGATAGAACGGTATATGAAACGGTAGAGGTTGAGGTTGAACGTGAGCTTACTTGGTGGCAGAAAACACAGATGTACGGCTTTTGGGTCGCCCTTCTCGTTATCGTAATCACGTACAGGAAAGGTATTTGGTCTATCATTAAGCGTATAGCTTCGTTAGTATAAATCGAAACTTTTTTCAGAAATTCTGCCGTAAATATGATATATTTCAGTACCTTTGGAGCGACATATTGAAAATATAGCGTTTGCTATTGTTTTGAGGGTCAAGAAAATCGCCAAAATTTCAAAGACAGCCTTAAAAGCAATGGTGAATGCCCACGTCATACACGTGGGCATTTTCCTTGTGGGCTGTCAGGTGTTTGGCGATACCTCTTGACCCGGTAGGAATGCCCACGTTTTTTGTGTGCCTATCTGTGAACAACGGCGACACTATCAGATATGGATAAACCGTTAAATAACAGATATATGGACTTCAAAGATTCAATAAGGCAGATTTCAGAACGCATTGAGAGCCTGAAAGACAACTTGCTGACAGAGGAAGCGACGAAAACGGCTTTGATAATGCCTTTCATTAACGCCCTCGGATATGATGTGTTCAACCCGTTGGAGGTGTTGCCGGAGATGTGCTGCGACATCGGAACTAAAAAGGGAGAGAAAATAGACTATGCCATAATGAAAGACGGCGAGCCTGTTATCCTGATAGAGTGCAAACATTGGGCGCAAGACCTAAACCTGCATGACAACCAACTGCTCCGTTATTTCAACGTGTCAAAAGCCAAATTCGGTGTCCTGACAAACGGCATAACATACAGGTTCTACACAGACCTCGCAGAACCAAACAAAATGGATGAGAAACCGTTTTTGGAAGTGAACCTGCTTGACCTGAAAGACGCACAGATAGAGGAATTAAAGAAGTTCCACAAATCGTATTTCGACGTGAACGAGATTTTGAGTTCCGCAAGCGAGCTTAAATACATGGGCGAACTCCGGGCTGTCATAGGGAAAGAGTTTGCCTCTCCCACCCCCGATTTCGTCCGATACTTCGGCAAACAGGTGTACGACGGGGTATTCACGCCCAAAGTCCTCGAACAGTTTACAGGGCTTGTAAAACGCACCATAGGAAACTATATCAACGACACCATTTCTGAACGCCTGAAAGCAGCCATAAAGGATAACGAGGAAAACAGGGAGAAAACCGAAGACGAAGCCACAGAACAGACCACGGACAGCAAGGAAAAGGACGACGCTAAGATTATCACGACAGAGGAAGAGTTGGAGGCGTTCTACATCATAAAATCCATACTCCGGGCGACTGTTCCGGCTGAACGTGTGACATACCGGGACGCTCAGACCTACTTCGCCGTCTTTATCGACAACAACAACCGAAAGACGGTCTGCCGCCTGTACCTTGATTCAGCGACCAACAAACGCCTGACGTTCCTTGACGATAATAAAAAGGAACAGCATAACAAGATACAGTCCATTGACGACATTTATAACTATGCCGACCAGCTAATAGCGGCGGCATCCAAATTTATATGATATGACAGCGATAGAATTATTGATAATCATCTGTGCCGTTGCCGGGGTAGCTTTGATAATAAAAACGGCTACAAAGAGAGGAAAGGCGATGGCGAAGAATACACAGATTGTCCGGGTGGACGAGTTTTTCAAGAAGTACAAAAGCGTTATGCCGGACGATATGATGCAGCGCATTTCCAAAGCCACGCTCGACGGAGAAGAATATATGAAGATAGACATCTATACGATTGAAATGCTTGACGGCAAACTCGCCGGACAGAGCAACGGCGAATAAACGCCACTGTGGGGCTGTCTTTCTTCGGACAATAAGTTACAGTAGGAACGAAAGAAAACGCCGTGTCGGGCGTATTCGAGAAAAATAACGGGGGAGCTTTCATCGAATTGATGAAGCTCCTCCGGCGACATATAAGGTATGTACTTGTCAAGGTCGAGCAGTTCCTGTATATGGTTCATCGTTTCACGCTGGAGGTCGAACATCTTGCCTATCTCCAACATGCTGCCCTGCCCGAACAAAAACCAACGGGCGTTTATCTCCGGCAGTTTTTCAAGTATCGACAAAACAGGCTGCAACCCGAAATTCTCTCCGTTGAGTAATTTGGCGAGATACTGCGGTGTCCAGCCCATAAGCTCCGCAAAGGCGGTCTTGCGCCCTCCCGTCTTGTATTTGATTATCTCCTGTAATCTGCTGTTCATATCCGTATCGTTAAATGGTCAGTATTTAGGCACTTTCCTCTCCCATACGCCGCAACCGACTACACGGCAGCGGCAGAGGCGGCATTGCCGTCCAACCGGGCAACCGCTTTTTTGTACTCTTGAATCTGGTCTTTCAGCATGCCGATAAGCTCGTCAATCTGCCTGTCACGGGCGGCAAGGCTCTCGGTTTGTTTCTGTATCACGTTCCAGGCACTCTCCGGGATAGTAACTCCGTTTTCACTGTTCGGGTTATTCTTGAACATCGTTCCCGTTCCCTCTTTTACCCAAACTTCGTTTATATTTTCATCAAACGAGCAAAGGTTTTTCACGAACTTGTCAGACAAAGGCACTTTTCCGTTAGTTATCTGTGAAAATGAGGACTTTGTATAACCCATCTTCTCCGACAAATCTCGCTCGTTCTCGGCTACATCTTGGAAGATAAGCCAATTTATTACCTTTTTAATGCGCTGTATATCTGTCATTTCCACTTTTAATTATTGTTAAAATAGCAATTTGATTTCGATTTCTTTTTTTATGAAAACGAAATTTTATTTATATTTGCAGCGTGTTACGGTTTTATAACCGCACAAAGTTATGAAGTTGTTTCCGAAATCGGAAATAAACCAATAAGTAAAATTGAAAATAAAAGCGAAAGAATGGAAGCAAAAGTATTCAAAACACCCTGCCAAACGGAGCGAGAGGCTCGCGACTTGGCAATCTACAACGAATACAACGACCTTATGTCAGTAAAGGGACAGAGCAAGACGGTCGTTATGGAACATCTGATGAGCAAATACGGCATCCACAGCATCGGCACGATATACGTTATCCGCCGCCGGGTTGAGGAACGCCTTAATGGGCAGGAGGGATAGGTTATGGCAAGCAAGGAGGCGAACAGGCTAAAATACCAATACAACAAGAAATACGTCGAGGCGTATTGGGAACGGAAAGCACAGCAACAGAACGGGGAAACATCTACAAAGAAATCCCGTAAGACGGTGCGTCAAACCACGATAAGCTGCTTTGACGATGACCTGCAGCCCGAGATGGCTGACGTTGAAATCACGGTGTGCCGGAACGGAAAATCGGACGAGCGGTACATCAAGGCTCTCGAACTTGCCAACAAGCGGTTGAACGGAGAGAACAACCGACTGATAAGGCTTATGATAAAGTACAAGAATCTAATCAGACAAATAACGGAACTGTACTATGGAGAGGAGTAAAACACAAAGGAGCAAAGCCGTAAAATGGGCTGTGCTATGGATATTGGGCATTTGGGGTTTCCTTTCGTTTATTGTCCTCGCCGGAGAGGAAGACCCACGTGACCCTATGCCGTTCGGCGAGTTCTTTCTGATTAAGACTGTTGCGATGGCAAGCCTCCTGATATGCTTCTACGTAGGGAAGCGTCTGCACAGAGCCGGGTATCTACCGGAAGAATTGGACGAGGACGATGAAATCTAAAAACGAAAGGATATGGGAGATACGACATTACAGGATTTGAGCAACAAGCTCGACCACATAGCGGAACTTACCCTGATAGGGTCTAAAACGGTTCTGAATATCGAGGAAGCAGCCCTGTTTACGGGATTAAGCGTCGGACACATCTACCGACTGACAAGTGGAAAGAAGATACCGCACTTCAAAAAGCAGCGGAAACTGTATTTCAAGAAAGCCGAGTTGGAGGCGTGGATGCTTGACACGAAAATCCTCACGGACGGAGAGATACAGGGCAAGGCAAGCACTTATGTAGCAACCCACAAATGACAACGGATATGAAACAAGCATCAACACACAACCAGCTCATACGGCAGCGGCTCTTGGAGGGAGGCAGCATAACCGGGCTTGAAGCGTTAAGGGACTTCGGCTGTTATCGCCTTGCGTCAAGAATAAGCGATCTGCGCCGTGAGGGGCTTGACATCGTAAAGACGATGGAAACAGGGATTAACAGGGTGACAGGCAAGCCCGTGACATTTGCCCGGTACTCACTCAACAAGAAACAAATAACGGAACGCCCGAACCAGTCAGAGGGCAAATAAATTCAAATCAAAATGAATAACGAAATCATCGAAGTAAAGCAAGCTGAAATGCTGCAAGCAATTGACCGTGCGGAGGTTGACATTCAGATAGCCACCGCCAAGCAGTACCCACGTGACCTTGCCGCCTGTCTTAACAAGATAGCGACATACGCCACAATGGATAAAGAGACGGCAGAGGATTGTTTCTATGTCCTCCGGCGAAAGGACTCAGACGGAAACGACAACATCATCGAGGGGCTTTCAGTCCGTATGGCGGAAATCATCGCCGGGGCTTGGGGTAACCTCCGTGTTCAGACACGCATCATCGGCAACGACGGACGTATGATAACGGCACAGGCTATCTGCCACGACCTTGAAACGAACTTTGCCGTGAGCAAGGAAGTAAAACGCCGCATAACCAACAAATACGGCAAGACGTACAGCGAGGACATGCAGGTTGTGACAGGGAACGCCGCAGCCTCTATCGCATTCCGCAACGCTGTTTTGACGGTTATCCCCAAGGTGGTAACGAAGAAAATCATCAACAACGTGAAACAGGTCGCTCTCGGACAGGCTATCGACGTTGAAACAGCCCGTAAGAACTGTTTAGCGAACTTCGCCAAAGCCGGGGTTACGGAAGCGATGATATGCCAATATCTCGGCATCAAGACCGTTGCGGAGATTGACAAGGAACGCCTCTTTGAACTCCGGGCGACATGGAATGCAATCAAGGAGGGAACGACCACCGTACAGGGAACATTCGTACAGCCAGCCATTGAAGCCAAAGCGCAGGAGGAAGCCGCTAAGAAAGCGACCACAGCGCAGGAAAAGGCGGCAGCAGCTATGGCACAGGCTACGGGCGCAGCTCCGGCTGTTCCGGCAAATGTCGACCCTGAAACGGGCGAAATCAAGGAAGAGAAAGACAACAAGAAATCATCAACCAACAAAAAGTAACAGCATTATGGAAATCAAAATTGAAAACGTAAAGGCTGCGTTTAATACAGCCGATGAGAGCGGAAAGAAACTTCTTCTCGCACTTTTCCCCGAGTTAAGTTCAGAAACGGCACAGAAAGCCGACAATCGACCCGTAACAGAGCGCATCAAGACGTTTGTAGATGCAATGTTGGAACTCGGAGAGGAACACACGTTTGTAAAAGAATGGCATTTAGGCGAGAACTTTTCTCACGAGTTGGAAGCGTATCTGCAACTAAGGGTAATTTGCGCCGCCTTAAACGAGGGTTGGGAACCAAAGTTTACAGAAGATGAGGTAAGGTGGTATCCTTGGTTTTGGCTCTACACACAGGACGAAATCAACAACATGGACGAACAGGAGAAGCAAGACCGACTCCTCATATCCACAGGCGATTATGAAACAGGATATGCGGGCTTCGCCTATGCGCACTCGAATTACGCCCCCTCGTATACGGATACGCACTTCGGCTCTCGCCTTTGCTTGAAAAGCGAAGCGTTAGCGGTTTACTGCGGCAAGCAGTTTATCGACCTTTGGGCTGATTTCAACCTTGTACGCCGCCGATAACCGCCTGTATGGTATGACACTCTATCCGGGGAAAGAAAGCCCCGTAAAAACGAATTTTAATCAAAATAACAAAGCGAAATGAATAACGTAATTATCAGACCAAAGAGCCGGGAAGAATGGCTCGAACACCGCAAGAACGGTATAGGAAGCAGCGAAGTTGCCACAATCGTAGGACTGAACCCGTGGGAAACCCCGTATCAGCTATGGAGACGCAAGTTAGGGCTTGACCCTGCAAAGGGTGAAACCTTTGCGATGAAAGCCGGACACTATCTCGAAGATGCCGTAGCCATGTTTTGGCACGATGAAACGGGACGGGAAATCATCAAGCGTTCAGCCGGGGATTGGATTATAGCCAACAAGGAACGCCCCTATCTCCAAGTAAGCCCCGACCGCACCTATTGGCTTTCAGGTATGACAAAGAACAACTCCAACAAGGGTATATTGGAATGCAAGACCACGCAGATGAAGATTGACGAGGACGACCTGCCGAAGCACTGGTTCTGTCAGGTTCAATACCAACTCGGTGTCGCAGAACTTGAACAGGGAAGCCTCGCTTGGCTATGTTCGGGTCGGGAGTTCGGCTACAAGGACATGGAGTTTGTTCCTGACTTTTATGCATGGCTCGTTGAAGAAGTTGACAGGTTTTGGACGGACAACATCATCGGAAAGCAGGAGCCGTCGGCTCAATCCGTACAGGATGTTCTGCTGAAATATAACAGACACACGGACGGGAAGATTGTAGAGGTGAACGACGACATCTTCGAGGCTTACAAGGACTTGAAAGGGCTTAAAGAGCAGCTCTCGGAGCTTGAAGAAAGGAAAGTCGCCTTGGAGGAGAAAATAAAGGTTGCTTTTGGAGATGCGGAGGCTATCAGCTATGGAGGTCAGACGCTCGCCACATGGAAATCCCCGAAGCCGAGCAACAAGTTTGACGCAAATGCTTTTCAGGCTGCGCACCCCGATCTTGCGAGAGAGTTCACGATACCGACACAGGGCGCACGGCGTTTCCTGTTAAAATAACACCTAAAACAAGAAACGATGATAATCATATCAAACAAGCAACGGGATGACATTCTTCGCTACATTGAGCTTATGTGTGAGAATATGAAAGGGACGGACAACAAGACGTACAACACGAAGCGGTTAGCGATGAAACTGCACCGGGTATTGGAAGCGAAGCAGCCGTTTTCAAAGGAAGAATTAACTGCTCGGTTAAAAATTCCTATGGATTTGAAGTGATTATAATATAATCGTTTTATATTTGCAATAACCGAAAGATGAACAGTATAAATTACATAGAAAATAAAAGCCTTGTATATGGGTGGAACAGCCGAAAGGCGTTCCGACGCGAGCTGTTATGCGTGGTTAGCCCTAAGTACGGGGCTTTTCCTTATAACAGCGATATGATAACACTCAGGGAAAACCAAGCCGAACCGATAGAAAAGGCTATACGGTTCTTTCAGGAGGCGAAGCCGAAGCCGAGCCTCATTGTCCTGCCTACGGCTTGGGGCAAATCAATCCTGACCGCATACGTAGCCAAGAACAGCAACGACAAGCTGATTGTCCTGCAACCATCAAAGGAGTTGTTGGCGCAGAACTATCTGAAGTATTGCACCCTGTGCGGAGATTTCGGCTCGAATGCCGGGATTTACAGCGCGAGTTTCGGGCGCAAGGAGATAGCACAAATAACCTACGCCACGATAGGCTCAATAAAAAACCTTGGGGCTGAATTCAAGCGGTACGGGTTCACGAAGATGCTCATCGACGAAGCCCACCTTTACCCCCGTGAGGCTGACAGTATGCTCGGTCGCTTCCTCAAAGACAGCGGAATAACCCATGTCCTTGGCATAACCGCCACACCTGTAAAGCTGCAAACGAACCGGGACAGGGACGGCGGAACGTTCTCAAAGCTCGTTATGCTGACCTCCCGGAGCAAAAAGGGCAACTTCTTCAAGGAGATTATCCATGTCGGGCAGGTGTCGGAAATGGTTAAGCTCGGATATTGGAGCAAGCTGCAGTATGAAACAACAGACTTTGACGACAGCCTGTTGGTATTCAACACCTCAAAATCCGAATACACGGAGGAAAGCGTACAACAGGCATACGAAGCCAACGGCGGCACGCAGTCTATCATCGACGCTCTCGACCGCCACCCGGAACGGAAGCACATACTCGCCTTTGCACCCTCCGTACAGGACGCTATCGACCTGTCAAACCAATATGAAAACTCCGCCGTGATATACGGCGACATGGACAAACGGGAACGGGCGGACATCATAGACCGTTTCAGAGCCGGGCAGATACGGGTTATTTTCAACGTTAGGGTGCTTTCTACGGGCTTTGACTACACGGGGATAGATTGCATAGTCCTCGGTATCTCTACCGCCTCCATAGCCCTGTACTATCAGATTATCGGGCGAGCGACCCGTATTGACAAAGACAAGGAGGATGCCCTGATTATTGACCTCGGCGGCAACGTGAGCCGTTTCGGGCGTGTCGAGGATATAAGGTTCGAGCAGGGTAAGATGTGGCGGATGTTCGGAACGGGAGGACGACTTCTCTCCGGCATACCCATACACGACATAGGGAAGTACACACGAGAGGACACACAGGCTATCGACGCACGGGCTGACGCTCCCATCGAGATAATGCCTTTCGGGAAGTACAAGGGCAACAGGATAGCCGACATTCCGCTCCAATACAGGCAGTGGATGATACGGGCTTTCGAGTGGAACGCCCGGAACGAGAAACTGCGGAAATCAATCATAGCAACTTTTAACTGAACGGATTATGGCACGACCTCAAAAAAACAACGCAGAATATTTCAGCCATGACGCAGACATGCGGAACGACGTAAAGGTCAAAGCCCTGCGCCGCAAGTTCCAGCATACGGGGTATGCCGTGTGGTGCTTTATCCTTGAATCCCTCACGAACGGGGAGTATTTTGAGATAGATTACAACGAATTGAACAGGGAACTGCTCGCAGCGGACTTTGACGTGCCTGTCGAGCTTTTGGAGGAAATCGTGGACTACTGCTGCAAGGTAGGGCTTCTCCAAATGACCGACGACCAACACCTGTACAGCGAGGCTCACCAACGTCGTTTTGCCTCTCTCATGGAGAAACGCAAACGGGACAGGGAACGCCTCTCTTGCCTCATAAACAGGCGACAACAATATAAAAACGGGGATAACGAAGCGGAAACATCAGATAATGATAGTTATCACGGCGATAACCCCCATAGTATAGTAAACAATAATAGAGAAAAAGAGAGTAAACAAAAAGAAAATAGAGAAAAGAAGAATATACAATACCCTTATCAGGGTATCGCCGACCTATGGAACTCTGTCTGCGTTTCTCTGCCCAAGGTGCAGAAGTTGAGCGAGGCGAGGAGGCAGAAAATCAAATGCCGCTGCGACGAGTGGGGCAAAACGCCTGACGTGTGGATGCAGACGGCAGAGGACATCTTCCGGCGCATACAGGCGAGCGACTTCCTCAAAGGCAGTAACGGCCATCAGTGGGTGGCGACGTTCGATTGGCTGTTCAGCAACAGCGGAAACAGCATCAAGGTCATGGAGGGCAACTATGACAACAAACGGGGAACGGCGCAGACACAGGCTGATGACAGCCGGGCGAAACTCGGTGTCGGCGAATATATCGACAAAGAGACAGGACGGCGTACATACGGTTCGGGAAAGGCTACCATACCGCAGGACGCACCGCCAAGACCGAGCGACAAGCACGCTTGGGATAGTGCAACGGCTAAATGGGTTCTGTTATGATGAATTGGGAGAAATACGGGATAAAGATACCCTACGGGCGTACATCAGGCAACGTGAAGGTGCATTGTCCGCAATGCCGTGACCAACGCCACGACAAGTGTGACAAGAGCCTTTCCGTTAACCTGTCGACGGGTATGTTCAAATGTCACTACTGCGGTTTCAGCGGTTGCGCAAAAGAGCCGGACGAACAGGAGAAGCGCAGGTGGATGGAACGCCAGCCGTGGTTTAACAACGCACCCATACGGCGGCAGAAGCCCGTGTACAAGAAACCGACGCACACAGGCAACGCAACGCTGTCCGACAAGGCTCTCGCATGGTTCGCCGGGCGAGGGATAAGCCGGGCTACGGTCGAAGCGATGAAAATAACGGAGGGCAGCGAGTGGATGCCACAGAAGAACGGACAGGCGAACACGGTGCAGTTCAACTACTACCACAACGGGGAACTCGTGAACACGAAGTACCGCACGGGCGACAAGTGTTTCAAGCTCGTATCGGGGGCGGAACTCCTGCCGTACAACATCGACGCTATCAAAGGCTGCAAGGAGTGCATCATCACGGAGGGGGAAATGGATGCCCTATCGTTCTATGAGTGCGGACGGCACGACGTTGTCAGCGTACCCAACGGGGCAAACGCCAACCTCGACTACCTTGACGACTACATAGAGGACTATTTCGACGACAAGGACACGATTTTCATAGCCTCCGACACCGACACAAAGGGCGTTATGCTCCGGGACGAGCTGATACGCCGTTTCGGGGCGGAACGCTGCCGGGTTCTTGAATACGGGGAGGGCTGCAAGGATGCCAACGAACACCTGATGAAGTTTGGACGGGAAAGCCTGTTGCAATGCCTCGCCACCGCACCCGAAATAAAGATAGAGGGCATCTTCACTGTGTCGGACTTTGAGCAGTCTCTTGATGCTCTGTTTGAGTACGGAATGCAGAAAGGCGTGACGATAGGACACGATAATTTCGACCGCCTGTTATCCTTTGAAACGAAACGCCTCTGCGTGGTAACAGGCATACCGGGCAGCGGAAAGTCGGAGTTCATCGACGAGATAGCCGAACGGCTGAATATGCGGTACGGTTGGCGTTTCGCTTATTTCAGCCCGGAAAACGCACCACTCGCCTACCACGCCTCTAAGCTGATAGAGAAGTTCACAGGCAAGAAGTTCGACAAGCAGCACCTCACTTTCGGGGAGTACAAACAGGTCAAGGAACACCTCGAAACGGACTTCTTCTTTATCGCTCCCCACAACGATTACAGGCTTGACACGATACTTGAACGGGCGAAGTTCCTCGTCCGGCGGCGTGGCATAAAGGCTCTTGTAATCGACCCGTACAACAGGCTTGAAGACGAGAGCGAGGGTCAGAACGAAACGAAGTACATATCCCGTCTGCTCGACAAGCTAACGAACTTCGCACAGACGAATGACGTGCTGATAATTCTTATGGCGCACCCGACGAAGATGCCCAAGAACAAGGACGGAATAATTGAAGCCCCTACGCTGTACGACATCAGCGGCTCGGCTAATTTCAACAACAAAGCGGACTTCGGTATCGTGGTACACCGTAACCGTCTTGAAAACACGGTTGAAGTACACGTGCAAAAGGTGAAGTTCAGACACCTCGGAGAGTGCGGAACGGCACTGTTCAAATACAACCTGAACAACGGGCGGTACACGCCTTATACCAACGTGCAAGAGCCTGTTTGGGACAACAGCAACCATTTGATAGAAGAAAAAAAGCGACGGTTACAGGACGCAGCGGAGGCGGCAAAGTTCGATTGGGACAGTTACGACGATCTACCAATGCCCACCGATGAGGACTGCCCGTTTTAACCATATAACAGAAAAATGATATGAAAGCAAGAATTAAAGACACAGGCGAGGTAGTTGATGTCCATTGGGAGGGCGAACTTGACGCATGGTTGGGTAAACTTTGCAGTGGGCGTTTTCGCGAGTTCAAAGAAAGAGAGTTAGAGTTTTTGGAGACTAACAACATAGATTGGAGCCAAAGGAGGTATGAGATAGCGAAAGAAATGCTTGCTGCATTTCTTAGCAATTCTTGTAGCAATGTCTATATGGGTAATCCTGACGAACAGGCAAAATATGCTGTTATGTACGCAGATGCACTCATTGCAGAATTGAAGAAAGGAGGCCAAGATGAGCAGACCGCAGAGTAACGGACTTGTTGAACTTCATGATGCTAAGTTAGATAGTAAAACTTTCATGTGTTTTGACTTGATAAACTTTTTGCATAACGATGAAGAGACCAAAGGCTTTGAGAACTGGGATGCTTGGCATGAGAAGTTCACACAGGCAAAATCGGGGAATTGTCCATACCGGGATAAATGCCAACGATATGCCCGGACAATGGAACGGCACAAAGGAGAGCCACGCCAATTAACCCTATTCTGATAGAGTTATGAAATGCCACTACATCTACACGGAACAGGGCGAAAAGGTATTGATACCCGGCTGTATGGCTGTCGCTATTTCAGGCGATATGGAGGATTGCACCTGCCGGAACGATATTTCCTTTCCGCAGTTTGAACGTGAAGAATACAACAAGACGGTCAAGGCTTTGCGTCAAGAGATTAAAGACCTCGAAAGCGAAAATGCCTACCTAAATCGGATTATTAGAAAACTTACAAGACATAAAGAAAAATGAACAGAGAAATAAAATTCAGAGGTAAAAGCCTACACACAGGAGAATGGCATTATGGAAACCTCATGCAGGTTGGCGATGCCTGTTATATCCACGAACCGGGAACAGCAGGATTTTTCACAGACCCCGAAACGGTCGGTCAGTTTACAGAACTGTATGATTGCAAAGGCAATGGGATTTACGACGGAGATATTCTTGGGGCTAAAGGTAAAGTTATCGGTTGGGTAAAAGGCGGTGTCCGAGGTTATTGTTACGATGTTGTCTATGTCAATCATCCGGCAGGAGAAAGCAGATGGACGCTATATAGCACTGTTAAAGACGACTATCCCGAACAAATAGAAGTTATCGGCAACATATACGATAACTCCGAATTATTGAAAGGAGGCAATTATGGAACGCAAGATAAGCATTGAGGAAGTCCGCAGCTTCCTTGCCGCCGCCAACAAGCAGTTTGAACAGGGCGGCATACTCATCAGCCGCATACGTTTCCACCGCTCGGAAACCGGGACGGTCGAGGATATTTTCATTGACTACGAGGAACGGGACAACCAAATAGGAGGACAGGGTAATGAATGACAGTGACTTGAAAAACGAGCTAAAACAGGCTTCCGAAAGGCTGAAACAAGCCGTAAAAGAATGTTTGGAGGCAATAGCCCGAATGCAAAAGGACATGGCGGAGGACTTTGCGATAACAAACGTGGTGGAACGTCTTAAAGAGTTTATGGTACACCCGGCTAAGGGGAAACGGCGCGCGTACCCACCCTACCGGGAGAGGCTTCACGCACAGAAACCATGCACCCGGAAACCCTATTGGCACCGGGTACGGAGCAACCCGAAAAGGAGGCGGAAGCCCCATTAAAAAGGCGGTAAACCGTTGAACGCAAATGTTCCGAACTTTTATTAACAAACCGTATTTTCAACCGATTAAAGCAACAAAAAATGGCAAATTACAGCATCAAGGCAGACCTCCTGAAAGTTAAGGGGGCGTTTGTGAAAGACCTGAAAGGACGGACGGGCGCAGTGAAACGCTGCCTCATTATCCCGATAGAGGACAGCGGAATGTTCCTCGGCGAAAAGGGCTGTTATCTGAATATGACGGCTATCGAAATGAGGGAAGCCCGGTACAACGACACACACTGCGTCAAGGTGTCGCTCCCGAAAGAACAGTACGACGCAATGACCGAGGAAGAGCGCAACAGTACACCCATCCTCGGAGGTATGCACGAGATTAAGGCAAGCCCGAAACCCATAGACACCTCGGCGGTGGTTGTGGACGATGACGACCTGCCGTTTTAGAGTATCAACCGGGAGCGCACGAGAGGGCAGTTCGGGGAGTAATCCCCGTTCTGTCGTCTTGGCGTTGAATGCGCCCCAAATTCAAACTTTCTTACAATGAACAGGCAACCTAACACGAAAACAAAGAAAAGCCGACAGACGGCGAATTCGTATCAAATAAGGGACGTATTTACCACAATATGCCGGACGGACTTAAAGGTGGAGTGCGTCAAGGAGTACAAGTTCCACCCTACACGGCGTTGGCGGTTTGATTACGCTATCCCGGAGCATAAGATAGCGTTGGAGGTCGAGGGTGGCGTATGGACGGGCGGACGGCACACCTCCCCGAAAGGCTTCCTTGGTGACATCGAGAAGTACAACACCGCCACGCTCATGGGCTGGAGAGTGTTCAGGACAACGCCGGACGAGCTTTACAAGCTATCGACTATAAACCTCATAAAAAGCGCGATTTTGGGGATAAATACCCCCGAAAAAGCCCCTTTTTTGCCTTAATGTGATTATATTATAATCATTTTGGCTACTTTTGTGCCATTAACAATCAAACAGTAACGACAATGATTAGATTTTCAGAGTACGTATCGCTTGGGCATCCTGACAAGTTGGCGGACTACATTTCGCAATACCTGCTTGACCGATACATCGAACACGACCCACAAATAAGGTATGCGGTCGAGGTTCAAATCAAAGGGCATCAAGTAACACTTGGCGGAGAAGTATCGAGCAAACACCATTTCTCCTCACAGGATATTGCAGGCTTCGTCCGTGATGCCGTGAATGAAATCGGCTACACACGGGAGTATCAGCAGAGGTGGGGCGCAGAGAACGCCATCTGCGGAGATATGCTCAATGTTTCAACGCTTATCAGCCAACAGTCCCCCGACATCGCACAAGGGCTTGACGGCTGGGGCGACCAAGGCATCTTCTTCGGATATTGCGCCTTTGACCGCTCCACGTGCGGTATGCCTTACGAGCATACCATAGCCAAGCGCATCTGCAAGCACTTGTTCGATTCGGGCGTAGGTGGACTTGACATCAAGGCGCAGGTCATTACCGACGACGGAGAGATAAAGAAACTTATCGTGGCTATCCCGTTGCAGGACGAAGCCGACGAGAAGTTTGTCCGTGATTACCTGTGCGGAATAGCCAAGAAAGACTGCGAAATCATCATCAACGGCACAGGGCGTTACGTACAGCACAGTCCGATAGCGGACTGCGGCACGACAGGGCGCAAGCTCGCTGTGGATTTCTACGGTGGTTCTTGCCGTATCGGTGGCGGCTCTCCCTGGACTAAGGACGGCAGCAAGGCTGACCTCACGCTGAACCTTTACGCCCGGAAGCTGGCAAGGCAGTACGCAGAAGAATACGGATGCGACGTGTACACCTCCCTCGCCTGTTGCATAGGAAAGCAGGAAGTCGATATTTCCGTTTGCGACGCTGTCGGCAATGTCTTGTGCGAGGGCACGCAGACTATCGACCCGACAGAGCTGCGCCGGGCATTCAAGCTCGACACGCCCATTTACGCCTCAATGTGCCGTTGGGGACTGTTCGGGGAATTTCAGAACGATAAACCTTGGGAATTATGAAAACAGAACTCGTAAACCTGTCGCAGATAGAACTTAACGCTGCGAACCCTCGAACTATCAAGAATGACAAATTCGAGAAACTGATAAACTCCCTGCTCGCCCTGCCGAAGATGCTCGACCTACGACCTATCGTCGTGGATAACACGATGGTTGCGCTCGGAGGGAACATGCGTTACCGGGCTTTGTCAGCCATAGCCGACATGTCGGAGGACGAGTTGAGGGAAAGGCTTTCCGGCATACGTGACTTTCAGAAAAAGACACAGGCGGAACAGGACAACCTCGTTGAGTATTGGCTGCGGTGGAAAGACAAGCCGACGGCACCCGTTATCAGGGCTTCCGAGCTGACAGACGCAGAGCAGCGAGAGTTCATCATCAAGGATAACGTCGGTTTCGGAGAGTGGGATATGGATGCGCTCGCCAACGAATGGGACAACGACGACCTCGTGGATTGGGGCGTGGATGTATGGCAGGAGGACGGTGCCGGGGAAAGCTCCGGCGGCGGAGAGATGCAGGGAGGAAGCAAAGCAAAAACCACCCTTAACGACCGCTTTGTCGTACCTCCGTTCTCTATCCTCGACACCCGGAAAGGCTATTGGCAAGCCCGGAAAAAGATGTGGCGTGAGCTGATAGGTGATTTTGGAGAAAGCCGTAACGACACGCTGATACAGTCGCCCGAAATCAAGTACAAAGACCTGTATCAGAAAACCCGTCAGCACAGGGAGGAACTCGGTCTATCGTTCAAGGAATACCTCGACAAGTACGTGCCGGAGGAAGTGAAAGAACGGGAAGCGAAGAAAATCTTATCACAGGGCGTGTCGTTGCTTGACCCTGTCATGGCGGAGGTGGTGTGCAGGTGGTTCGGCTTGGACAACTGCAAGACCTTTGACTGCTTCGCCGGGGATAGCGTGTTCGGGTATGTGTCTGCTCACCTCGGAAATGAGTTTGTCGGAATTGAACTACGCCCGGAACAGGCACAGCTCAACAACGAGCGTGTAGCGGAAATGAGCGCACGGTATATCTGTGACGACGGACAGAATGTGGCGAAACACATAGCTCCCAACAGCCAAGACCTGCTTTTCAGTTGCCCTCCGTACTTTGACCTTGAGGTGTACAGCGACCTCCCTAACGACGCAAGCAACCAAGACAGCTATGAGGATTTTATCGGCATACTCCGAAACGCTTTCACGGGAGCGATAGGCTGTTTGAAAGACAATCGATTTGCCGTTATCGTAGTCGGTGACGTAAGGGATAAGAAAACAGGCTTTTATTACGATTTCTGCGGCGACATCAAACGCATCTTCAAAGACAACGGAATGAGCCTGTATAACGAAATCATCCTGATAGAAATAGGCGCATCGACAGCGTTAAGGGCTGGACGGTATATGGAAAGCCGAAAGGTAGCCAAAATGCATCAAAATATCCTCGTGTTCTACAATGGAAAGGCAAAGGAAATCAAAAACAACTTCAAAAAGATAGAATATGCAAGCGAAGATTTGGAACTTTTCAGAGTGGATTCAGGAAACGAACCCACAGAAGATACGGCAGATGTTTGATGAAGCCCTCCGCAAGTCCGGCTTCAATATCCTGTGCTTTACAGACCACCACTTTACGCCACAAGGCTATACAGGATTATGGATGCTTACGGAGAGCCATTTTGCCGTACACACGTTCCCGGAGTTCGGGCGAACGTATATTGAATTGTCGAGTTGCAACCTCGAATTTTATCAGGAATTTCTAAAACTGACAAAGGAGCTTTGACATGAGTAAACCACAAGACAAGAAACGGCAACAGGTAAAGCTCGCCCGTCTTGAAATCGTGGCGACGTTCTACAAACGGGGCTACAGCATACGCAAGATACAGTCCGAAGTGATGAAGCGGCTTGACTTGAAAACCTACTCCATAGCGACTTGTCACAGCGACATTCAGAGCTTGCTCGAAGAATGGAGAGAGAACCGTATCGAGGATATGGACGCTGCCCTGCAACTTGAATTGGAACGCATAGACGACACCGTCCGGGAGCTGTGGGAACAGTGGGAGAAGTCAAAGACGGACTACACGAAAACAGCCCGGAAGCAGAAAGGCTCTCCTACTCGTGACAACCAAACCGGGCAGACCTCCATACGCACCTATCAGACGGAGCGGACGGAAACGGAGGTTATCCGGCTCGGCGACCCGTCCTACATCGCTGAAATCCGTATGCAACTCGCGGAACGGCGCAAGCTACTCGGCTTGTATGCCCCGGAGAAAAAGGACATACAGGGTGGCATGTCGTTCGCCTCGTTCCTTATTGAGAGCGGTATGTTGGACGAAGCGGAACAAGCAGACGGCAAATAAGGCTGTTTTTAGCCGCACAGACGCTTTATTTCCGCTTGGGCGTATAAGTTATTGTTTTTTGAAAGAAAAAGCAGCAGAAGCCAAATAAACGGGCAAATTTCAAGGAATGAAGAAACGGAAAGACATAATACGGCAAAAAGGTCTTGGACTGATAGACGCTTGGCGTGCGGATTGGAACAAATTCGTGAGCGAGGCGTTCGGCGTGTACCTCGACCCGGAGCAACAGGAAATCCTGTCAAGCGTACAGCACAACAGGCGTACCTCTGTGGCTTCCGGGACAGCGAGGGGAAAGGACTTTGTCGCCGCCTGTGCCGCCATGTCGTTCCTGTATCTGACACCCCGTTGGCGACGGAACGCGAACGGAGAAGTGGAGCTTGCCGAAAACACGAAAGTCGCTTTGACCGGACCGACCGACAGGCAGGTAAAGAACATTATGATGCCTGAAATCAGCCGCCTGTACAACCGGGCGAAAGCAAGAGGCATACTGCTGCCCGGACGATTGACGACCGCCGATATCAGAACGGACTATGCCGAATGGTTCTTGACAGGCTTCAAAGCCGACGAGCATAATCACGAGGCTTGGTCAGGCTTCCACGCCGTACACACGATGTTCGTCGTTACCGAGGCGACAGGTATAGGCGACGACACCTTTGCCGCCATAGAGGGAAACCTGCAAGGCGACAGCCGCATCCTGCTCGTGTTCAACCCCAACACCACGATAGGCTATGCGGCAAAGAGCCAAAAGGGAGACCGTTGGACACGGTTCAGCCTTAACAACCTGACAGCCCCTAATGTAGTAGAGAAACGGATAATCATACCGGGGCAGGTCGATTATGAGTGGGTTGTGGATAAGGTCGAAAACTGGTGTACGCCCATAGACAAGAGCGAAGTCCTCGTTGAAATGGACGACTTCGAGTTTGAGGGTCGGTGGTATCGCCCGGAGGACTATTTCCGCAAGAAAGTCCTCGGCAAGTTTCCAAAGGTCGCCGACGACGTGCTTATCCCGGAACAATGGTTGGAGTTGGCGCACGAGCGTTGGAAACAGGCTAACGGACGTGAACCGCTCAGCAACGACACCCGTATGCTCGGCGTTGACGTGGCTGGTATGGGACGCGATAACACGTGCTTCTGCGAGCGCAAGGGTGCGTGGGTGGCACCGTTCCAAACCCATAACAGCGGCGGAGCGGCAGACCACATGGGCATAGCCGGGAAGATAGCGGCGTACCGCCGTCGGCAGATTGAGGCGTATGTCAGCATCGACACCATCGGAGAGGGCGCAGGTGTTTACAGCCGTTGCATTGAGCTTGACAAAGAGCAGTTCATCATCAGTTGCAAGTACAGCGAGGCGGCGAAAGCCCGGAGCGGTCGTGACCTTACAGACATCACGGGACAATACAAGTTCTTAAACATGAGAGCCTACCTGTTTTGGTGCGTCCGGGATTGGCTCAACCCGAGGAACAACACGGGTGCGATGCTTCCGCCTGACGCACAGTTTGACGAGGAAGCAACCTCAATACGCTTTGACTTCAAGTCAAACGGCAGCATATTCATCGAACCGAAAGAGGACATCAAACAGCGCATCGGGCGAAGCCCCGACAAGTTCGACGCGCTCGCCAACACGTTCTATCCAATACGCAACAGGCAACCGATAGACCTTGACAGGCTGTCGAAGATAATACTAAGATAATCAATCATCAATAAAAACGGAATAGCTATGACAATCGAAGAAATCTTGAACTCCGAGAACTCGGCTGAAAGTAAAATCGCAGCCTTAAAAGAAAAGACGATCGTCGTCCCGGTGTGGTCTGGGCGTTTCGGTTTGGTGCAACAGTTCGACCCAACCAAGCACCCGGTAATGAACAAACAGAAATACCCGGACATCGTGACCGACGAGGGCATAGAGTACGTTACCCGTGTTACGTGCGACCTACAAAGGCTTGCCACAAAGCGCATGACAGAGCTTGTAACGGGTATCCCTCCCAAAAGGGTTTACACGCCGAACAACGACAGACAGAAACAGATTGCCGCATACATTGAGAGCATATACGACCGCAACCGCATTAACAGCGTGAACAACGAACGGCTCAATATGCTGTTTGCCGGGTGCGAGGTCTTTACGCTCTGGTATGCCATTGAGGAACGGAACACGCTGTACGGCTTTTCGTCGCCGCTGAAGCTCCGATGCCGTAACTTCTCCCCTATGCTCGGCGACGAACTTTACCCCCTGTTCGACGAATACGGTGACATGATAGCCATGTCCGTAGGCTACACACGGAAGAAAGGCAGAAAGTACGTGCAATACTTCGACACCTATACAGCCGACAAGCACATCAAGTGGAGCAACGAGAACGGAGGCTGGGCAGAAGTCGAGAACGAGAACATCACGCTCGGCAAAATCCCCGGCGTGTATGCGTGGCGACCGACCCCGATATGGGAGGACACCTCAAAGACGGTTTATGAAATCGAATGGACATTGAGCCGGGACGGGAACTACCTGCGTCAGAACTCCAAGCCTATCTTCATCGTGTTTGCGGACGAAGCCATAAGCTACGGGGACGAAAAAAGCCCTAACAGGGAGTTCCGCTCCGTGATGCAATATCCGCAGAACGGCAGGGCTGAATACGTGACATGGGCGCAGGCTGTCGAAAATCTGAAATTTTATGTCGAACAGCTCCGCGACCTTTTCTTCACGCAGTTGCAGCTCCCGGATTGGAGCTATGGGAAGATGTCGCAGCAAGCCTTGTCAGGAGAAAGCCGCAAGCAGATGTTCATCGACGCACAGTTGAAAGTCAAGGACGAGAGCGGTCGACTGATTGAGTTCTTTGACCGTGAGATGAATGTCGTTAAAGCGTTTGCCAAGATAATGCTCGGCGAGAGTTATGCCGCCGACATTGACGCTCTGAAAGTCGAAACCCTGATAACGCCTTTCGCCATAACGGACGAAAAGGACACGATAAACAACCTCATGGCGGCGAACGGCGGCAAAGCTCTCATGTCACAGCGTGAGTCTATCGAAATGTACGGGCATAGCGACGATGTTGACAAGACCCTGCGTGAGATTGCAGAGGAAGATAAAATAGACGCATTTGAAATGACAGAATAACGGCTATGGCAAGGAAAATGACTACACAACGGGGCAAACAGCCGGACAAGCCCAAATATCAGTGCCGCCATTGCAAGCACAGCTACGATTGGTGCAGCAAGGCTATTGACGGGCATTTTATCCTGTGTCATTGTCCGTTCTACAAGGAGGGGAAATACTGCCGCTTCCTGTCAGACCCACAATGCGAACATTTTTTGAAACGGGAGGACGCAGACAATGGCAACGGATAAATACGACCGTCGGCACCAAAGCAACCTATCGGCATACGAGCGAGAGATAGACAGGCTCTATCGCCAGGTCATCACACAGGCTGTGGCGATAGGCTTGTCTTTGCCCGATTTTAAGCCCGACACGCTGTTTTCTTTCGACGACTACCCTGCAATAAGGAAACGGGTCGAAAAGCTGTTACAGAAGCTCCAAGACGGCTTGTCGTCGATTATCCTTAACGGTATAAAGTCTGAATGGACATTTGCCAACAACAAGAACAGCGAACTCGCCCGGCAGGTGTTCGGGGATAACGTCGGCAAGCTGACACAGGCACAGTACCGTCGTTATTTTAGCACCAACGACAGCGCACGGGAGGCTTTCGAGAAGCGCAAGGTAAACGGGCTGAACCTTTCCGACAGGGTATGGCGGTACACCGAACAATTCAAGGCTGAAATCGAACTTGGCTTGGATATTGGCATACGCAACGGTCTGTCGGCTGATGAAATGTCGCAGGAACTGCGGAGCTATCTGCGTTATCCCGACAAGCTCTTCCGTCGTGTCAGGGACGAACACGGGGAGCTGCAACTGTCAAAGCGTGCCGCCGCTTTCCACCCCGGACGTGGCGTGTACAGAAGCTCGTACAAGAACGCCCGGAGGCTTGCCGCCACGGAAACCAACATCGCCTACATGACAGCCGACTATGAGCGTTGGCAGCAGCTTGACTTCGTTGTGGGCATTGAAATCAAGCTGTCGAACAACCACACGCTCAACGGCGTTCCGTTTACCGACATCTGCGACGAGCTTAAAGGGCGTTATCCCAAGGATTTCAAGTTCACGGGCTGGCACCCGCACTGTCGCTGCCGGGCTGTTACGATACTGAAAACGGACGAGGAAATAGCCGAGGACACACGGCGCATCCTTGACGGGAAGCCGCTCGACGGAAAGAGCGTGAACCGTGTCGATGACGTACCGGGCAACTTCAAGCAATGGCTCAAAGACAACGAGGAACGGGCGAAGCGCAGCTATTCTGTGCCATACTTCATCAAGGACAACCCGAAGTATCTGCCCAAAGGTTACTCAAAGCTCTATGCGATGAGAATGCCATACGACACCCACGAGGAATATGCCTCGGCTTTGGCGTACAACAAGAAGCACGCCGGGTTCTCTGCCGCCATAGCACAGAACAACCGAGAATTGGCGGCGGTGCTGCCTGTCCTGCAAGGCAAGATAATGAACTTCACGGAAGCCGACGGAAGCAAGTGCAATCCGGGCTATTCGCTTTCAGATGCCGCAGACTTGGGGTATCGCCACAACTGCCAAACCTGCACCATGACCTACGAGCTTCGCCGCCGTGGGTTCGACCTGCAAGCAACGCCCAATCCCGTGCTGAAAGGGTACAAGCGTTACAGGACTTTCAGCCGTTTCTGCGTGAGCAAGAAAGTGGATTGGCGTGACCGCTTCCTGACAGCGGACGGCAAGAGGGCTGACTATGAGTGGTCGGCAGGGATAAAGGACACCGGGCTTGCCAAGCTGAAATTCATCGAGGACAAAACAGCGAAACAGGGGCGTTACGAGGTTTACTGCGCATGGAGAAAGGGCGACGCACATGTATTCATCGTCGAACGACAAAAAGACGGCAACCTGTTATGGTTTGACCCACAATCAGGTCGCCGTGGCAGTTGGCAGGACTTCGATTATATCGACCAAATGAAGCCCGGCTCTATCGGTGTCTTGCGTATCGACGACAAGCTGATAAATCCCGTATTCTCAACTCGTTTCAAGAAGTCCGGCGATTAAGCCCAAGTCGTCGAAAGGCTCAATCTCTCCGTTTTTCAGCGAAACCAACACGGGAGCGTCGGGAGGGCAAGGAAACCAACGCTCCCTGCTCTCCACACCCAAGCTGTATATCGCACGACCGTCAACATCGCACAGATACGCAGCCATTCTGTCAAGACCCTGCCTTTCGGCTTCGTCCAACACTATCTTCGGTATCTTTTTCATATCGCCTACAAACTTAGTTATTTTCCTCAAATTCGCCGTATATCGGCTTTACTTTTCGCACTCGTGTAAGTTATTGTCCGTCGGATTATCGCCCGTTGTCAGGGCTTTATTCTGTTTCTTCCGACGGATCTGCTCTTTCGTTATCGTACACTTGCGCCCCCTGTAAGGAACGCCGTCCGATACTCCGATGTTCCACAGCCGGGCGACCTTGCACCCGACCTGTTCCGGGGCGAACTGCTCGTAGATGGATGCGAGGCTTGAAAAGTAGAACTCCGTCCGCTCGTCGCCCTCTATTGGCGGCTCTTTGAACTCAACACGGTAAAACCAATTCTTTGTGCCCATCAGTCGCCTCCCTCCTGTTTTCGGTTGACAACTACCTCCCCTTTCAGAGAGAAATCCCAATCCTTGATGTCGTCCTCGGCTGTCGGTTGAACCTCGAACTTGCCGAGCTGCCCGGCGATGCCTTTCTCGACTATCGCCTCTGCTTCCTGTCGGCTGTGCGCCGATAACATGACCTGCCCGTTGAACACAAGCCTCGCTCTGATTTTGAACTGTTTCTTCGCCATTGTCTTTTATCTGTTTAACGCCCCCACTATGTGTGTCAGGCGTTATTCCCCAACCCAAAGATTGGAGGCGTGTTCGCCTGACCCGTAAGGGTCTTTTTTTAGACTACGTTAGTAGTCTTTTTTTCTAATAATCCTGATATAGGATTATCTCTATTTTACTGTACTCTATTTTCTTTTACTATACTATGTGTACTTTCGCCGTGAGAACGCCTTAATTTTTGAGTTATACGTGCGATAACACGGTTTCTGAATAATTATCGCTTACGATAACCACATTAGAGTATGATTATCGTAAGCGATAACGTATTTTAGGGTGGTCTGACTTTTGCCAACTTTTTGCCCTGTTTTGGGTAGATTTCCCCTGATTTCATATAAAAACAGCATCTAAAAAAATCATATCGCAGCGATAACTGAATTATCGTCAGCGATAACTACTTGAAAATACTCTCAATCGGATAACAGGCGTTCTTGCGCTTGATTGTCCGGGCTACATCTTCGCCCCACACAGTGGCGATAATGCGTATGGCGTTCAAATCTCCGTCCCAATCCAAGCAGCACTCGTGATTGTTGTACTCATACACGTAAACCTCCTGTGGGTTGCACTCGGAGCGGATTTTATCGTTTATGCTGTCGTAGAACTCAAACAGGCGTTTCGCCCCGTCCTTTGTCCCATAACCTCCTGCGCCGATTGAAACGATCTTCTCGCCCTCCTGTAAAGGGCGTATGGATTTCAACCCCTCGGAAAACTGCTTGTCGGAGAAAGCGAAGAAGCAATCATATTTAGACACATCGACCTTGCATCGCTCGTCGCATAGCTCCTTGTACCGTTTCAGCGTGTGGGCGTGTTTGTAGTCAAGTACGCCGTAATTGTTTTGGTTCTCTTCAAATTCAAATTCCTGTGCCATAGTCTTATTGGTGATTAAAGCCCGGCAGAGCCTGTTTTTCGGTTGTCTGCCGGGCGATTGTTATGTTATGCGGTTACTTTTACACGGTTAAGGAGTTGCCCCGACAATTCGTGTAATTCACGGCTTCTTTCAGGCGATAGCTCCCGTGCATGTGCCGTGATAGCCTGTGTCAGCTTCCAAAGGGTAGCCCCTCCCTGTACGCCGTCCTCCGGGTCGTTGCGCATGAGGATTTTTTCAACCTCCTTACCCTCCTGTTTGAGCAGCCCTCCGTCTCGTGTCAGGCGTTTCAGCTCGTGTTCAAAGTCAACCTCCATTTCGCTTGCGCCCTGTATCTCTATGGCTTTCTTCATGAGGTTATCCTTGCTGAAAAGCCCTTTTGTCAAGTCACGAACCGCCGAAACGGTCGTCTTGGTGTCAAGCTCGTAGGTCTGTTGTGAAAGCTGCAGGTTATCGGGTAGCTTCGAGCCGAGGTGTACCTGCTTCATCACGCTCTCACGAACCATACCGTTAAGGCAAACCCCGTTCAACAGGAAAGCCCTCATGTCAACGGCACCGTCGCCATAGTCAGATGTGCTGAACCTTGCCCCGGCGAAGATAACTACGTCGCCGTTATTGGCTGTCGGAACTGTCAGCGGTGTCGGGAGTATCGTTTCAGTCCAAATCTTGGTGTCGTTCATATAGGCATCCGATATAACCGCTCCCTGCTGCGCCGCTTCCTGAACGAAAGCCGTTAGGATTTCAACACTGTTCAAACGGCGGTAGCTGTCGCTCAACACGCCCCTTACTTGTGTGCCGACCGTCCTCACGAGAACCCGGCTGCGCTGCGTCCATCCGCTGTGCTCGTTGAGAAGCGTCGCCGCAAGCTGTTTCGCCCAAGGCTCGCCCGAAGCAAGCCCACGCAGGTATCTCTGCGGTATGCCCATGCGGTCTGCGAGCTGTCCTATGGCGTTGTCATGCAGGGTAAACTGTCCGTCCGGCATATCCATGCGGAGAGAACCGTTTGCACTAAACGTGATAACAGGGCTGTGGTCGTTCACTTTCAGATTCACGCCTATCGGGGCGATGTAGTCCTGCGCAATCTTGCCCTCGCTTATCAGGCGATCCATTGTCTCGCGTACTCCGACGGCTTTCCCGTCAATCATTCTCTGAACTTTGTTCATTACCACTTCGTTCAAACCTTGCTGCAATTCGGTTGTCTGTGTCATAATACTTTAATTTTTAGATGGTTATTAAAATCTGATTGAGTTATTAAAAAATTCGACTGCCTCCGCATACAGGGCTTCGTCTGAAAGGTTGTCCGAGCTTGGCTCGAACCCTACGAGGTATGCGCCCTCGATGATACTCTTTTCCATAAATACGTCCTCCGTTATTTGATGTAAAAACTGAATTTCAAACCTCTGCGCAGCTTGCAAACGCAAACATCGTCCATACAGGAGAAAGCCCTTTTGAGGAACTTGTTCAAAAGCTCAACGCCTATCAGCTTCAACGCTCCAGAAACGCCTACGAGCATGTTTATCTTGTTCCCCTCGTTGTCAACCCCGGCAACCTTGATACGGAAGTTGCGGTTGATGTCCCTCGTGCTGTATGCCAAACTGTTCTTGTTCATATCTGCTGTCATTTTGCGGTTCAAGCTGTTTATATTGTAATCACGTTGCAAATATAAGTGAAGTATTTTGATAATAACACACTTTTCGGGAGAAATTTTTATCCGTTCAGTTTATTTTTAACTCTTATTTAATCATCAACAAGTATATCACATTGAATGCCTTAACCATAACAAAATATGCGTAATATGAAAATTTTTCGGCGATTTTCTGATTACTATATAATCACTTTACGGGAATTTGATTACCTTTGAGGCGATAGTCTGATTAGTTAAACAATCATACGAGTATGAAACAGAAACTTTTTGATGCGTTGAAAGCCAAATTTCCGGGGGTCAACGCAAACGTGCTGAACAGGATTGCCGAGAAGCTCGCCAAGACTGTGACGACAGACGAACAGGTTACAACTGCCGTGGCAGGGGTAACGCAGGAGTTTATCGAAATCATCGAGAGCTACGGCGACAGCCGTGCGACCGAAGCCCAACAGACAGCCGTACACACCTACGAAACGAAGTACGGGCTGAAAGACGGGCAAAAAATTGATGCGACCGGGGGTGCGGCTGGCGGACAGGCAGGAAGCGGCACAACCGTACAGCAACAACAAGCAGGGGGCGCACAGGAGCAAGTTCCGGCTTGGGCGCAGGCACTTATCGACAGCAACAAGAAGCTGAACGACCGCCTCGACAAGATGGACGGCGAGCGCACGACTGCAACCCGTAAACAGCAACTTTCAACAATCATCGAGAAGTTGCCTGAAAATCTCCGCAAGGCTTATGAGCGGACACCTGTAAACGATTTGACCGACGAGCAGTTCAACGCTCTTGTCGGGGAAATAACTACCGAGGTGAACGGTATAGTCAGCGAAGTACAGGCAAAAGGGGCTGTCTTCGGAAAGCCGACCATTACAGGCGGCACAGGTAATCAAGGGGGCGAGCTGACCAAAGAGCAGCAGGAATCTATTGCACACCGTGACAGTAAGCCGAAAGACGGTCAGCCGTTCTAATGTCTAACAATCAAAAAACCGAAGAAAATGAGCATGACAGTTCAAAGACGCAAGGATACGAGAGTTCCTCGCGTATTCCAGCACAAGGTCGCCGACATCCGGGGTGGGGTGTCTGTGAAAACCGCCGAGCTTGGAGGCGACTATCTTCGTGAGGGCGCAGTGTTGAGCGCACCCGACAACGGCATCTGCCATGTCGTAAAAATCGCAGAGGTGGTTGCCGAGGTAGGTGCTTCCGAAACCGCTATTAAGGTCAAGAAGCTGCACAACTTCAAGGTGGGCGACTTCGTCATGACCGCCGAGGGTGGTTTGGCTTATGCCATTACAGCCATTGACGAGAGCAACAAGAACTACGACACCATTACGGTGGGTACTACCTTGAAAGTTATCGCAAAGGGTGGTTTCCTTATCGAAGCTGCGGAGCAGTCCGAATCAAGCACATCAAAGCTGAAATACATCCCTCTTTCGCTCGCAGGTACGGGCAAGCCTATCGCCAAAGGGCAGAACGTCGATACCGACGCTTGGCTTATAGGCGTTACCAAGGGCAATCCCCTGCCGGAGTGTGTGGCAAAGTATCTAACGGGTATCATCAACTATTAAAAAACTGACGTTTTATGGCAACAATCGTAAATACACTCATTCACGGTCTGACCCAGCAGATGGTTCAGGCTCGTTTGGATACAGCCGATGCGTCGCAGTTCTATTTCGGTAGGCTATTTCCCGTCAAAAAGGTAAACGGCTTCATTTGGCGTACCTTGGGAAACCAACTCGAAAAGAAGAATGTAGCCGCAGACCTGCATTCTGACAACTCGACCATCGTCCGCAAGCGTCGTCCAATCTTCGAGAGCGCAAAGGGCGATATTCCTTTCATTTCAATCAGCCGGGAAATGACCCGCTCCGAAATCAAGGATTATCAGACCGCACTCGCTTTTGCGCAGGACGAGGACGCAACGAAGCTCGTACAGTATTGGGGCGAGGACGTAGACTTCTGCTTCAACGGCGTACAGTCCGAGTTGGAGTTCGTCGCACTCAAGCTGATGTCATTGGCAGGAAAGTTGGCGTTCACGACAACGACCAACGCAACCTATGCCAACGAGTTTGACCTTGACTACGACGTGGACGACGAAATGAAAGTCAAAACCACAGTGGATTGGGCGAACAAGGCAACAGCCGACATCATCGGCGACCTCGTGACTTTCATAAAGCTCGCCAAGTCTAAGAACCTTAACCCGAAGTTCGCCTACGTGAACCTCGACGAGTTCTACAAGATTTGCTCGGCAGACCAAATCGTAAAGGCTTGCGCCTCTTTCGCCGCCAACGCCCTCGGTATCACACAGACACCCGACCTTACGCAGGTCAATGCGATGCTCGCAAAACAGGCTTGGCTCAACGGCATACAGCTCCGTGTAATCGACCAGACCATCACACGTGAATTCTCCGACGGCTCGCAGACTTCCGGCAACCCGTTCGAGAACTGCCGTATGGTGCTGACCGAAACGGAACGCCTCGGAACGACACAGTACGACATCCTCCAGGAGAATAACGACCTTATCCTCCGCTCGGAACGTTCGCACACTATCGTCAAGAAGTACGGAACGGCTGAGCCGCAGAGCGAGGTTACTATCGGACAGGCTGACGCTGTACCAGTGTTCGACACGGCTTACCGCAACCTGTATGTGAGAACGGATGCCAAGGATTGGGAGTAAAGCGTGACAAACTATGGAAACAGTTCTCGAAGCGTTGAAAGGCGTAAATGCCTACCCCGTTCCTCTCCGCACGCTGACGGCGATAGCGGACAAACGGGGTCTGTCGCTGACAACCAATGCGACACAGGAGGTGCAGAAAAGCAAGGAATACAACCTTGCCGTCGCTGACCTCCTGATGTGGCTTTCGATAGCTCCCGATGTATCGCAGGGCGGACAGAACTATTCGTTTACGGACGAACAGCGCAAGCAGTTCCGCAACCGGGCTAACAGCCTGTACGACGACTTCGGAGCAAGCGACGAGGCAGGAACGCCGAAACCCATTTACGGATATAAAGGTTCACGGCTATGATTATCCAAAACGGCACAATCGAAGTAAAGCGGAAAACGGGTGGCGGCATTGACCCTGAAACGGGTTATCCGCAGAAGCCCGGCTCTGTGGCTTGGGGCGACCCGATACCCTGCCAATACTCGGCAAACAAGTACAACCAACTCGGACGTGTCAACGGCGAGCATTTCACTACGGCGCAATATACAGTGCTGATAGAGGAACAGCCGTTTGAAGCCGAGCAGGTACGGTTGAAAGACCTTGCCGGGAACGTGGTCGGGGAGTTTTCCATTATGCAGGTTGAGCCGTTGGAGGCGGTCTGTGAGTTGAGGATTTGGGTGTAAACGCATTTCAGCCCGAATGCCGTGTTGAAAAAACGGGAACGCCCAAACATACGGAAGCGAAAAGAAAACGGCACATACGCCGAATAAGCAATAAATAACTTGACATTATGCCGATAAGACAGATAACACCGAAATCGCAGATAGACGCTTACATCAAGGAGCGGATGAACAGGCTGAAACAAGCCATCATCTACAACCTGTGCGCCATAGGCGAAAAAGTGCGCAACGAGGCTATCGAGAACGGTTCGTACAAAGACCGCACAAAGAACCTCCGCAGCTCCGTCGGTTATATCGTGGTCGTTGACGGGCAGGTGTACAAGACAGGCTCTTTCGGCAAGCCGGACGGAAACGACGAGGGACGAAGCACGGGAATATCCTACGCACGTTCTCTTGCCGGGAAGTTCCCGAAAGGCATTGTGCTTATCGTCGTTGCCGGAATGCGATACGCCTCTTATGTGTCCGCAAAGGGTTACAACGTGCTTGACAGCTCGGAACTGCTTGCCGACCAGCTTGTACCCAAGATGTTGAAACAACTCGGATTTAACAAGTAACAGGAACTATGGCAAAGACATCGAAACAGGTTCAAGGCGACATCTATCAACTGCTGAAAGACAGCACCCTTTACACGATGATTTCAGGTGAGGTCTATCGGCAGGGGTATCGCCCCCGTGACAGCCGCAAGGAAGATGCGGTCGTGATTTTCACAACCGGGCTTCCCAATCAGATACAGACGGGGGTCGTGACCGTGAACATATTCGTCCCGGACATAGACCCGTATGACAACGGGGTATGGGTTGAGGACGGAGAACGCACGGAACGGATTGAACGCCTTGCGCAGGAGTGGTTCGATAGCCTTACGACCGAAGTTTCCTGTTACAAGTTTAAGTTGCAGCAGACAATTTACACCGAGGAAGAAGCCGACATACATCAGCATTTCGTCGTCGTGAAGCTCAAATACGAGTATTTCGGCGATGATTATGCGCCTATGAACATTCCGCAGGTCGCCGTAATAGACGCAACGGATACCGACGGCAACGTGGGCTATCTGCCTGTCCTTGAAACGCAGGACGGGGACGCACCTGTTACGCAACCTGTTATGAAGAAACAAAATCAGTAACCATTAAATTTTAACGAATATGGCAGTATTAAACTGGGGCGAATGCGATTTGAAGCACGCCACAAGCACCGACGGTGCCCCCACAGGGGAATGGGATGAGTTACCTACTCCGAAAGAGGACAGTACACAACTCACGACGACCGCAGGAACAGAAAAGACCGCCACAGAAGAGGGCGGTGCGCTCGTCGATTATTTGCCGGGAAAGAATACCTATCAGCTCGAATGGGACGAGTTCGTCAAGAAAGGCGAGGAGCCGTCGTTTGAGGACAACGACGGAGTAATCACGGGCGAACACGCTTTCCGTGTCGAGGCACAGGATAAGGACTGTCCGGCTATTCAGATTGACAGAGCCGTCCTGCGTGTCGAGGACAGCTACACGACCGCAGACGGACAGCTGCGCCACTATGTGGCTCGTGCGCTGAAACCGAAGACGGGCAAGACAATCAAGAGCTATGTGCCGAGCGAAGAGTCGGGAGGGTAACGCATAACTCAGGATAACCAACAGCAGGATAGAGCAGCAGGTAGCTCGCAAGCCTAACAGGTTTGAGGTCGGGGGTTCGACTCCCCCTCCTGCCCCAAATTTTAACGCAACACATTATGGCAACGAAAACAATAGAAGAAAAGGTCGCCGAAACCATACTCCAAAAGGATATTGAGGTAACGGTAGGCGGCAAGAAATACAAGGCAGCCCCGGCAAGCACAGCAACACTCATACTTGCTTCGGAGGCTGTTTCGCGTTTGCCCGAAATCAATCTTGACCCTGAAAAGGTAGTCGAGGAAAGCCTTTCTGTGGCTCGTGAATGCCGTCCTTTTGGCGACATTGCGGCGATACTGATACTCGGCGCAAAGAACCTAACGGAAACAGTAAAAACCCGGCAGACGGTTGAGAAACGCCGCCTGTGGGGGCTTGTCAAGTGGACGGAAGAAGTAGAAGTCGAACAGGTAATAGACCGAAAGGCTGAACTTGCCAAACAGATACTTGAAGACCTGTCGCCCCGTGCGCTAAACCTGCTTGTCGCCCAACTGCTTCAAAAAATGGAGTTAGGGGATTTTTTCGGGCTTACCACTTTCCTGACAGAGATAAACCTGATGCGACCGACGAAAGTGGAGACCAAAACGACAGCGTCTGGGCAATAGTCGCAGGAACGGTAAAGGCTTTCAACCTCCCGGTCGAATATGTCCTGTACGATATGAGCTATGCGAATATGGTCATGTACGGGGCAACGCTGCCGAGCTACAAGCACAAGGCGGACGACAAGGACGGCAAGAAGCGGAAGCGTCAAAAAGCCATAAAGGTTGATGACATACGGAACAGGGAGAAGATAAAAAGCATTTTTGAACAATTTGATTGACGTACAATGGAGAATGACAACGGCAGAATATACTACGGCACGGGCATAGACAACTCGCAGTTGCGCACCGACGCAGAAGAATCCAAACGGATTTTGTCGGGCATAACAGGCACAGCCGTAAACGAGGGCAAGCGGATTGACGACGTTTTCAAAAGCATAGGGAAAACGGCGGCAGGTGTCTTTGCCGTGTCGCAGATGAAAGAGTTTGCCATGCAGGTTGTCAATGTACGTGGAGAGTTCCAAAAGCTCGAAATCGCCTTTAAGACAATGATAGGCGACACGAACGAGGCAAACGCCCTTATGTCGCAGCTCATAAAAACTGCCGCCACAACGCCTTTTGGAGTGTCTGACATATCAAACGCCGCACGTCAGCTTCTTGCATACGGTGTCGAAGCCGACAAGGTGAATGAAACACTTATCCGGCTCGGTGACATCGCCGTCGGGCTTTCCATACCTATCGGCGACCTCGCCTACCTGTACGGAACAACTATGGTACAGGGACGCATGTACACGGCAGACCTTAACCAATTCCTCGGCAGGGGTATTCCTTTGGCTGGAGAATTAGCGAATGTGCTTGGCGTTGCTGAGAGCCAAGTCCGGGGGCTTGTCGAGGAAGGAAAGGTCGGGTTTCCTGAAGTGGAACAGGCTATCATCAACCTCACGAACGAGGGCAGCAAGTTCGGCGGTCTTATGGAAGCGCAGAGCCAGACCATAGCCGGACAGATTTCCAATATCGAGGACACCATAGAACAGATGTTCAACCAAATCGGACAGGCTTCCGAGGGCGTTATCGGAACATCGCTTGACATCATTACGGCACTTGTCGAGAATTGGGAAATCGTCGGCAAGGTGCTACTTACCGTCATAGCCACATACGGGGCGTACAAAGCCGCAGTATTGGCTGTTGCCGCCGCACACAAAGTGCAAGCCATTTGGGGCAACATATCGGCTTTCCTGTCCTTGGCAAAAAGCGTGACGAGTGCAAAGGATGCTATGCTTCTGTTCAATATGGCTGTCAAGGCAAACCCGTTGGGCTTGGTTCTGTCTGTTGTCGCAGCAGCCGCTACCGCTTTCAGCCTGTTCTCTACGGAGTCCGGCGAGGCAGCGGAAATGACAAACAAATACGGCGACAGTGCCGCCAAAACAATCTCCCGTGTCGAAACCCTTTCCATGACCCTGAACGGTCTTACAGCCGGCACGTCCACCCACAAAAAGGTTATGGACGAGCTTAACGGCATACTCGAAGAATACGGCTTGCAAGCTATCAAGGAGGGCGACAGCATCGACATGGTAAACGCCAAACGTGCGCAGGCTATCGAACTCATCAAGCAGGAGGGCGTGGAAAGGCAACGTGTAAACGCCCTTGAACAGGGTGCGCAGAACTATGCGGCGCAACTCTCGGAGGCGCAGAAAACGCTTTATTCCGACCTGTCAGGGGCTATGACAGAGGGAACATTGCTGTTGGGGGACAATAAGGAGCTGCAACAGAACGCCGCCGCAATATCTACCATTATCGGGAATGTAGTTGAACAGAACATAACGGAGATTGCCGGAAAGACGGGCGAAGAATACCAAAAGGGTATCAACAAGATTTACGCCACGATACAAGACCGTATGCGAGCCATAGGAATAAGCGAGGAAACCATACAGAAACAGTGGCTAACGGACGGACTGTTCAATCATCAGAACCTCGTACAGAACTATATCAACTCCATACAACAAGCGAGGGAGGAATACGACCGTTACTCCGAAGCCGTGAACAAAGCGTCGGACGCTGAACGTGCAGCCGCAGAGGGTGCATTGACTTTCTCCGAAAAGGTAGAAGCCATAGAAAAAGGTCTGCAAAAGCCTACGGAGGGCGTACACGACTTGTACGAGAACATCAAAAATCTGATGTCGCAGTACTCAAACAATACTATCGGCTTCACTATCCGCATAGGAGGCGAGATACCAAAGTGGATGGAGAATATGGATTTGGACGAGCTTCAAAGGCTCGCCAAACGCTTTACGGCTATCGGTCAAAGCAGCCCGAACGGTTCGTATGTCAACGGAAAGTATTTCTCGCAGCAACAACTCCTGCAACGTGGTGCCGATTACGCCACAGCCGCTGAACAGAAGCAGACCGAAGCCGACGACAAAGCAAGGGAAGCCGAGCGGAACAAAAAGGAAGCAGAAAGGGAGAAAAAACAGCGTGAGGCAGCAGCCAAACGCCTTGCCCGTGAACAGCAGCAGATTGCAGACGAAACAGCCGAGCGGAACAGGCAGATTGCCGAGTATTCACGAAGCGTACAGGAGGCACAGGAACAGGCGGAATTGGATATAAGGCAGCAGCGCATAAACCTTATGGACGACAGTTTCGAAAAGACGATGATGCAGCTTGACCTGAATTATGACAGGCTCATCGCCGAGAATGAGAAACGCACGCAGGATATGCTGAACGCCCTCGCCGACAAAAAGGTGCTTGAATGGCGAAACGCCAACCCGAAAGCCACAAAGGAGGACGAGCTTGCATACCGGGCTTCGCTCAACCTGTCGGTCGCAGACCTCACGCCGGAACAGCAGGGAGTAATCAAGGAATATGCTGATTTAGCCGCCGATATTCGCCGCAGGGGGAACAAAGATGCCCTCGACGCTATGCTTGCCGATGTTATGACTTACGAGCAGCAAAGGCTGAAAATAACGGAGGAATACGAGGATAAACGCAAGCAGCTTTACAAGACGGACGATAAAGGCAACTATGTCCTTGACGCGAACGGAAACCGACAGCTCCGTGAGGGTGTCACGCAGGGTAACGTGGACGAGTTGAACTTACAGGAGCAGAACGCCCTGCAAGCCGTCGATGAACAGTTCGCCCAACGGGAGGAAACATACCGGGCATGGTGCAACGAGATTGCCAACTATACGCTTGAACAGCTGCAGGCGGTTCTTGAACAGGCGGAAGCCGAGCTTAACGAGTTGGAAAGCTCCGGCACGGCTTCGGGCAGTCAGCTATCCACCGCACGGGCAAAGGTGACGACGGCGAAGAAAAAAGTGTCGGAAGCCAACGCCAAAAACAGTGTCAGCCCCGACAAGCGCAGTATCAAGGAGTGGGAAGACCTGTACAAGACGCTGTTGGAGTGCGAGCGTGAGTTTGAGAGCATAGGCGATACCGTCGGAGGTGTTGCCGGGGAAATCATATCCACAGCCGGAAGCATTATGACTTCTTCGCTGTCAATGATAAACGGCATTGTTTCGCTTGTCAATATGTCCTCGCAGGGCATACAGGGAACGGCGACAGCCGCCGCCACAGCCATACAGACAGTTGAGAAAGCCTCCGTTATACTGACTATCATATCAGCCGCCTTGCAGATAGCGATGCAGATTGTCAACCTGTTCAACAACGACGAGAAGAAACAGGAGGAAATCGAAGCCTTGCAGAACCGTATTGACCAACTGCAATGGGAACTCGACAACGCCGACATTGTGCGGTTGCAGGAAAATTCAGGGCGTGCGATAGACCGCATCCGGCAGACGCTATTCGAAACGAAAGCCGAGTTGATACAGAACAAACTCGCCGTGAACGATGTCGCCGGAGCGTGGAGGACGCTGTTTTCAACGGTATCGAACAACCAAGAGTTGCTTGCAAAGTCTGCCGAGAAAATCGCCGACGCATACGCCGACATCGCCTACTCCGCAGACAAGGCACTCGGAGCGGAGAAGTACGAGAGCAGCAGAGACCAATTGGAGAATATCGCCAAACAGCAGTTGCTCATTCAGCAGCAGATCAACGCCGAGAACGACAAGAAAGACACCGACCACGGGAAGATAGAGGAATGGGAGCGGCAGATTGAGGAACTCGGGCAACAGGCTGTCGCCGTGATAAACGATATGGTCGAGGAAATTATCGGCGGTTCGGCTGCTGACATTGCCAGCGAACTCGGCGACGCATTTTTTGACGCTTTCCAGGACGGCGAGGATTACGCCGAGGCTTGGGGCGACAAGGTAAAGGACATCGTCGGCGACGTTATTAAGCGTATGCTCGTGTCGAAATACCTTGAAGAGCCGCTCGGGGAGATATTCGACAAGTATAAGAACAAATGGTTCAAGGATGGTCAGTTTATGGGGCTTGACGCTGTCATTGCCTCCATGAGCGGTTTCGCCAACGACCTTAACGCCGTCGGGCAGGATTTCGCCGAGATATGGGAAGCCCTCCCGGACAGCGTTAAGAATATGTTTAACGTGACGGAGGAAGCGACACGGGAAGCCTCGGAGAAAGGCATAGCGACAGCCTCGCAGGAAAGCGTTGACGAGCTTAACGGACGAGCGACAGCCATACAGGGACACACCTACTCGATAAGCGAGAATACAAAGCTGCTCGTTGCGACGGCAAACCTTATCCTGCAGAGCGTCCTTAACATCGAGGGAAACACGGACGGTCTGTCAACCCGTATGGCGAACGTTGAGAGCGATGTCAGGGATATGCGCAACACTGTGAATGATTTGGCATTGAAAGGAATTAAAATAAAAAGTTAGCGAGTTATGGAAGCTATAATAAGACAGATTTACGAACAGTGGGTCATTGCCAAGTAGCAAGCCCGGCAGGAATG
>ERZ779776.97-NODE-97-length-39436-cov-5.343922_pt1 | contig 39436 bp, 54 predicted proteins | sample MGYA00511098_ERZ779776 | MGnify/ENA primary metagenome ERZ779776 (study PRJEB29588, sample SAMEA2149318) | human gut metagenome | biome: human gut; feature: human-associated habitat; material: faeces | place: Denmark | collected 2008/2010 ...
GATATTAATGTATATTTAAACACTAGTTCTTCCAGTACTGAGGCATTGGCTTTCAACGCCTCACTTAATTCCATCTTTTCCATAATATTTTTTATTTACCAGTTTCAGTTTCCAAATTGTTTTTCTTATAATCCTGCCATGAGTCGGCGAGCTGCCCCACCGAAGCGGAAGTGTAGAGGTCAAGTATATGAATCTCGTCATCGGCAAGCTCCACAAGCTCGTTCCGATAGATCTTCTCCGCAAGCACGTGCGCCGGAAGACCGGGCACGTTCCTGTAAATGCCGTCAGCAATATCCTTACGGATATCCGCTATCACCATATCCTGTCTGTCTATCCCCGTGAACAGGGGAAATTTTGTAAAATCAACTTTCATAATATTCTTAATTAAATACTGTTATCCGCAATAAAACATAACCCAATAATTGCCCATACATTTAACGAATCCGGACGCATAATCCAGATCAATGGAGGACATCTCTTTTCCTCCGGGGGCAGGCAGGATGCGTCCTCCCTTAAGTCGTACCCCGCCGTTCATACGTTTGAAGTATATGGTATGTCCCGGAACATCCGGAGGAAGTGTCACTTCTATATTACCCGTATTAATAAACATCACATTGTCATCATTGTTATTCAGGGAAGTGCTGTCGGATATGTTCCTCCAGTTCCCCACTATGCCATGAAGAGACACATAACTGTCATTGTTCGGATGAAGGAAAATGTTACCCCCCTCCACGAACAGAGGAATGCTCGGAGTCTTGATGTGCATCCCGATCATGGGATTCGGACTCTGTATGTCAATTCCGGCATCATACGCAATTCCTTCAATGGTGACAAACTGCGTGTTTCCCCCGATTTTCACACGTGCAAATGTCCTTTCGTTATAAAACTCAATTTGTCCGGCAGACAGATTGAAACCAACATAAGTATCTGTTGTATCCTTATAAAGAGTTTTTGAGGACAACATGCCGGAATCTATGGAAAACGGACCGATACGTCCGCTATCCGCCGTGATTTTTCCGCTGATGTCCACATTGACCGCCATGATACCGTCCGCATCAATCATGGACGCCTTGATCTTCTCGGTCAGCAACAGCTTGGTGGCGATAAAAGTCCAGCTCTGTGCTACCTCCCAGTATTTTATTTTTCCCGAAGCCACATTCTGTTTGGGGGTTTCCGTCGATACCGACGTATGCGAACGGATGCACAGGTACAGCAGGTTGTCATAAAGTACAATGTCGTAAAACTGCTGCCCTTGCTTGCCCTCCAGGTAAGACACAGACGCCTCCCATACACGCATACGCATGCGCGCCCCCTTATCTCCCTTGTCACCTTTTGGAGCAAAACTGACCTGTCCGGTTCTAGTCACCAACGGCATATCACCTCCTTATTCCTTGGTTGTGATGGTCCATGCCACGTTGCCTCCTGCCTGCTGGCACATGTCCCAAGTACACGTGCCGGAAGTGGCTGCTGTACCGGAAGTAGACGGGTTAAGGACTACTCCTGCACTGTCCATGAACACGAAATAGAAAGTCATGTCCTTGTACTTGGTGGTACTTCCACGCTTGACCAGAATGGGCTTATAGACCACCGTGTCACCACTTTCCCGGATGGTCTCGTCCTCGGGCGTGGGATTCAGGATCAAATCAAACGGATCGGACGCATCCATTACGGACTGCGTGTCCTGACCGATGAGCTTGCCGCCCTGGTACACCTCCACTCTGAACACACCTGTCGTGTCAACCATATCGTTGGTGACGGTCAATGTCTGTGTGGTCTTTCCGCTCAGCACGCTCCACGCACCGTTGACCTGGTTGTACCACTTGTACGCCAGTCCGGTAGTGATCTCGTCACTGCCCATGCGCGCTACGGCTTTCAGAATGCAGCTCTGCCCTTTGTCCCGAAGGGTAAAATACTTGTTGTCACCGGCAATGATCGTCACATGCTTTTGGTTTCCGACCCCCTTGGTGATGGGGATGCTATAGACGAACTGGACGGTGTCGCTGGTATTCCCTATCGTCACGGTAGCTTCACCCTTGATGGTACAAGAGGCCGCTCCACTCGCCTTGACCAGATTCTTGACGATCTGCAATCCGTAGTAATCCGTCGTACCGGGCTGGTAAGGGATAAACTTGAAATGTCCCGTCTCACCGCCAAACGTGTTGGTGGAGACATTGCCCGAGAACTTGATCTCGACATCATTGAAATACCATTTCATGGAGGAAGGAACCACCAGCCCTTCCGCCACCCGCGAAGAGGTGAGAATGAAGGACAAGACGGGCTTGAGCGAAGCGAAATCCGGTGCGATGTTCGTCGGCGCGGACGCTTCGCCCATATACTCCTGATACAGATCTCCCTGGTTACACTGGATGGCAGGCATGTATACGCCGCCCTTTTGCGAAAATATGACCTGTCCGGTCGCGCTGGCCAAACTCATGACGCTCCTCCTTCCCCGGTCGTTTCCGTACTATCCGTGCCTTCGGAGCTTTCGGTGTTGTCCTCCCCCCAAGAGGCAGGTGTGAATACTTCGACGGGATGGTCCGTACCGTCTATCTCTTCTTTCGCCGCCTGCGGGGTCAGGCAGATGCCGCCCGCTTCCTTGGCCCTGTCAAATACCGTGTCGCCGGGGAAACGTGCCACGTCCGCCTGCCACAATAATACATTGCCATCCGCTGTCCTGTTGCGGATATCGGTCAGATGCAACCGGTCGGCAACCTCCTTCGTTACTTTAATGTAAAATGCCATAATTCTATTGTTTTTAATGTTATCCAAATTTTCTTACTACTACCGCCTTGCCCCCCTGTGTGAGCACCTTGCCGCCTTGTGTCAGCGCCACGTAAGGGCCTCTGTCCTCCACCTCCAGCTTTAACATCATGCCGTTGCTGAAAGGTATCCTGGGAGAGTATCCGTCGGCAACCTTGGCATATCCGGCATCTCCGCTCTTCTTGACGTACCAGTGGCAGTTAAACATGGCGGATGGATTCGGGATAACCCCCATGGTATCCCGAATGACGGGTCTGGGAAAGATGGCGTAAGTCCCATCCGGAACACCCGTAGGTACGCCCTCCCAGTCGGCTTCAATCTTCGGAATCCTGCGGCGTATCACCGTAGAGACTGCCGGGTCCGATGTGCCCGGGGTTGATGCCGGAGTCCCGGAAGCCGCATAGGTGGCCTTGCAGACAATCGTGATGTCATCACCTATATAATTGCGGTCAATCTTATATACATTCTTGTTCAGTGATACAAACTCCCAGTCGTTGTCACCCGCTCCTGTGGTTATCGCCTCCAGCGCTCCCGTAGACAACAGACGGTACCAGAAGAACTTGCATTTGCCCGTAGCCGTCACGTCCGTGTCGCCTACCATCAGTTTAGCCGTGATGGTCTGTGCGGTGATGTCACGCACCGGGTTCCAGTCCAGCGTGGACGGGCTGTCTATCGTCAATACGGGGATCGCATCCGTACCGTCAACCGCGCGGACAAGACGGCTCATCTGAAAAGTAAACAGCTGTCCGGTACGTGTGTCGGCATATTCCGCGTAAAACTCCAGCGTGACGGGTTTTAGGACGGTGACATTTTTTTTCATTGTGATCTGTCCCTTGCTGTCACCGGACTCCGTAATGCTGTAGCCTGTGTTTGTCGATGTGATAAGTGTGCGTGTGGTTCCGATGCGCTCGTACCACTTCATGTTGGTCAGCCTGGAGTTGACCGCCCCGATTTTAGTCACCGCTTCCGGATCGGTGGCGTTGCACCGCGGAAACAGGACCAGCGGTGTCAGCGTATAGTCCGGAGTGTATTCAGCTTTGTCAGCCTGGTAGACCTGCATGTCCGGCACGCTGCCCACCACCTCGATGTTACAACTGGTTTGTAACAGCCGGTAGTTGATTTCTATTTTTCGTTGCTTTGTTGCCATTGTATAAAACCATTTTAAAATGTTACAAAATTCTCCGCCACTTCAAACTGCTGCCCGTCACGCAATAACGCCTGTGCTTTAAACGTACACACCCGCATGTTGGTATAATTCGGTCCGAGATCATCTATCGTCAGAGGAAGATTTTTCCCGGCGCCGGCACGCTTCACCGCCCATGCGTTATCTTCTGATACATTCCCGGTATCACGCGTCCAGCTCACATCAGCGTCAAGTATATGATCTGTCACATCACGGTTGTACAGCTTGCCGGTAATATATAACGTTGTGGAAAAAGTCTCGATATCAAAATACCACCCCTTTGTGCTGCCGATCCCTATCGTAAATTCCGGGTTCCCTTCCAGCATCGCCCATCCGGCCGCCGCATATTGCGGTTCGTCGGCTGTTCCCGTCATCAGGCACTTCCATTTGCAGCCGTAGTGCCAAACCGTGTCCGCCCGCTCCTGCGTATTGGTGTAAGGATTGTCAGAGGACGCGACTTCGGCCGACCAAAAGCCACGGTCCACCAGTTCCTGTACGGGCAGTCCCTGCCAGTCCACACGGTAAAGTTCACCGAAGATGCCGGCACGGGCGAATATGTACGAGTGCTTATAGTTGACGGGGAGATTGTCGAACAAATCCAAATTGGGCAAACGCCCCAATATCATGTAATAGTTGTTCTGTTCCAAGACAGGCTTCGTTACTCCTTCCAGCCAGACAAGACATTTATCCGTGGTGGCGGACAAATACCAGTAGCTTTGCCTGTCCTCATTGAAGGCGTTTCCTCTTCTGGTAATGATCGTCAACTCTGTGGGAGGATAGTTTTTACCGCCCGGCACCTCACTGTCCGGGTATGACAACACCGAGATGGAGTTGGCCGGGACATTCTTGGACAGCACGCGCATCCACGAGGCGTAATACTCCCCCGTAGAAAAGAGGTTGTTTACAATCCCGTACACTATATCACCCTCCTGGAATGCGGTGAAGTCATTCTCCCAGCGCTTGCGCAATTTCAGGGTATAAGTTCCGTCGCTCTCTAAAGCCACGGACTCAATGACTCCGTTCTCGGAATATGAGGTGTCGCCTTCCTGTGCGTTCAGACGGTTATAGATGATTTCCTTGAACACTGCGGAGCCGCGTACCTCAAGACGCTCGAACTGACCGCGCCCGTCAGGATAGATACCGGCACCTTTACCGGCAATCATGGAGTCGATGAACTTGCCGAACTTCAATAAGAAATTTGTTCCGTCCGCTTGATCCTTACGAAGGAACATTACTAAGGAGCGCAATGCGGAATACACGTTATGGTCTGTCGCAGGGGTGGAGTCGTGGCTTCCGATCACATACACACCGCTGCCACCACCGCCCGTATAGGTCTGTCCCTTCAGGGTAAGGCTCTCAACCTTTTCCTCCAGCTCCCCGATACGGGAATAGGCGGTGGTTTCCCCGACAGTATAAACAGGTGAGTCAAAGGAATAGTCAAGATTGAATTCAAATCCGATAACCCTTGACTGTCTTCCGTTCTCGAAATAAGCCTTGTTGATAAGGTTGACCTTTTGACCGATGCCATAGAAATTATGAACGCCATCCTCACGGTATGCGTCATTTGACATCATCGTGCAGCCATAGGTACTCGGGTCTATCTTGGATTTGGCAGCGTACTTTTCAGTCTTTTCCTTCAACTCCTGCTCGGCGGCACCCACAAGCCCCAGTTCGGTTATTTTCGTGCTGTCCCAGCCGGAAAGCACATATTCATCTCCATCCTGGGGAAAGAGCACATCACCGGGAAGCGGTCTGCCATAGTCCTCATTCCTGACTATCTCCCAAAGCTGTGCCTCAGGGTTCCATCCGCCATCCTCCAATTTCTCCGGCTTTCCCTCAGGATTGAACTTCACGGCGAACTCCAAACCGTTGAGAAGCCCGGACGCGAAACGTATCCTCAGCTCCTGACCGGGGAGGATATATTTCTCGGAAAAGTTAACACCCGTGTCCCTAAAGCGGTAGGCATTCCATTTTTCCTCGGTGGTTGTGCCGTCCTCATTCTCCACCTTGTCCGTCACTTCGATAGTGGTGACATCCGACATGATGCCTGTTCTTCGAGGATAGACTTCATCGAAGATAACCACCTGCTCGACGGCTTCCTCGGTAGTCATATCAGGATAAGCGTCAATGTAAGGAGTGCCTTCGGGAAGCATTAAGCGTTTTTGCACCACGCCGTTCACAACCACGGTCTCATCAACCGGACGGTAGTCAGATGGGATATTCTTTGTTGAGCCGAAAGCGTAGATACGGGTGGCATAGGTGGACCGGGATTCTGACTGTGACATTTCCTGCACGTTTTTCCCGATCTCGAAAATCACCGCATCGCCGGACTCACAACGCCCGAAATGGATGATGTTTTCAGTCACCCAGCATTCGCAATCCCATTTCTTTGCCATAGAGAAGCAGGCGTCAAGGATGTTGATGTTGTCATAAGTCATCAGTAGTGCCTTATTCTCTACAGTGCTGTCAATGGAGAAAACAAAATCCTGTCCTTTGTATGTGTAACCAAGAGCTTTCAAATTTCTAAGGACTATACCGGCTTGTACGTCAAGCGGAGCGGTCAGGTTCCAGGACGCCTCCTGTCCGGTCGTCTCCGGGGTATATTTGAAGATTTTGTTTTTCCATTTCCAGTAGTAGGCATCAAGTCTTAATTCGTAATCGTAGCCGGCGGTATTGGTGTTGAATGCGGGCTTCTGCAAGTCGCACACCTCGAACAATCCGAAGTTACATTCCACGTATGAGCCAAGTTTGAAATATATGGGATTCTCTAAGGAGAACTTTAACATGATGTAGTCCTCCTTCATCAGAGTGAACTTACGCTTGCAGCCTTCATTGATCAAAGTTGTAAGCAGGATAGCACCGGATATGTCTTTGATGTCGATTTGTTCCATGTCTTCAAAGTTCGGGGATAAAAAAAAGAGTGCCCAATTTTGAGCACTCACATACACGACAATAAAACCAATGTCGTGAATTAGCTTCTGTTTGCCGGATTTGGCTCGTTAAACTTGGCTGAAATTTTTCCGAAAGTTCGGTCTAAACTCTGTGCGTAAGTGACACTCTTGCCAGTATAAATAAGATGGTAAACCTCGCTACTATTAGCAGGAATCTGAATATCAACCACACCTTTATACAGCTCATCAAAGAAAGCTTTCTTCTTTGCTTGATAATCAGACTGAGAATTACTCTCGATAGTGAACGAAAGAGTTATTTCCCTCTCATCGACTTTAGGATTATTGATTATTACCCGTTTCCCATGTTCAAGTCGGCTTTTGTTCTCAATAAAATCCTTCATGGAAGCGGATGCCCCAATAACATCAAGAAACCCCTCTCCCATTCTCACACCCCATGTTGTATAAGCGTTTTCGCCATTAATTAATAATTCATCCATAGACTATAATTTTGCTGTATTCTTTTTAACTTCTGCTATATCTCTTTGCATCTGTTGAATAGGTTTGACGATTGCCCCTGTATTTTCTGAAATCTGTACCAATTCAAGATAAGATTGTGCTATCAAATCTCGCGTATCATCAGCGATATTCCTTGTTTCCGTATTTATGGAAAGTAGAGCATCTGCTTTTACTGTCAGTAGATTAAGTGATTGAGATTGAATAATATTCTGATTCTTTATCTCTTCTCCTGCAATCTGCAATGCTGTAAACCGCCCGTTCAACTCTTCGCCGGTATCTTGACTCATTGCCTGAAAACCTTTGGATGAAGCTGACTGGGATGTTGATTCTTGCGAAATCTTGTCATATCCGGTTGCTGCGGCAAGCTCGTCACGGAGCTTCATGGCTTCGTCCACATAACCCATGTATTCATCCATCAGCTCCTTACGCTCATTATTATCAAGCGTACCATCATCCTTCATGGCTTCACCGAATTTATCATACCATGTCCTCAGTTTGTCACTAAACTGTTCACCGATGGCATTTGACAGCATCGCCTGCATGAAATATTTGGATATGTCATCAGCAAAATCCTCCGCACTCTTCTCCATATCCATCAGACTGCTTATAAAACTGTCATACATGGAATCGAATGACATTCCGATCAGGCCCTCATAAAGACTGTCGGTCAGTTCTTCCAGTTTTCCTGCCTGCTCTATATAATCATCCAGCTTGTCGGTAACACGCTCACCGTAACCTCCCTTACCGGAAGATTCCATGATATCCCATAACCATACGTCCGACCGTAGAGCCTTCATCTGTTCGGGGGTCAGATTCCACAAGGAATCGGTGCCGGAGAAATCCTGCATGCCGGTAGCTTTTCTTGCGTGTTCCAGCATTTCATCCGTCCATTTCAGATAATGCTGCCAGCTGCCGTGGCTCTTATGATATCCGGCTTGCTCCTTTGCTATTTGCAGATAGTTTTTATTGACTTCCTCCTGATACTTTACAGCTTCCCTGTAAGATTCAACCGATTTCATTCCCTTGCTTGCCTTCATCTCGTCAGTCAGATCCTCGATGGCCGTTTGCAAAGTTCCATTCCTGTCCGTCAGCCTGTCTATCGTTTCCTGTACTTCCTTGGCGTTTCCACCTATTCCAAACAAGGAGTTGAAGCCTCCGAATGAGATTGCGTTCAGGATGTTTCCTATGCCGTTCCTCAATGACTTGCCGATTGTGACAAACAAATCCCCTGACAAGACATCACCGATAATTCCACTGACAGCGTTCAGAACAGCATCAAGCAGACCACCGACAAGATCACTTAATCCGTCTTTGAGTACGTCAATGATGGACAGAATCCATCCGACAATGGGGACCTCCTTAAGAGATTCTGACGTTTTTCCTATGACATCCTTGAATCCGTTCACGGTTTTGATAATTCCGCTATATGCGTTATACAATCCACCGGATGAAATCTGCTGCAAGCCTCCCAATAAATTTTCCATGCTTGCTTTCAGTATGGTGGCGGTATCAGTCACATTACGCTGGGCCTGATTGGCGATATCAGTCTGTGTCTTCACATTGGCGGATGCAATGTCAGCATTCTGCCGTGCTGTTTCAAGAGCGTTTGCTGCGGCTTGTTTCTCACTTTCCGTTCCGCCCTTCTGCGCTTTGGTGTAATCATCCTGTGATTTCTTTAGTCTTTCCAAAGCAGCTGTTTCAATCCCTATGGCACTGATACGATTCTGTTCTGCTATTTGATAGGCTTTTACATCCTCTCCAAGTTTCTTGAAGTTGACTCCACTTGTACCACCCAAAGACTTTTCCATCTGGCTGATGGCGTCAATCAATGATTTCTGGCTTGCCTGATCGGAGTTCTTGAACTTGTCAGTCCGTACATATTTTTTCGCTTCGTCCAAGGCGGGCTTTATCATGTCGGAAAACATGGAACCAAACTCACCGAACACAGTAACCCAATCTATATTGGCTTTTATGGCTTCTGTTTCCTTGTTCTGTATGGCAACATCACGTTGTTTCTCCAGTAACTTTACTTGTGCACTATTAACACCGTTTTCTTCCTGTGCTTTCCTTATTTTTTCCGCATACTCTTGGGCGATAGCCAATTTCTGCTGCTGGAACGTGCCATATTCTTTCAAGTAGTCGTTCAAAGCCTGTTGTTCGGCTTTCAGCTGTCCTTCAGTTACATCGGAAATATCTTTATCTCTCATACTTTCGGCATTGGTATAAGCTTCTGAAATTTTCTGTGCCTGCTTGTCGGTCAGCTTACCGTTACCGGCTTTGCTCCATTCTTCCTCCTGTTTTCTTATCGCATCAATCTGTTTCTGATAATCAAGGTCAATCTGTTTCAACTTCTTTTCCGTGCCTTCTCTCATCAGGTTGATTTCATCCTGTTGGTTCTGACGGTGAAGAGACAAGAGTTCTTCGGCAAGTTGTTCAGAGAGTTGCTCTTGCTGTTTCAATAATTTCTCTGCTTCTTCTTGACGTCTTTTCCTTTCTTCTTCACCAATCTTTGAAGAATCTTCATTCGGGTTGAATATCAAATCATTAACATCTATGTTTTGTGCTAATTCATTTTGAGATTTATTTAGCTCGTATATTTCACGTCTAAGTTTAGCAATGCCTTCATCTATTTCTTCGACCTTACCCAAAGCTGCACCAACCTTCATTTGTTGACCTGCATACATATCGGGATTCGCCTCTCTGTCTATTTTATTTCTTAATTCAATCTGTTTGTCAAGTTTTAGTTGTGCATTTTCCCTTTTAGCATATTCTTCTGTTATTTTAGCCTCATTTTCCAATATTTTTTTAGCATTCTCTGTCATTTTATCCTGTGCAGCCCTCGCACGTGCAGATGCAATAATCGAAGAAGTAAGTCTTGCATAAGCGTCAGCTGCCTTTCCCGTTAGAATTTCTTCTTCTGAAAGATTTTTGAAGAAATCAGGATATGATTTTTGTAGCTCATCAACAGCTTTTTTTCTTTCACGAATAGGCTTTGAAGCATTTTGAGTAGCTTTATATAATAATTCCAACTTTGTTATTTCGGATTGAGCATTTTGAACTCCTTTTAATTGAACGTCATTTAGTTGTTGTTGAATATCAACAAGAGGTTTCATGACATTCTTAGCATTAAACAGCCCTGCAACCCAATCCACCACCTTATCGCCATAAAGAGTAAGCAGTGTAATACCAACCGTTAATACAGTCTGCCAGCTAAACAAAGACGATACCACTTGCTTCCATACTGGAATCGCCGACTGCCCCGACTCCTTCAATAGTTTATATTCAGTTCTCGCCCGTTTAATCTCATCTGCTAAAATTGGAATATTATTCGATATAGCAGAGAAAAAAACTTTTGGACCGTAAGCCAAAGAAGGAAGTTCGCGTCCTACTTGCTGAATAGACATACTAAGCCCATTCCACTGCTTACCATAATTACCTACATTACGTTGATGATTGCCAATAGTGGTATCAAGTTCCTTTATTTTTGTATCCGCTTGTTGAATAGACGCAAGCAATTCTTTACCAAAAGGAGAATTGCGCTCTTCTTCTGTCAATTCGCGATAAGCTATCCTCATTCTTGATAAAGACTGGGATAACCCGTTCATGGAAGTAGCGGCTACATTATCAAGTTTGGCATTATTGTTCAATGCTTGTCTCACTTCTGACAAAGCAGTTTTATGTGTCAATAATGAATTGTTTAACTGTTCAAGCCGTTTTTGTTGAGCAGAAGACAAGGAAGAATAATCACCTTGTGACTTGTTGATTTTCTTAATCTCAGCATTAATCAAACGGATAGCGTTCATTTCATCTATCATTCTCTTGACATTCTCTTCTCTTGTGCCAAGAATACCGTTTATCTCGGTTCTTAGGTCATCATAAGCCTTTGCTTGCGCCCGAACACTTTCCGTTTCAGCCGTATTTGTTTGCCTTGCAGCATCTCCATTCTGTGCCGGATCAGCCGTAGGTTTAGATACAACCTCTTGTGCTTTGACAATCTTTTCGGTTGCTTTATTGATTCGACTGACAGAAAGCATAATCTTTCCTTCCGCTGCCGCAATCTTATCCACCAATGTATCGTATTGCCCCAAAAGGGAGGTTAACTGTGATTGCAAACCTTTAGCTATATCAATATCGACCTTGATATTAATACCCATCAATGCTTTTTTGACATTTTCTATCTCGTTCTTCAGTTTGCGCAACTTCTGAACATCACTGTCTACATTTGAAATAATGCCTGCCATATCTATAATTTTTTTTCTATTTGTCTACCTGCATACAAGATACCATTAGTCATAATAACTTCAAACCCTTTACTTTCGACATAGCTTGCATAAGGCTGACCGTTAGCCAAATAAAGCCCATCCTTTGATTTTTCGGAATAAATCAGAAGATTCTCTGTATTTCTTACCGCTTCGGAATGAGAACCGTCTGATTCCACCCACATATCTACTATTTTCCCATTACGGACAACACATCCCCCATTTGCATTATTCAAGTTGCCAGTCCTATTTTCATAAGTCTTGTTAATCTTCGCATTTCGGGTGGCGTCTCTCCCTATTTGAGAAAGGGTATTATAATATCTATCGTCTACACTTTCAAGTAACTCATCTAATCCAGATGTATCTCCTCTAAACTCCATTATTTTTTCATTTGTGCTAAATTCGACAAATACAAGTTATCCAGCAATATTTCAAGTATTTGATATGCGACAACGGAATAATTGTCGTGAAATAATTGGAAATGATTGATTTTTGAGATATTTTTGCAAACGTTTAAGTTAATAAATGTACTGTCATGAAAAATACACTGCTTCTGATATTGTCAATATTTGCTTTTTCAAGTTGCAATAAGTCATATAAATATGTGGAAACGGTTAAAGAAAAGTCATTATTCAGCAACTCTTACAATGAGAAGGAGGAGGAACCTAAGACGATAAGCTCAAAGAATGATTCCCTTGCGTATTTAGAAGCATATCAAAAATTTTGCATTTCTCAAAAAGTTTATAAAGATATGACTAATCAAGGAATAGAGTTTGTTAATATTCCGATAAAATTCTCACTGTACAACTCAAACGGTGAAAAAGTAAATCCGTATATAAACCAATCAACCCTTGACAATATAAAAAATAATGTTATGTCTTTAGATGATAACATTGGAAAAACAATATCGGACATAAAAAAAGAAAAACAAAATCCTATTGATTCTATAACAGTAAAAAAAATATCCTCTTTATTTACATTTAACAAGGACGAATTTGACCCACGTGAACTAACATGGATTAAACCAAAATCTGCTCCCCAATATACCAACCAGAATGGAATATATTGCTATTTTATGAAAAATATTGATGGGGTATCAAACTTTAGACTCAGAATACAATATTATTCTGACGATTGGTTATTCATTCGCAAATATCAATTTTCTATTGACAATAAAGCTTATGAATTTATCCCCAATAATGTAGAAACTGATTCAGGTAATGGAGGATATATATGGGAATGGTGTGATGAAAATATCCATTCCAATAATGACATTGAATTAATAAAGGCACTTTCTAATGCTAAAACTGCAAAAATAAAATTTATTGGAAGGCAATATCACGATATAAAAACCATATCACAAAAACAGATTAAAGGAATAAAAGATGCCGTAAACTTATATCTCGCAATGGGAGGGAGTTTGTAAGATTCATATTAAGCGCACCCCAACCTAATGAGGTGCGCATTATTATTTAAGCAGCATCTTTACCTAAGAACTTTTCTACGAAGTAAATTTGCCCCTTACCAGTCACTTTGGTAGTAGTAGTGACCAATACAGAGCCGTCCGGCTTGGTGATGGTGGTTTTCTTCAATTCAAAAAGCCCCAATTTCATAGCTTTCTGCGTCGGCTGATTGTAGTAGTCACCCTTTTGACAAAGATAACCATTCTCGCGCATCCAGCTAAACAAACGGTTCTGACCGATATTCACCCCATTTTGTTGTAATATTTTAGCCAGTTCAGCAATTAAACAAGAGCGATGTGAAGTTGAGACAGCATCAGCAAAAAGGACTTTAGGTGCATCTTTCTGAATCTTCTGTTCGGCTTCGATACGCTTCTGTTTTTCTTCTTTTAAGTTGATTGCAAGCTGAATCAGAAAATCGGGTGAGGTCAAAGCTTTTTCAAGTGTATCGCTGGTCATGTATGCACCATGTTTGCGGATTGAGGGCAAAACTTCGCTTGTAACCCATTTGCGAAACGGTTTTGCCTTTTCGCTGTCACTGCGAATTATCACATCATATAAACCGCTTTCGGTTATAAATGTAACTTGTTGATTTCTACCTAACGAATCTATGGTGTCCATTTGGCGGACATCATCTTCTTCAAGCCTTGACCTGACATTTCTTGCGTTAGCAATGCCTATAACACCGCACACATCTGCCAAACAAAACAAAGGCTCATTACTCTCATTCATCGCGATTCTTACTTTTCCGAACTGCTCATTTTGGAAAATCTGAATATTATTCATACTTTTACACAGTTTAAAAAATTAGACCCCACCAAAGGCAAGCTCCTCACTTCTTACCAATGGCGGGGTTATATTTTTCAGCCGTGAGGATAGCTGCGTTGTTTCTGTTTGCAAACTTATTATATAATCGTGTAAGAGAGAGATTTTCACTTTACCATAACACGACAATCGTTTCATTGTCGTAAAGTTTTTGGCGGTGGTCTGATTTTTATCTGTTTCATAATCATTTAGTCAATACCTTGTCTATCAATCCACGAAGTTCTTTCAGTTCTTCTTCGGTCAATCCATACACATTACCCAATGCTGAAGGTTTTTCAATCTTTAAACCGTACTTTACCCCCCCCTGCTGTTTCTCTTTGGGTAAAATGGCGATAGCAAATCGTTTACTCATTTTCTTGTTGTTTTTGATTTATAACTATGTTTTTAATCTCTCATTTGGTAGCAATTATTGGCGGTGGTCTTGTTTTGAAGTTCATAATCGTATTTATATGCTTGGATATATTCTAAATCCCTCTACCAGTTTCCCTTCAAAATCAGAAATCAGCTTGCGTATCTGCTTGTTTTGATTATCAGCGTTTATATAGTGTCCTGCCAAATAATAACTTTCTACATAGGCATTGCTTATTTGGGCAAATATATTGCGCAATCTTTCTTGGAAAGGCAATTTGTCGCAATCATATACGCCTGCCTGTATCTCACCATAAATACCAAATCCGACTCCATTCTCTCTTCTTATTTTTGCTGCTGTTTCTTTCAACCGTTTATTGAAACAATTCAGTTCGGATTTGAATATCTTTTCAGCATACTTGGTGCAATCATTCTTGCGGAGCATTTCTTCCATTTCGTTAAAGGCGTTAATGTACGCTTCTTTGAATTGTGCAGCCACCCTGCCAGTGAACCCCATAGCCAAAAAGGTGAACCCATCACGAGTTAAATAGTACATGGGTCTTTTTTCACCTTTTTTATCGACATATTCAACGGGCGCAAAATTGCGCTGGTTAAATAACTCACTACAATCCAATGATTTAATAGCCCTTAATACATCTTTATGTGCTTTGCCAAAATACTTGGCAACCACCAATGAAGAGGTTACCGCTTGTCCATCTCTTACTTCAATCAAATCAATTTCACATGAAGAAGAATTTTCCATTTTAATAATTTCTGTTCTCATATTCGTTCCTATCTTATGTGTTTATACTATCTTTACAACTAAATTCATAATGCGCATAATCGCATTATGTGTTTATACTATTTTGAGCGCATTGCCTGTGAAGATGGTGCGCTCTTTGCTTACCACTGTTTTACCTGTTCTTTCAATTCATCATATTTGCCGTTCATCAGCATTTCAACTTCACGATGAAAGTTTATATCAGTCAAGCGAAACTCTATCAAAGCACACTTGTACGCATCACCTTTCTTATGATTGTTAATAAGGCGCATCATCTGTTTGCTATCCAAGCCGTAACCGTTTTTGCGATTAAGATTCACAGCTCTTCTTTTATCGCTTTCTCTTAGTTCTATTGTTTCCATAATCTTTATATTTTAAGTTATTTATTCATTTCTACTTTGCTCTGACTTTAATCACCACAATATTGAGAACCCATATACCCACGGCTATTTGAATTGTAGCAGTCAGACCAAGTAATCTTACTATCATTGTAAGATGTACGCTCTACCGGCTTCTGGTTGGCTAACATAGCCTTGATCTTAACTTCTCTTTCTTCTGCAAACTTGATAGCGTCTTTCGCCCAACGCCAAGCGAGTTTCAGGCATTCGCCAAAAGTTCTGCCCATTCTTGAACGGCTATTGTAGAAGCGGTGAGCGTCTTTCATTATTTGAGATAAGTTGTAGCGTTTCATATATCTATCATTTTATAACCACGATGCAAATGTAAACCGTTCACTTTAAATAATCAAACAAAATAGAAATATTTCGCTTTACATTAACTCAATTTAAGAATAGCTATCGCTTTACATATTTAAAAGTATGTATATTTGCACAAAATATAATTTAGAATAGTTATGGCTTTACGAATAAAAGAAGTTATAAAAGAGCAAGGAACAACTGTTCAAGAGCTTGCTGATAAGATGGGAATATCCAGAGTAGGATTAAGTCAACACATAAATGGCAATCCTTCAGTAGAAGTATTAGAACGAATAGCATCTGCTTTGAATGTTCAAGTTTCAGACCTTTTTGAAAAATCTTCCGATGAAGTTATAGGAGCTGTTCGCATAGGAGATAGCACCCATGTTATCAATAGTAAGGATGATATTAAGAAGTTAGCAGAGAATTTATAGAATAAACAAATTTTGTTTTTAAGACAACAATTAATAGTATATATTGTTATTTCATTATTTAATAACACTATATTTGCACAATAAACTAACCCTATAAATCAATGGCTCAATTAATAATTAAGAACATAGGACCAATAAAAGACATAGATATTACATTAAATAAAGTAAATGTAATTATAGGTCCGCAAAGTTCAGGTAAAAGCACTATTAACAAAATTGCATGCTTTTGCTCATGGGTAGAAAAGAAAGTTTCATTGGAACAATCTTTTGACTTTTTTCTTAAAGATGATAATTTCATTACTAATTTAATCGTTTTTCACAAATTAGATGGATATTTTTCCAATGATTCAAAGATTATGTACGCATCTTCTGTTGTTAAGTTTTCTTTTGAATATAGAAGTAAAGTTCCGACTTTTGAATGGATAAATCAATACAATTATATTAGAACTAAAATTTCATACATACCTGCTGAACGTAATATCGTTTCTATGATATCTGATTGGAAACAAGTCAATTTACCTAAAAACAATATTTTTAATTTTATGTCAGATTGGAATATTGCAAGAAAAGTATATACTGTTGACAATGGCTTGGATATTAAATCTTTAGATACCAAATATTACTATGATGAGAATCAAGATATTGATTTTCTAGAAACATTGGACGGAAACAAAATCCAATTAATAAATGCTTCAAGTGGGCAGCAATCTATGATTCCTTTATATACATTAGTCAACTATTTTACTAAATCTATTTATGAAGGAGATAGAAACGACAACATTGATAATAAAGAAAGAGATGCTAAATTATTAAATATAATAATATCAAAATCATTATCAGAAGTTATTGATAATAAAACAAATCTCAATAACGAAAAATGGCTACATCAATATTTAAAAACGATCTTAAAAGTCACAAAGGAGAATGAGAAAATTCATTTACCTAAGGCTGGAGAAACTTTTTTAAGTTCACTATCTGACTATTTTACTCATTTTATCCAAACAAATTATACAAGTTTATACATGGAGGAGCCAGAGTTAAACTTATTCCCTTCTACACAAAAGAATTTATTGTATTTCATAATAAGTTCAATAAAGGAGAAAGAACATAAGTTATTTCTAACAACTCACAGTCCATACATACTCTATTCATTAAATAATTGTATAATGGGTTGGCTTGTGAAGAATAATATGCCCAAAGATATTGCAAATTCTTTGGAAAGCTACAATTCATGGATTAACCCTAAACTCGTTTCTGCATGGCAAATAAAAGATGGAGAAATATTTTCCATTCAAGAGCATCATACTAATAGTATTGGGAAACATTATTTCAATGAAATAATGAACGAAACGATGGACGAATATTATACAATGCTTAATTATTTTATTCCAGAAGAAAAATGAAGAATAGATTATTGGCACAATTACCCCAACATAAAACATGCCTTTGTTCTATATACAATCCTCATCTATATATTGTAGACTGGAAAGATTATAATAAAGGAGCAGTTGAAATTTCTGGCGCTCAAAGAAATGTTATTAACGCTGTTCATATATTAAATGAGAATAATGTAAAAGTTTTTTTTGATGCATTTCCTGAAAATGCATTACCTATCACTAAAAAAAAGCGTTCCAGACAATGTGAATGTGTTGTTTTTCCAATAACTTGTGATCAAGATGAATGGATTTTATTTATTGAAACCAAATATGCAAATAGTATTCATGCTGCAAAGAATCCTGATTCAGATTATCCCTATTGTATGGTACGTCAAATAAAAGAAACGGTCTCATACTTTAGGATGAAAGGAATAATTTCAGAAAATAAAATCGTTCATGCGATTATTGCTTTCCCTAATCTTATGGAAGGATTTAATTCATGGGTATTCCCTATTAAGCATGATGGCATTGAGGAATCTATCTTAGATATCAGAATCAATGATAAAATAATCATACGAGCTACAAACCATGCTCAAATAGTAGATGATACAAACATACTTTTACTTTCATAAAGTAAAGCCGGAGAAATCCGGCTTTATCCTATTTCTTTTTCCTACGATTAGCCAATTCCTTACCACTGATTCTATTCACCTTCTGACCACCATATACTGCGCGTAATTTATCCCGTTGCATCATCAGCAGATTCCGATAAGGGATAATCTCAAACACTTCTGTATAACTCAGATGCAGCGTGTCAATCAAATGGGCTATCTGCCCGAAGAACGTTGTGTTTCCTACTGTTTCGGTCTTGCTGCCAGCATCGACACGTTCCTCATCGAGCTGACACACTGAAAAGCCGAAATATCCATCATAGAGAAACAGACTTCCAAGGCATCTTTGACTTCTTCAAAAGTGCCGTTCTCCAATTCTTTGACCAAACTATCATTCCCGCAGATAAAGCATGAAATACCTTTCAGCATATCTTCAGTAGCTTCAGGAAGCTCTTTAATAGCTTCCATGACATTATCTCCAGTCATGCCGATATTGGAAAAATGATGAATGGCACGACAGATAATTTTAATTGTAGGAGGTTTAATGGTATAAACCATCCCTCCTATCTCCACATTCATGAAATCCAGCCCTAACAAAGCATCAGAAACCGTTTTTGCTGCTTGATTCATATTCTTAAACTAAAAGGGGGAATGGTATATATCCATCCCCCGGTTATCACTCTTGTGCTTTTACCAATGTTATCTCTTTTTTAAGAGTGGTATCAACTTCAGAAGGAGTGGTTTTAATATCTCCTGACTGAGTGACGTACCCCACTTTCGACACTTCATAGTGAACGGTAGCCCCAGCATTCACCTGCTTTGACTTGACCGTTGCACCGTCCAGCTTTACGGTCGCATCGGAAGGAGTAGGTACAATGGTTACTGTAGTTCATGCCTGCAAAGCTTTAATCTGCCCTTCTTCATAGTTATACTCAGAAGAAACACCTTCGATTCCCGGTTCCTGCACCAAGCCTTTTACAGCGATTGCAATTGCCTTATCCGTATTGGCTTCACGGGAAACAATACGGCATTTTGGGAAGATGAACCAGACATCATCATCGGTCAGACAGAACAATGCTTTGTTGATAATAACTTTATCCAAAGCACGCTTCCAACCTACATCTTTAGATGTTGCCTGAATAACATCGCCACCCATGAACGCTTTCTTGGTCTTCCAGTCATATTGTCCGATAGAGAAAGCGGGCGATACTTCTCCCGGCACATCATCGTAACGGTAATTCTTTCCCGTTAATTGGTTCTTGTACCCGGTGACAGAGGCTTCCGTTTCCTCAATCTGCCACGTTTCCCCGTGTACATTCAAAACCTCATCTTTCGCTTTGATAGCGGCTTGAATCAAAGTCTTTGCGATTTCGGGGGTAATGTCTGCCGTTACCTTATCAATGTCGGCAAACAAGATTCTTTTTATTCCTACTGCTGAAATCATAATCTTATAGTTTTACATTTATTACTTCAAATAAAATTCTCACATTCACGTAATGGCATTTCAAAGCTGCATCCGCTTCCGCGCCAATTGATTCGATAGAGTAACGATAGGTTGTACCGTCATAGGTGCTTACTACATCATCAAGCAGCTTGCCAGCCTTTCTTTCAAGTTCGTTAAGCCGGATTGTGTTCGCTTCATTCTCGCTTAAATTGGGTACACATAGATTCACTTCTGCGAAAGATTTCTTCCAATACTTTCCCGGCTGTTGTTTCTTCGTGTGGATGACAATCCTTTCGGACTTCAATTCACCCGTCAACGTTTCACCATCAGGCACTATATCTATTCCGAAAGCCTTGCAGTCCCGATAGAGAATGTTTCCTATGTCGGTAGTTACTATCATTCCACAATCTCCCAATCTTCTGCAAATACATCACTGATAGACGGAACCCATGAATCAGCGCGTCCGGTATTCTCGTTGTAGATAAGACACTGGCTTGTATAGTCAATAAATCCCTTACCTTTCAGAATAAGGTCTTTTGCCGATTGGGGAAGCGATTGCATCTTAGGGATGATGTCGCTTTCGATATGAGCTGGCACTTGTTTGAATACCATCAAACCTTTACCGTTCCAACCACTTCTACGAACAGCCCCACCTTGTTTTAACACTTCGATAGCATCACCGAAACAGATAGGAGTTTCTTCCTTGACTTCTCGATATGATTCTTCAAACAGTTTTTTGGGTGACCAACTTTCATAGCCATATTCAGTACGAGTGTGATATCCTAGTTTATAAGACTCATTCTCTTCTATTTCACTTTTTACCAAGCCTTTACTGCAAGCTTCACCCAATGTCATAGGTTCTGCTTCAATCTGTTTTGTTCCAATGTACTTTTTCATTTTTCAAATTCTTCTTTTAATCGTTTCTCCGCATATAAAGCAGCACTACTCAAAACATCATACCCTTTAGATTCTACGAATGATGCGTATTCCGCTTCGTTTTTCAATGTCAAACCGTCTTTATCGACATCGTAATCATTGGACGTTCTCAAAGTGAGTGTATGGTCTTGATAATCCCCATGTTCCTCTGCGTACTTCACGGCTTCATCGCCTACATCAATCATCTTCTTTTCGACCTCCCATTCTCCTTCATCGAAAAAGGAGTCGACATCTGAGAAATCGAAATCTACATCCATAATTCCGAGTAGTTAAAGTAGTTTGTACTCTTCACTGTATAAACTTCGCCTTGACCTCTTACGCTATCACCATCCATGCAACGTACTTCATCACCAGCCTTGACAGTAATTCTCTTCTCGCATACCACATGATAATTCGGACGATACACAGAGCCGTTATCAGATGAAAACTCTTTGGTAGTGTTATCATCACAACGGCATTTGCACACCTCCTGCCAGCTTTCACCACCTGTTCCGGGAATAGGTCTGCCAAACTCATCCTTATCCATTGGGGTGATAACTTTTACCTGCAATATGTGTGGAGCGAATATCATAAGAAAGTCACTTTAGGTTTGTTACCCAGTTCGTCTTTCAAACCGTACCGCTTGCACAGAAATGAATAGTAATCCTTAATGCCTTGAATGTTCCAAGACATAGAAAAACCGCTTTCGCTGATGGAAGTGGCACGAAGCAATAGAGAGGGGATGAACTTCGCAATTGCCACCGACACCCGTGTTTGGCAATCCTCGTTCATCTCACCCCCTCCGCTTATCTTTGCGTTCAGACATATATCGAAAAGGTCAGCCTCCGACAAGTTAACGCCGAAGGTCTGAAACTTCTGTAATATATAATCGTTTACTGTCATGCGTTCATCTCACTCAAATCGAAGTTCACAATCAGGTTCGGGTTCGCAATCTGCGGAATCCATTCGGCTGTGTATTCCAGATAGCGACCATTGCCGTCCTTGTAACCTGAAATCAGCATATCGCCATCTGCCTGAGTGTAATTACGTCCCGGTACACCATCCACAGCTTCATAAGGAGTGTGGAAGCGCATATAACCGATTTTATCCTGCGGAAGCAGGGAAATACGACCATCTGCATAAATGGGGATATTCTTACCTGTTTGGTCTACCACATAATCTTCCTTGATTTCAATAGCCGGAAGTCCGATACCTGTAAAAATGGTAGAAGCCAGTTGCGAGGTGATAAGCCCGGTAGACATATACATTTCATTGCCTGTAAGCTGCATTTTGAACTTATCTCCAAATTCACTTGAACCGATAATATTCTTGATGAATGTGCCACGGCTCATAATCATCTTGGGGAATGTGCCGTAAATAGATTTCAGCTCATTCAGTTTCTGCTGCAAGTAAGTGACGAAATAGTCTTTATCCTCTGTGTCCGGCTTGATAAACTTAAACGGCAAGTCGATGTTCAATAAGTCAATTCCTCCGGCATTGTCGTCCTTGTTCTTCACGCTTGCTGCTCCAGTCATCAACAGAGAGCCTACGATAATGTCCATACGCTTGTGCGGTGCCAGCAATACCTGACGGTAATCGTCATAGATGAAGTCCACGATGTCACGCATGGCTGCTTTCTGGTCTTCCGGTTTGGCGGCATTATACTTATCTATCAAGTCCTGCAAGTCAGACAAACGGTCGATTGAGATTTGATAGCGGTCACCCAAATAGGCAATCTCACCATATCCGGAACCGATATTCCTGCGTTCACGGATAGGCTTTTCGCCATAACGGGAGTTGATGGAACCAGCCATCACGCCAGTAACCTGACCGATGTAGTCTTTAAATACACGAGTAGTAGTCCTACGGAAGCCCAAATACTGCTGCCAATAAATTGTGTCCTTTCTTGTCTTGAGGACACGCTGAATCACTGCATTTACAATGTTCGGGTCATTAAACAATGTATGAATAGTTAGCATCATATATTAGTCCTCCTTTCTTTATTTTGCCATTATACCTGCGTTTTTCAACGCTGTCAATAATCCGTTAAAGTTTTCTACCGACACCGTACCAGATGCATCATTCACTTTGGCTGCCTGCTTTACACCTCCAAGAGCAGAAGTCGTAGCTGCTGTTAAAGTATACTTGTTAGCTTGTGCTGCAACCCCATCCAATTTGGCTTTATCTTCCTTGCTCATCAATCCGTCCCGACTGGAAGAAGCCTTAGGAATTGATACAGTGTCTTTTTCTTGTTTGACATCCTGAGCATTAAACTGGAAGTGCGGCATATTCGCCTTGTCAATATCTGCGAAAGGCATTACCAGCTTGGTCGGTTCGATTTCAAACGCACGCATCAAAAGGGAAACCAATACTATGCCATCCTCTACCTGCTTCCTTTCATACAGAGCTGAATTTGCGATAACTTTGGGCGTTGTACCATCTGCGGCTGTCGCTTCGTAAAGAACTGTTCCAGCTTCTAGATTTTCTCCAAAGTCTGCCGCTAACGTCAGCTTATCAAAAGCTTTGTCAGCCTTGTCAATAGCGTTGATTGTCGCTCCATGCGCACCGTTACCCAAGTGCATACCTTTGTAAGCCAAAGAACGTTTCTTGATTTTCAATGTGGTATTGGAGCCTGTCGTAAACTTCTCATATACTTCCACACGGATAGCCACTTGGGATGTTTTCTTCACCAAGTCAGCTGCAATCGGTGTGAATGAGGGCAAGTACGAGCCGACAACGAGGTTGGTTGTGTCCAACTTATACGGACCTCTGCGTCTGCGTCCGGTTTCTACGTCGTAGCGTTCTTCCTGCTCAACTTCCGGTTCAAGATTATACTTAAATCCTGCTGCCATAAAATCACTGTTTTTGTTGTTCTACAATTTCTTTAGTGTCGTCTGCAATCATTTTCGCAAACGCCTGAGTCTCATTCTCCAGTTCTTTTTTTGCTGTATCTGGAGGAACTACACCCTTAAAGCCGTCATTCGCAAACTCCTGCTTCAAGTCCTTGAAGTATGCGTCCAAGTCCTCATCGTCCTTAATGGCGCATCGTTTGGCGTAGTTTTCGGGAATACCATACTCCTTTGCCTTTGCCAAAATCTGCTGGCTACGTGTTGCTTGAGCCTTTTCTGCTTCAAACTGCGTTAGCTTATCAGAAAGGTTCTTGTTGGAGTCAATTAAAGCTTGCGCCCATGCAGGCACATCGTCTTTATTCTCTTCCGTTTTGGTGGTTGTGGTAGTCTCGATTGGCTTACCGTCTTTAAGGTTATGCCTCTTCTCGTAGTTAGTCACTGCCGTTTTTGAAGCATCCCCGGCACGGAAATCACCATAGGAATTAAGCACGTCCGAAAAGCTGATACCCTCAATAATAGAGTTTACCTTTGTCTCGTCCGTTACACCCTCTGCCTTTTTAGTAGCGATTCGGGTTAAGATAGCAGTGTCCACCCCAGCGAATTTCTGTTGTAGCCCTGCTAAGATTTGTTCTAAGATTGTCATACCGTATGAATTTGATTTATAAATTTCTACGGTAAATTTCGCTATTTATAAAGAGGGTGAGAAATAATCAGATAGGTGATACACGACAATAAAACGATTGTCGTAAAATGGTATAAAAAAAGGCGTGAAACCGAATGAATCACGCCTAAAATATATCACGACAAAAACTTATACTTATACTCCCAACACTATATTTGCATCAATATTTAGCTTCCGGCTTATCTCACGAGCAACTTTCAAGGTTGGTTCACATTTACCAGATATATAATCACTTAATCGTGATGGGCTGACACCAACCAACTTTGCAAGTGATTTTTGATTAAGCCCCATTTCGTACATACGAAGTTTAAGAACATCCACAAGTGTTGGTTCTCCCAATGCAAAATGTTCTTCGGAATAATCAGCAACCAAATTAGAAAGAAGCTCCAATTCTATGCTATTTGGGTCATTCAAAGGAGTATCATCTTTCACTAATGGAAGAAGTTCCTCTACTCTTTTCACCGCCCATTCATATTGGGCTTGATTTTCTATCTTTGTCATAATCCTAAATATTAGCGCAATCTATTTTATCATATTCTTTATGAGTACCAATAAAGCGAATATACACAAACTGAATAGTGAATTTAATCACTACTACCAAACGATAGTTATTGCCTTTGATATTGAAAACATAGTGTTGATTACCTACACTATCAACGCTATTAAACGTTTTCTTAATATCGGCAAAACAGGTCCACTTGCTTCTTTTCACAATGGTAGTCCATTCTTGCAAAGCGACCTTTGAATCGGGATGGTTCTCTGCATATTCTTTTAATGCTTGTTCGGTAAATATTCTCATTGGTTACTCAATTATCGTGTGACAAAAATACATATATAATTCTATAATTCAAAATTATATTCTAATATTTATAATTTAAAAGAGCAAAAAAAATAGCGGCAACTCTTTGAAGCCACCGCTAACTATTTTTCTTATACTAAAACTATAAGTCCCGTAATTTTTCTAACTAAGAGGCGTTTTTCTTTCCCTTATCTCCGATTTGCTCATTCTTTGCTGCTTGTTCCTCTTTGATTTCTGCAAGTTCCTCTTCTACCCTATCAGCATTTCCGGCAAACATGATTCCCTCACGCGTTGACCAGATGCCACCACTGACAGCGGAAACGGCAGTGGTCACCTTATCATTCAAATCATCAATCATATATGGAACCAGTTCTGTTTCTATGTCAATGGTCTGCGATGCCTTGCTAAACTCGGTTGGATTGATAGAGCCTAAAGCGGAAACAATGAAATTTACTCTCCGCTGTAAAAACTCGCCGATAACCTCACCGTGATTTTCTACCGCCATATGTGCACCCATGAACATAAAGCGGAAAGCGGTTCCTGATGCTTTGCCTACCCCCTTCAACGTCTCAAAGGATATTCTTGGAGTGTTTGACATATCATAAGCCATATTAGTGAGTGTTTCTGCTTCAAAACGTACCGTATCCGGAACTTGGTTCCACGTCAGATACTGGGCATCCGCACCTTCACCTGTAAGTTTGACCATTCTATCCTTAACCTTACCCATGAAACCCTCTACATCTCCAATTAGCTTCAGCAGTGGGAAGAAATGGTAGTCTATACAATCAGCATAATTAGATAACAGTTTTTCCAGCCGGACACGGAATGTCTTTATCTTCTTGCAATAAGATTCAGGACGATAAGCATAGAGAACCGGTAGTTTTGGGAATCCATGAGCAAAAGGCGTTCTTTCTTCATACCCTTTAGACAAATCCCATTGATAAACCATTTTGTCCGTGATAGTCATAAAGCAGATGACCTCCGAATCATCCATGAGCTTCTTCTTGTACTCACGTGAGAAAGCAATCATTTTACCTTCGTCGTTAAAAAATGGGTATAGATTATCACCTCTGAATGGAGACCATAACACGCTTTTCAGTTTCTTGGTGGGCTTGACCTTCCCCCCGAAGGTAGTCTTTATTTTCTTCCAGAACTTTGCCCAAAACGAATCATCATCGGTAACATACCAATATTCTGCCGCTTCCTGTTCGGATAACCAAGCACGGACAATCTTCTTGTTCTGATACTTGATTTTATTGGACTTGAATACGGCCTTTACAGCATCAAGCAGCTTCTTTTCGTCATCATCAGTCGGAGTGCAATCTATGGAAGGCTCAGTACCAACAGTGAAAGCAGTTTGAATGTTCACTATATCTTGTTCCAATGGAATGGAAATACGGTTCACCGGTTCAGTCTTATACTTTGCTTCGATTTCATAAGTCTTACCAGTTTTTTCATCGAAGTGTTTCTCTGCTTCTTTTTCAAGAACCTTTCTGTCCGGATACTTCTTTTTGTCAACCATGATTTCATGGCGTTCCGGATTCCAATCGTCCCAAAGTTTACAACGGTCGGGAAGTTCAGTTTTCCTACCTTTCTTCAGGTAGTTTATCTTCTGCCCGATGTCAGGGAGTGCTAATATTTTTTCTAAATTCAATGGCATAATCTATAATTTTAGTGAGTAAATATTCCTGTTAAATCTTTCGGTTTCTGAATCTTGCCAAGAAGTTCACCAAGCACATAGTAACGAGCAGCATCCATTCCGTGATTGTCGTGGTCTTCCGGCTCGTTGATATAGTTTCCGTCCTTATCCTTTGCCCAAACATACTTTCTTGCCTCTCTCTGCAAGTTGTATGAGCGTTTGGTTATGTACATCTCATACTCTTTCATCTTGTCTATACCAGCATTGATAGAACCTGCGCCCTTTTCTACGGCGTATATCTTAATACCTCCGTTATGTATCTCTTGAATTAAACGCGGGTCTGCACTATCAGCAATTACCTTCAATCCCCATAGGCGAAGAGTTTTGATAATGTCGGAAGAAAGAAGCCCGGTTCTATAATCCACTTCATCAAGATATAGACGATTATCAATAATTCCACATCTAACAGCCGCTGTTGGGTCATGGGTGAATCCAAAGTCTAGTCCAAGTCCAACTTTTTTACAACCTTGAGGAAACTCATCAACAATACCCCACTTCTTGAACACCGCACCTTCCGCAACATCAGCCCAGCGACCAATAACCACATGAGCATACTTTTCGGGGTTGTTCACCTTCATGTCCTCGACCTCTTTCAAAAACTCCGGGGAAAGGTTCTCCAAGTTATCCAAGTAGGTGGTATGGATATGAAGTACATTCGGGTGAGTGGAGATTTGAACCTGTACACCGTCAATCTCTACCAGCTTGTGAGTTTTCTCAATGTATTTCTTGTAGATGAAGTGATTGGAATCGCATGGGTTCATTATAATGATAATCCGGTTCTGAATACCCTTCTTGCGAATGGAGAGCATTATCTTGTCGAACTCATCTTCGCTTGTCCACTCTTCCGCTTCATCGCAGACGAAAGTCGTAATGCCTTGAATGGATTTCAGTTTTGCAGTCTGGTTCCCGGAAGAAGTCTTGATACCCCGGAACATGATACGGCTCTTAGTCATTTTGTTGACTATATCTGTCTTGGTAGTCTTGAAATACTTCGTTGTTCCGTCAAGGTCTATCTTTTCCATCATTTCCGGGATGATAGACATACCAGCGGAAACCATTGTGTAACGGGTGTAAAGAATCTGATGAACAATTTTCTCTACGGGAGTCATTTCAAAGGTCAACCGCTCAATGAAAGTGGAAGCGTTGAAAGATTTACCCGAACCACGCCCACCGGTGATAAGGATAATGAATTTCTCCGTATCGGTGTATAGTGGATGATATATTTCTTGAGGTACTATCATTTCAGCTTGTCTTTTATCCATGAATCAATGCTGATACCGTGTTCTATATCAGTAGGAATGTCTGCATCTTCATCCTGCTTGCGTTCAACCTTTCTCCAATCTTCATCATAATGGTACAGCCAAACAGACTGTGCTTGTAAACTTGGAGCCAACTCACCTTCTACGATTTGAACTTCTTCCTCTCCGGTTAGATTACCATCTCTGTCTTTTATCTTTCTGATAGTAGTATTCTTAGTCTTAACACCTCCAAGAGCCATAGCAAGAAATTTGGCACGCACAAGCGAGTTTAAGGCACAACGCGCACGCGACAATACTTCCGATAATTCGGGGTAGCGGCTTTTCTTCTCACAGAAAGTTTGCGGTAAAATTCCGACTGCATGAGCGATTTCCTTATCAGTGAATCCCTTTTTGGCATACGATTCAACGAGTGAAAGAAAGTCCTCGCTTGTATAATCAAACTTGGGCTTTCTTCCTCCTTTACCTTTTTTGTTTTGAGATTCACTGTTACTCATATCAATCATCCATTATTATTACCCATATATATGCGGCGAGAAACAGGCTTATTTCCATAGATATTAATTCCTCTTTTTGAGAAATAGCTATCTATTCTTATACCATATCTTTCCATTATGGATTTTGTTCTGTCTCTTATGCTCCTTTGTCTATCTGTACCAAGTCCGTATTGCCTTCCGGCATTATACATTATTCGTCTGGACTGTTGATATAGCTGACTATATGTTTTCTTTCTAACTCGGCTTTCCTCCCTAAAAATCAATCAATTCTTTCTACTTGTTCATCAAAAACTTCTCCCTTTATAAACTTCATATCTGGTTCATACCCGAACCTTTCGCAGAAAGCGGCTTTAGCTTCATAGGTATCGAAGGACAACATCACATAGGCATCCATGTTCTCAGCTTGCTTCTGTGCGTTTTCTTTCACCTGATGCTTGACCTCTTTCATGTGGGCTACCTTTTCAGCACGTTCCAACTGTTTGGCGGCTTTATCGGCTTCTTTCTGTTCTGTTACAGGCGACATCATGCTTTCCAGTTCGTCAGCAATGAAGCTTTCTTCTTTGGTCTGCAAAAGGAAATCAACCCCAATCATATTCAAGTCGGCATCCGTCAATCCTGCATCTTTCCAGTCAATATCAGGAACAATACGGGCAAGAGCGTCAAAATCCCAAGAACCTTGTGCATTAGGGTTGTTCATTAGAATATTCAACTCCTTTTCCTGCTGTTCGTCCACGTCTATGACATCGACACGAATGCGGTAGTCGTTATCGGGAAACTTTTGCAATTCGTCCATGACAGACAAACGCTGGTGCCCGCTAACTACGGTAAGCCCGGTACGCTTATTCACAACTATTCCACCTACCAATCCGAATTTCTTGATACCACGCTTTAATGCTTTGCGTGATTCATCGGAAAGTTTTCTCGGATTGTAGTCTGCAAAACGAATGGCAGAACGGTTAAGTTCTACCGATTCACTCTTGATATATTTACTTAGTTCCATACATATTACTTTTGTTGATTATGATACTCCCAAAGTACTCTTTCAGCCATCGGGAAAGTTTTGTAAATTCTCTGTAAGTCCTGTGGATAGTTCTTCTCCATCCAAAGCATACAATCAAGATTGAAGCCTACTCCCGAACTGGCTTTCAATGAATACCGAACTGGTTCGGGTAAATTATGCTGCCTCATATAAGCAAGAATATCCTTTTGTGTCCAATCAGCTAAAGGATAAACCATACCGTTATTCTCGTAGTCGTTTACCTCATACCCTTTCAACATAAGTCTACGATTCATACCGTCAGCTTTTTTCATGCCCAAGAATGTATAATAAACTCCATGAGTAAGTTGCATAGCCTTTACCACATCTGCCAACTTCAACAGCTTTACTTTCGGATTTGGCACACAATACATACCGCCACGGAGAATATAAGTGAGATTCCAATGTGGTACTTGAACAAACTCTATTTTCGGATATTTGGCTTTAGTCCAGTTTATCCAACGGTTAATATGTTCCAAATTCTTAACGAAATACATGAACACGCAAACAATCCGGTCAAACTTCGGATAGACTAAATCAAGCAGAACAAGCGAATCTTTACCAAGTGATAAAAACAGTAAAGCCTCATTCGATTTTACCCGAATGAGGTCTATATATTGACTCGCTTGTTCTACTTTGTTCATAGCTAGCCACCACTTAAACCAAATGAAGTACGAAGATCACTGTAACGCTGTCTGCGTGATCCTAACTGTGTGGCACTTGCTGTACCTCTACGATTGGCAACCAATCTACCACCTGCCCCTGCACCATTCATATTTCTGCGAGGCCCGGCTACTCTGTTAATTCTTCTTGCGACTCTGCTTTCTAATTTTAAAAGTTAAACAAATCAATCTATATATTTCTCTAATATCTTGCCCAAAGTATAATCCATTTGTGCGGCAAGATATTCTTCGCCTTGATGTTCGTAAACAATATCATTACCGTTTTCATCTGTGAGAATAACAGCTTCTGCTGCTTTCACTTCAACGATAATATAAGGACGTTTACCTGTATATGCACCTGTCAGAAGCTTGATTGCATCGTACTTGATAGGCTTCAATTCTACCTCACCTTCTTCAGGCAGTTCTGCATCAGCCGGATATTCTTTACCGCCACATAGGTAAGTGATATACTTCTTAGCGTTAGTTGGTCTGATTTCACGGTATTCGTGGGTTTTCTTGCCTGCCAAGATTTCATCGAAATACTTCTGTTTGATGCTTAATGTAAGAATGTTCATAATCGTGTCATTTTTTTAATTAATACTCAATAGTTGCGGGGGGCTGAATCGAACAACCGACCTTCACCAAGTCAAAGTGAAAAGCTACCACTGCTACACCCCGCGATAGTACCCCAAAGGTACTACCACAACCAAAGATAACGAAATATCTTCAATCGTTATACACGACAATCGGCTTATTGTCGTGAACTAAGCCATTTATCCCGTCTTTCTCTACACGCCTCTAAGGTAGGCGCACAACAAGCAAAGAGTTCACCACTTTCAGTACGGTAATCGTACTGGTACATTCTCACTCTCTTACCTCTCAACCTGGTGTTGTAGGTGGTGTAATTCTCTTTACCGGGCTGGCATACGCTGCAACCTCTTTCGTCGTTAATTGAGTTCATAATTAAATCCCCATTTTACTAATTATTTTCTGACTGATTTTTTCTGCAACCATAGTTTTCAGCTCTTCAATATCAAGAAGGGGCACAATGATATTTGCATCAAATTCTTTGGCTACATTCTTTGCAACTGCTCTAACAAATGTGCCGTCTTGTATTGATTTGCTTACGCTTTTGCCTATTCTTCTTGTTACTTCTGCATTTACTATCTGCTCAATATTGAGGCTTTTTACAGCATCACTGACAGCTTTAGACATTGCATTATTCAATGCCACACTGTCTACATCAAGTTCTAACGTACAATTACCTTTCATTTATAATCTATATTTAATGTTTCGCATTCAATTTTTCACATTCAATCTTTCTTCACTCGTATAAGCCACTACAAGCCCAGTTTCATCATGCTGTATGGTGATGTACTTCTCGCCTCTCTCTATGGTAGAAAAGTCGTATGGTGTACATAGCTTACCCAATACCTTGCCCAGTTGTTTCATTAGTGGGGCTTCAGGGCTGATAACTAAAACTAAATCCGCTTTCATAATCGTGTATATTGTGGTAGCCATAAGGCTACCGGATTAGAACTCAACCAATATCAATCTTTCTAAAGAACCTGATGCTTTCACCCACATATGATTATGTCCGAAACCATAATCGAAAAACAGTTTAAAATAAGGGTATCTTACTATTAAAGAGTTCATACAGCCTCTTAACTCGTCTTCTGACATACAAGAAGTTATTTCATTGATAATTTGAACGAAAAGGTGTAAAACTTCTGGTTCATTATTCAATAACGGTTTTTCTATAACTGCTTTTAAAAATATATTTTCTTTCATATTCTTCTATATTGCGCAGGGCTTTCGCCCTGCTGGTTATTATGCTATCTTTAGCTCTTTAAGTCTCATATCTACCAATGATTTCAGCTTGCGAGTATCAAATAGTGGACTTCTATACCCATCTTTGATAAGCTGTATCATTTCTTTATAACCAACCTTACATACAACCTCTGTCTTCATGCTGTTATCATAAACAGCAGAATTGCAAGCGGTTATTGTGAATGCCATTGTTTTGTAACCTTTATCCTTCTTCATGATAGATGCAAACAAATACATATATACAGCATTTTTCATGCTATTCAAGGCATCTTCTTGACTGGCATTTACCTTTCTACCACCTAAAAAGTCGCCACATTCAATTTCTTGACCTTTTTTGATAATAGACAATGTACTGATGTACATTTTAATATCTGTTGCTTTCATATCTTCTATGTTTTAATTGTTAGTAATATTGGTTTCTTTTATATAGCTAAGATACTGATTATTAGCGATGTGCGCAAATGTAATCGCCTGATTAACAGTGAGTTAAACTTGATTTAACTTAAAGTTGGATATTGACATGTTCATTTCAGTCGCGCTTTGTATGAATACCGTCCAATGATATGTGCAATGCTTTTTCATATATCGACTTATCACAATTAGAAAATAATCGTTAACTTTGTTCATACTTTTAAAATTATAGGTGCATGAAAAAAATTGTGACTTTATTTGCAACCGTGCTTCTGTTATACGGTTGTGGAAGTGTTCCTTTGACAGGCAGGAAACAGATGCTGCTTGTATCCGACTCCGAAGTGCTTTCATCAAGTCTGACCCAGTATTCGGAATATATCAAGTCGGCACCGATATCAAGTAACGCGACAAAGAAAGCGATGGTGACACGTGTCGGAAAGAAAATAGCCGCTGCCACGGAACAATACTTGGAAAATAATGGAATGTCCAGTGAGGTGAGGAACTTCTCATGGGAATTCAATCTGGTTAAGGATAATCAGGTGAACGCTTTCTGTATGCCGGGAGGCAAAATCGTTGTGTATGAGGGACTGATGAATCTGGTTTCCTCTGATGACGAACTGGCTGTAGTTATCGGACATGAAGTGGCGCACGCTGTGCCAAGCATAGCAATGAGCGTATGGGTCAGCAGCTGGTTGCACAATACGGAGCGAAAATTTTGGGGGAGGCTTTCAGTGGAAAGTCCGCCGCCATACAGAAAGCTGGGAATATAGTCTATGGTCTTGGGGCACAATACGGTGTGATGCTTCCATTCTCACGCAAACATGAAACCGAGGCTGACTATATGGGGCTTATTCTTATGACGATAGCTGGTTATAATCCGAATGGGCTGTCACATTCTGGCAGAAGATGTCGGCGGGCGGATCGGGTTCAGTGCCAGAGATCATGAGCACGCATCCGAGTGACGTAACACGTATCAGTGACATAAGGAAACATTTGCCGGAGATGAAGAAATATAAGTAAACTTTAGGAAGTTACTGTAAAGTATTTGAGAAAAACTTTAGAGAATGGTATAAAAAGGCGTGAAACCAAATGGAATCACGCTTGACAATGATTTGAATGACTTATTATAATCAATATCATCATCTCATTTTTTATAATGGCAATGATTATAACTTCAGAAATACAAATAGATATTGTTTATAATCCCAATAGTAATTGATATTAACTGCAACTTTTCCAATTCTACTCATAACAGTGATGCTAATTGATTTATTTCTGATTTAGCACTCTGATCTTTACACATTTGACAACGCACTATTTATAGCCTCCTAAATATTAAATAAATTATTCTTGAAGTTTTTTTAGCATCTCTAATTGCTTTAGAATTAAGCTATATAAATAAGCATCGGCATCATTTTGATCTTTTAAAATCAAATTTGGGTTAATCCTATTTTTTTGTGCTCTATTTCGTTCTGCGTCTTCTATTGCGAATTGCATTTTAAGAAATGCCCCCCAAAAAGGAGTAGATATAGAGTACTTGCCAGAATTAGCATCATATCTGATAATATTACATTCTATATCAGATAGCTCTATCAGTTTTTGATTTATTTCTTCTTCTAAATAGTTCCTGTTCCTTTTATTTACTCTCATCTTAATTTCATTGTAATTTATACTTTTACCTGCTATTACAAATGATTTTAAAATGTACCATACTAATTTATCCTTCACCAAAGAATCATATACACTTTTCAACGTATCTGAATTAGAGTTAATATATGCTTCTATTGCATTCTTAAAATATGCATCATCTATATATTTTTTAAATATTAAGGTTCTATTTATATTATTTGAAAAACAAATATCATAACACATTTGGTGAGCTAATGAGCCTAAATTATTAGAGTAAAATATTATCTTGTCTATCAATTTATCAGACATAGATATTCTAAGTAATTTGCAACCTTTTTCTATAAAGCACTTAATTTCTTCATCTGTTAATAATGGAACGTGTATCTCTGATATTCTAGGAAATAAATTTGAATCAAGCTGAATCAGTTCACGAGCAGTATCGACAGCACCAATACATATTATTTTAACATCAGGAAAATCATTAGCTGAATCAATAAATACTTTCAAAACATCTGCAATTCTTTGTTTTTCAGTAATTGAAATTTTATGAAAATCTTCAATAATCCAAACAGCATGAACTTCTCCTAAAAACTGAGCTAACTTTTGAGGTGTTAATTGTGGGGGCACAATTCTAACTAATTTAAAACTCTCAGACTGTGATATTGTCGAATTAATCTCGGAAAGCAAACTATTATACTCTGCTTTCAATTTTGAAGAAATAGAATAACTTCTATTTGTGTTTTTCTCAGATATATAAAATTTATTTAAACCATCAAAAGCGTTTAATAACAATTCGGTAAATGTCGTGTTGGTCTCACAATGAGACATTATATAGTTTATTTTCAACTCTCTTATTTTCCTACGAACCAAAGTTGTTTTTCCTCCTCCGGAATGTCCATAAAGTATAATTTGTCTTCCACTTAATGTCAAATTTTTAGATAACTCATTTTCTATATTATCACGAACGACATATGATAGTTTAGCCACCGTGTTTGGGGTAAACACTTCCGATAATTTATTAAACTTGAATCTTCTTAAAATATTCATGAGTTATTTATTTTAGGATTCGTTCGTAAAATAAGATATTTGCATTTCTTAAGTGTTCTAAATCTATAGCCCACACCTCTAAATCTTCTTTGATAAAAGGTTGTATTGCTGAATCAGAATTCATAGATTGTAAAAATAGTCTCATAAATTCTTTTTGACTATTTGGATCAGAGGGAATTATGATTAATTGACTTATGACAAAACCTTGATTATTGGTAGAACCAATAAGGTTCAAATTTTTACCTTTTACAACTAAAGCTTCATTATAATCCATAATTTATTTATAATTAACATGTTGTTTGTATAGATATTAATTCTTGTCCTACTTTATGTATTACTTTCAAAATGCTTTCAAGCCTCTCCTTTGATGGCCTTTTCACTCCACTAACATATTGAGCAAACAAACTCTGTGATATTCCCAATCGGCGAGCAATAGCAGAAGCATTCAGTTCCGGATGTGCAATAAATACATCATATAAAGGATTGGAGGGCTTATCCATGAAGAATCCTTCAAAACTCAAATCTTCATCAATTTCTTCCCAATGGATACCATCATCACTTAATGTGAAATTGTTCCGTTGTTCTGGTGTGGCAAATTTCAGTCTTGGAAACTCTGCAAATTGCTCGCAAGCCTCCTTACCATCAGTCGTGCGTATCCACACCGCTGTATCAGTCAGCCAAACTTTTTCTACTACAATGTTTCCCATAACTCTATTATTTAGTTTTGTTAAAAAATTTATTCCAATGTTCTGCTATTATTTCTTGGTTTTCTTCTATTACCGATTCTACAAGTTTTATTTCAGACGATTTCAAACCATTGTTTTTTACTAATGTTACGGGAAACAATGTAAATTTTGCACTTACATTTCCTTTTATAACATGAACATGAATAGGCTCATGGTCGTTTGCATAAAACATGAAGCGAAAACCAAATAAAATGAAGATTGTAGGCATAACTTTCTCTATTGATTACTCTACAAAGATAGGTAATTATTTAATTACCTACAAATATTTAGGTAAAAAATTAGCGGCAATTCTTTGACGTTGCCGCAAAATATTCTATTTTTCTTATCACAAAATTGTGAACTACCGCTAAAGTAAAGATTTAGGGGCTTCAAATACGATTTTCAATAAGTTAAGAATGCCGGAAAGCCACGCAAATTTGGCATAAAGTCAGATTGGGGCTTTCATAGAGCTATATTTCCCATTAAGTGCATTTCTTTTTAAGTATTTCAACACATTCTTTATCCCATCATCGAAACCATGCTTATACCCTTTAGTATATTCCCCTATAGTATATACCGCCATTGACAGAAAAAATAGAAGGATACCTACAGGCTTATACCAACCGGGCAACGAGATGGAAAACGGCTTAAATGTAATTGTTAGATCGCCAACCCATAATAGGGCGATAATAAATATAATTGTAAATAATATTGTTTTCATAATCATATAAGTTTTAATGCTTCCTGTAATCCAGATTCAAGTGCTTCCTCGTAGGTATTATAACGGATAATAGGTCTGTCAGACAATCCTACTAAATCATGGTTAGGAATTGTTAGTATATCATATATCCAATAATTTCCATACATATAGGATATTTCGATATGCAGGTTCTTAGTTTCACGAAGCCACTTTTGGGCAACATACAACACTGGACACAAAAATTCAACTGGTTCGTTATCTATTTCCGTACAACATGACATACTTTGCGGAATGTCGTATCTTCTAATAATATTATCGCAACTTATTGTGTGTTCACACTTCCAATTAAACCCTTTCTCTTTCAGCATCTTTGCTGTTTCCAATGTTACAAGTTCTTCGGTCATGGTTATTCTCCTTTCTTCTTTATTCCACTTATTTTTTTGCATTTTATTATTAGAATGTTAGTTTTTATTAGTAAGTTTGCAAAAACTCGTAATTATGGATATTGTATCTTTATTTTTATCTATCATCGCTGTATCGGTTACTGTCTATAATTGCTATAGACAATATTTTAAGAAAACGGAAGGGATTGCTTTAACTATATCTGGTGCTCTAATTGAAAATAACGAATTAAAAGTTTGTCTTCTTTATACAAACATAGGAAATCAAACTGCTACTATCACCAATGCATCTATTTTATTAGATACAAATAGTCTGGGACATTATAGTAAGGAAAACCATGCATCCATTTGTGATGGGATAACTCCATTTACCCTTTTTGAAAAAGGGCAAAAAAGCATAACGATATCTTATCGATTACCAGATTTTAAAGACTTAGATATCAATAGTATATCCATTAGGATTCTATCTGCTTATACTAACAGGGAAGGGATATTATTTAAAGATAATCATTCTGTGGGGCACTTGAGTACTAACGACACAAAAAAATGTTTTGTATGTGTTTCAACAGATACTCATAGGTTGTCTCAGAATAGAATCATTATGTCCATGCAATAATTACTATTTTCTAATCTGTTTAAATTCTGGTAAAACACCGAGATATAAGTACTGATTATCATCGGTTCTGTACACTGTGATGTAATATAATACATCGCCTTCATTTTTAATGGCATCGCATCTTTGCATAAGGTCTCTTGAGCAATATGCAGGAGGTATGATATCCGCTATGTAGTTGTATAACCTTTCGTCAATATAATCACCTGGGCACAAAAAACATCCAAATCTTTATCCTGTTTAGCCCATTGTTTAAAAGTCTTTTTCATTTCTGTTCCTGTTTTGAGGGTTATTCACTATCGTATTCTGATATGATTTCCAAAATATCGCTTTGTATTTTTTCATCAGTTAGCATGTGCTCAACTAATTCTTTTAGATGCGATGGTCTGGCTATAATACACTTCGCTATGTCATTGTTATCGGTAGCCATTATTATAATTCCACCTTCATGAGTCTTAGGTAGGCGTACTGCCATTTCTTTAGCAAATGCCTCTATGTCTTGAATAAATTGACTTTTCATATTAGTTCCTTTCTATATCGTATTACGTTAATTGATTTAAAATTTCTCTTCGAATAATTTCCCTTGCGCTAAATCTGAATAACCCTTTCTTTTGCTCATGAAAATCCGCAATAGGTATTTCGTTTATATAGTAATAGAAAGCTTCGTAACCGTCTGCAAAGTTGCGAGCAAGAAACCCATTAGGGTGAGTGTTCATATATCTTTCAACGGCTATTATCATTCTTTGAGCATAACCGGGAAACATCTTAAACTCTAATTGCATCTGCTTGTAATTGCAGAGAGGACAGCCGACACAACCGTGACGGCTCAAATTATATGGAGCGTCATAATACTTTGAATATGGTAATCCGTATTTTCGAATATAGCTCCAAACATCTTCTTCTGTCCATGTGAGGATAGGAAGAATATGCTTTGCGCCTTTCATCCATTTTCTTGTATCACACTGCTCCGGCTCATAATCTTTCGATTTCTACTTTCGGCAGCTCTCATTCCTTCAATACTACGTTTGCCGATACCATATCTTTCTTTCAGTCTTTCACAACAGAATCGTCGGAGCCGTGAAGGAAGTCCTTTTTCTTCAACTAACTGAAAGAATGACTTTTCAGGGTGTATTATCCTCACTTGCGGATAGTGTCTCTTTATAAAGCTAATCGTGCCCGGTGGATCTACTGTGGTGTTAGCGTAGATCGCATTATACTTAATGCCTGCACGTTCAGCTAGGTCAAGTATAACTACACTATCCTTACCTCCTGAGAATCCGAGTGATAGCAGATCGTCACGTTCCATACTGCGAAGGAAGTCTATTGCTTGCTGCTCTTTCTTGTTCATTTCTATCTCGATTTGAATTTCTTGTTTATTTCTTTTTCAGCAGCTCTGGCCCCTTTCTTGAAACCCTCTACAAAGCTGTCAAAACAGGCTCTATGGATTTCTAAAGTGCATCTTTGCATAAGTGGGCAAATCGAGCATTTTTGGCTAAGCCCTGCGGACTTCTTGGCTATTTTCGTTACGTTTTTCATTGGATTTTTAAATTAATTATTACGATTTCTTTCCGCTGCGACTTCACTCATACACATCTTGCACCAGGAGGTGAGACATCGGTATTCCTTATCCCCACATCTGACAGTCCTGTTATAAAACCGGTGGAGCGGAAGGGAATGTCCGCAATGCAGACAAACCTTTCTTCCGGCTTCCGTACCGGCAACCGTCTTGGCTTTACGGTGTACAAGCGTACATCCCCTGCATTCATCCAGTCTGCCTTTGTACTTCCGGCATTTGTGCAGGGAGATGCGCCCGCATGGAGCGAATTTCTCGCAGTCGAATCTGGGTTCTGTGTGATAGATGTTCATGCAGTAAGTTTTTTGATCAGACTCATGTTCTTCTCCACCAGCCGGATAATGCAGTCATGATACTCCGATGTTCCGTTGCATACGGCTCTTGACTGTACTATCTGAAACGATTTAAGATTGACTTCAACAGTTTCAATACGTTTACTACCTATCCGGGCAGAAAGGATAAGGGAATCCTTCTTCTTGAAATATTCATTTGAGAAAACACAATGGTGCATGATTTCTCCTTCCTGCTG
>ERZ779776.179-NODE-179-length-27698-cov-4.161090_pt1 | contig 27698 bp, 53 predicted proteins | sample MGYA00511098_ERZ779776 | MGnify/ENA primary metagenome ERZ779776 (study PRJEB29588, sample SAMEA2149318) | human gut metagenome | biome: human gut; feature: human-associated habitat; material: faeces | place: Denmark | collected 2008/2010 ...
GGGGGTTTGAGGGGGAATTTTCAGAAAAAAATTTTTCAGGGTCGCACCCACCCGTTTCGGCTCTCGGGTCTACATACCCCCGGCACCCCTTTGCAGACTTTACCCTCTCTGAATATCAAGCACAACGCCGTGTAATACGGTCATTTGCTATCGCGTTGAAAGCCTATTTAGCCAGATTATTGACTTCCAAATTGTTCCACGCTTGCAACTACCTGTAAATTAAGAAGATAAGTGTTAATTTTCATTGTTCCACGGCAAAATTAGCCCTTATTTTCCATATATGCAAGCACTATCTTAATATTAACATTATTACACAACATATTAACGCTAATTCACAAATGCGACATATTGAAATTTACCCCTTGAATTTTACCCCTGTCGCTTATTTGCGTGCGTTGTGCTGCATCATTCCGAATTTTAACCCGCGATTTCGGTTTGGTATTATTTGGAGCGATTGCAAGGCGTGAAATTGCTGTCTATCAGCCTTATATCCTATTGTTTTCGGCTCAAATATGTTGTATCTTTGTATCAGACAAAGGGAGATGAACGAAAGCCCCGGCCGTTCATCTTCACAGACTGGACCGGGGCAAAGTTAATTAAATATTCACTACAAAGTTAATTTAGTATCCTCAGTTATGAAAGTCTTTTATTTCATCATCGCGCTTGCGCTGCTTGTTATCGGCGCATCACTCAACCAGGAATTAACCGCCATGGGTTGCAGTTCTGCACCGTTTGCCGTTACCGCTTTCGGGTTTACAATAGCCGGGATCGCTACCGCTGTTCACGACTTCAACCAGAAGCACAATTATAAATAACTCTCTCAACCACCCACCCACAAAACCGAATCACGATGAAAGCAAATAACACCCCCACGACCATGAACGCAAACGAAACAAAAGCACCCGAATTTTCGGAACTCTCTCACACTGCCACCAACATAGTATTGGCAGCCGAAAACGACGGTGATATTTACCGCCGCCACGTTGCGCCGCTGGTACTCTCTCTTACAAACAAAATCAAGCGTGGCATTACACCCGACCGCAAACGGCTGGCACAATCCTACGCAATGCGTTCAATCATCGCCGCCTCACTTGCTGAGATGTATTGCGCCGGATGGATGGAAAACAACACTAAGATTACAGCAGCAGAACGCAAAGAGGCTGCAAATTATCTTGCTTGGTCTTATATTTCCGACGCGGAAGACGAGTATAACAACCAAATGGCAGCCTACAAATGAAACAGACCCTAAAAGCCACGGCGGCGGTTATCGGCATACTTGCCGCCTGCTGGCTTGCGCTTGAAATCCTTATCGCCTTTATGTGGGCGTGCTATTATGCCGGAATAAGAATGTAAATAATTTGTCAACGCATAAACCGGAATAAGATGAAACAATACATGTTAACCGTATTTGGCACACCGGGCAAATTTGACGGTTATAGTCAATGGTTTAAGAACTCTAAAAAGGCGGCCAAAGCATTTGTCAGGACAATAGCAAATAACCGCAAATCGTCATTAATTGAATTTGTTGGGAATTGTCCGACATTTGAAATAAACAAGTAAAAACGATATATATATATATGACACGTTTAGAAATCTTAAAAAACTCTTTGGAGAAAAAACAAGCAAAGTTTAACGAAAAGCTTAATGAACACTTTATGGAAGTGAGAAGGGCCAACGGTCAGCCACTTAACGACAAAAGAAACGGGGGGGGGCAGCATTTAGGCGATGGGAGCGACAAAATAACGCACTTGCAGCAATGCAGGCAGAGATTGAAAAGACTACAGCCGCAATAGCGCGCGAGGAAGGCAAATTGAGGTCCATTGCCTACAACGGGGACTCAATGCCACAAGAAATCCGGCAGCTTATTGAGAATGGCACCTTGAAACAATGGGGCAAATATCCGCATATCATGTTTGTTGATGGCGTCGACAAAGCCCGTATAATTTGGGATGACAAAAAGAAACAAGTAATGCACAAATACACAAACAAGCTGACGGACAAAGAGCAATGGAAAAAGTTCGCACAAGTATATAACTATATCGCAGAAGCAGTTAACAAGCGTAAAAAATACCCCGCCTCACGGCACAACGGAAAGAAGATGAGAACAAAGACACCGAAACAGCTGCACGAACAGTGGTTTAGAATTAAACCGCGATTCAATGGTAATCACACGTTACACATGAAATATGTGCGTATATATCATATATACCGCGCAAATATGGAAAAATATTGCGCAGAGTGGACAATGCCCGTCCCCGCCTCAGTCTACGCAAAACAAGTCTAACCCCTAAAAGCAAACAGAAATGAAATACAAAGTAAAAGTAATAGAGACACTTGAAAAGGTTGTCGAGATTGAAGCCTCCACCGAACAGGAAGCGCACGACAAAGCCGACAATATGTGGGGTGTGGGTGAAATAACCCTCATCAGCCCCGACGACATAACAGACCACGAAATATATATCATCAAAGAATAATAACCCCTAAAACAAGCGGCATGATACTAATAGCCCTAATATGCGTTGTGTGCTGGCTCGGCCCGGCATTACGCGACGGAAGCAACGTAAAGTAAAATAACCCCTAAAACGAAAAGCGATGACATTTAACGAAATGACAAAAGCCGCGCACGACCTCATACATATATTTGGTAGTTGGACTTTTGACAACGGCGATAAAGCCTTAAAGGTATGCTACAATCGCAACACGTCTGACTATGGTTTCCAAATGGTCAAGAATGGCGAAGTAATTAAAAGCATTCAACACTCAGACTTAGACAGAGTAACAAGATGCTTAATTACATATATCAAAGAGGAACGCATTAAAGATTATGATTAACCCCATCCCGGCGAGGGAGAACCACAGCGGAGCGACACAGCCGCCGGGAACAAACAAACTAAACAAATACAATTATGGAAATAACAATTAAATCAATCTTCATGGGTGAGGGTTTACGCCTTTCAGGGGATAACTGTACAATCGCCGAAATATGGCATCACTCGCAGGACTATTGGTATGCAGTAGGCAACATGTATCTTAATAGTCGAGGCTGGTTTAACCCCTCACACGATTTAAGCTACATAGGCAGCTATAATCTCACTCAACTATTGGAGGAGCTTAAAAGCGAGATATGCCGATTCTTCGGCAATGACAAAATCAAGTTTACAAACATATAAAATCATACGAATATGGAAGCAACGAACAAACCCCGAATCGTCCGCGTTGAAATCGTCCGCGACTTCGACAAGTCATATTACGCGAATCTGTATGACGAAAACGGATGCAGCCACAACCTTTCAAAGGAATACACCGATTTCCGCACATTGAAAACCTTATGCAAAAAGGAGTACGGCGTAAATCTTCCCAATCTCTCACAAATTGGGTTTGAAACACACGGGCGCAAATCATACGCTTATTTAAGCATAGAAACGCCCCAATTTTCCACGGAAACCGCCGAGACGGCAAATGTATCGGTAGAGGGCGAGAAAGAGCGAATAACGCGCTATGCGGGCTATGCCCTAACTGACTGCAAAAACAAACAGTATGTCGGCGAGGTAAAATTATCCAACGGCTTGACAATAAAATTTAAGTATGTCTATAACCTGAAAGGCAAAGATATGTACACAGTCGAAGATTGGCAGAACGGCAAACTATTATGTAGTACATCCCACGAATCAAGAGAACGGATACTTGACTACATAGCCGACATTTTAGCCACATCAGAGCCTCCACAATCGCCCGAAACTCCGCAGACGGTAGAATGTGCTGCCGAATCCTGCAAACTCGCTCAGACGGCATAAAAACATCTATTGGCAGACCTCAACGAATATCAAAACATTTCACTAACTTAGCAGATGAAAAGATTATGGCACGATACATATACAGCAGGTGTTCAACAGATTCGCAGGACTTCGCACAACAGCAGAATTGCGTCAACGGTTATCTTGCATCAATACGCATCGACCCCGACAAAGAGATAACACAAACAGTCGTTGAGAAAATCAGCGGCACAGTGAACCACAACGAGCGCAAACTCTCCGTTTTGCTCCGCAAGTGCAAAAGCGGCGACACAATCTATTTTTCGGAACTCTCCCGCCTCGGACGTAATATGGTTGACCTAAACAACATCGTCAACGAGTGCTGCGAACGCGGAATCATCCTGATCCAATGCAAGGACGGCATGAAGATAGAGAACGAAAGCATAGGCGGAAAGGCTCTTTTATTTGCCCTATCGCTTGCGGCTGAGATAGAGGTAAACAACATACGGCAGCGCACGAACATGGGCTTGGACGTGCGCAAAAAGCGTCAGGCAAAGGGCGAGAAATGGATTAGCAACACAGGCCGCGAGTGCGACCGTCTCGGCAGACCTGCGGACGGCATCGACGAACACGGCAATCCCTATTGGGATTTGTCGGCGGCAAACGAGGCTTCATGTATCGCCAAGCAGGAGGCCGCGATACGCTGGCGCGAGCAGTCAGCGGCATACAAGATGGTGCGCGAATGGCAGGCGATGGGAAAAACCCGCAATGAAATGCTCGCCGAGCTGCAAAGGCTTTACGAACACGCTCCGGAGAAATTCGGCACCCCAAAAGGGCAATGCGTCACGCGCTCCGTGCTTGACAGATGGTGCCGCGAAATGAATCCTCTGGCGGTATAATCAAAACAAATTATTATCTTTGTGTTTTAAAAACTCCGGCGCAGGAGGGTAAAGTCTGCAAAACACCATGGCTCTTTACAATGTTCTTTACACAAACCGAGCAGAAATGTCGATTATCAATGAAGTTCCTTTCACAGAACTTGACAAGGCGATCGCTTTTGCTGACAGTCAGGTAGAAGGAATGGAAAAATGTACCGGCGACCCTGAAACTGATTCGCATCCGTCTTGCTGCTACACCGTGACGACGGCGCCGGAGAAAGATGTCAATCTCGACGAATGGGAACCCGAAGACGTATATCAGACAGATTGGTATTGGGAGTAGGTGGAATAACACTTCTTCGCACCTCATTTCGCCCACTCGGGTATCGGCATATCGGCTTCGGGTGCATCATCAAGCGAGAAGTCTATAATCTTGCGTATCGCCAAATCCGCCTGGAAGCGCATAACTTTCAGGTAGTCGAATATCGGGCGACTATTGGCATCTTTGATGCTCTGCCCGATGGCATATTCAAGCACATATAGCGGAATGCCGAGCTGCTGCCCGAACTGCACAAATGTTTTACGTGCCGAATAGAACATCAGTTTCTTTTCAAAGCCCAAATCCTCGCCGATTTTATTTAGTCCTTTGGTTACGAATGACCGGAATTGCTCATAATCGCGGTAATGATAGCCGAAATCAAGCGTACCGTCTGCGGTGATGTATTTGTCGATGATTACCCTCGCTTCGGGTTGTATCGTCAGAGAAACACCTTTTTCGCCCGTCTTTTTCGTCGCTGTCTTCTTGCGCACGAAGTTTATGGTATCACCGTCGAGCTTCGCGTCAATAAGGTCAGTGAGATTTATCCCGGCAAAGTAGAACGACAGCATGAACAAATCCCTCGCCACAGTGTGCCGCCGTTCGGATATGCCGCTAAATTCAGCCTCGCGCAGCTTCTTCAGCTCTTTTTTGGTTATCCAAATCTCGCGCACGTTCTTTGTCGGCATCTTGTAGCCTCGGAACGGGAAAACCTTATATTCGACAACGCCTTCGGTCACGGCTGCGTTGAGAAGCGCCTTTAAATGCGTCATGCGGATATTGATTGATGTGTCGGAAATTGGCCTTGGAGTTTTGGGGCGACCTGCTTTCTTTTCATTTTTCTTCTGTATCTTTCTGGAACCCACTTCGCGCAGATGATTCTCAAAGCGCTTTAAGGCAAGTGGAGAAAAATGCTGGAGCGTAATGCTTTCGCCAAAGCACTCAAGGAGATATTTCAAAGTGTATTCCATATTCTTAGCATAGGAACTTCTGCCTTCTTCTTTTAGCCTTGCGATATATCTCTCGGCAAACGACTTCAAGTATCCTTCTGAGGTTCCCGTGCTTTTTTCAAGCCGCTCCTTTATTTGGGAGGCAGATACATTTGCGGGAAGGTTTATTTCTTCAAGTTTTGTCTGATAGACACACAGCATCTGCGATAACTTGGCATTAATCATGGCAGCCTGCGGATGACGTACTACCCGACCGCCGTTCCATTGTTTCTTATCAACGGAATATTGCGTGGTTATATAGGAGGTACTTGTGCCGTTCGTAATTCTAAATTTAATCGCAAACGTGCCGTCAGTCTTAGGTCTTCCGGTTAAAATGGTTAAAGTTATAGTAGCCATACCTATGGTAACGGGGGATGTTACAAATATGTTAAATTTTGTCCGGGACAAAGTTGGGACAAAACATTCTCCTCAAAAGTCAGAATATTTTCCGAAATAAACAAAGTTTTTAACCATAATTAACAAACAAAGAAACTCAACCAAGTATGTAACTGGCTGAGCTTCTTGATTTTAGGCTTTGAGCCACAAAGGGGGCTCGAACCCCTGACTTTTTCGTTACGAATGAAAATGCACCAACGCCTATAAAGCTATTATTCTGTGTTTTACGCAGTGTTAACATTTGTAAAGACAAAATCAAGACAAAATATGCCGATTTAGAATAAAAATTAAGTTTTATCTTTGTCTCCGTATCAGTGAGGACGATACAAAGAACGACATAACGGCGACATGAAACCTCGCCGGAAATTGAAGAATCTGCATAGTCCTCACCATAGATGCAGGTTCTTCTTTTTTATCGCCCTAAGCGAACGAACTGCGGACGGGATAGGAGAGAAGAACCAATAGAGCTTGAAACTGGCTAAACGGCAATCGGAGTTTATTACCGTCAAACTCAGTCAGCGTTGATTCAACAACGAAAATGCGGTATCCGTCTTTGTGAACGGTTGGTAAAGTGGTGGCAACGTAGGCAAACAGACGACCACCGACCTCACACCCGAAAGGGAACCCCAACTGAACGAATCGTAGCCGAAAGGAACGAGGGAGCGGAAGTGTCACAGAGGCAGTAGGCGATTGAATTAAGCCGAAACTAACTCACGGAATATCTCGCGTGTACGCACACAGGATATGTGAGGGAGGTAGAGGAAAGTGTGTCAAATCAAATAAATATCAAATGCAGATTACGAAGAAAAACATAGATTACGCTAAAAGCAACTTTACAAAACTCCAGCAAAAGCTAAGAAACAAAGACAGCCGTGCCGAAGATGCTTTTGCTCAGCTCCTATCACGTGCCGGAATATATTACTTCCGCGAGAAGTGCAACTTCCGGGTAGGAACACGTTGGTGCTACTATGACTTTCTTATTCCCGCATATAACATACTTGTTGAAATTGACGGAGAAGAACATTCCACACCCGAACAAATCGCCATTGATGAAGAAAAGGAGATTCTTGTAAAAAATCAAAAATTCAGGGTTGTTCGATTTACAAACCGGGAAGTGCTTAATATGGATTCAATCGAACTATTGGATATAGTTCATCGACTGAAATCTAAAGAGAAACGAATACCACTTAAAAATTTCGGGCAATGGGCTAAAACAAGGCATCAGCACTATTACCATTTGAAACAGCTAAGAAAAAATTTGTATGGTGATGGAATCCTCACGGGAACCGTATTCTTGTATAATCGTGAAACAAACTGCTTCTATCAATTTGAATCAGCTTTTGACTTGCACTTCTCAACGAATATACCAATGCAGTCAATTCTGTCCGATTTAGGCAAATCACAATATTTAAGAACAAAATCCCGAAAATACATAATAAGCCATTCCCCAGAAGACTGTATCAAATGGAGTGTATTTATGTGGGAGAACGAACAGATTATGGCACATTCGGTTGGTAATGAATTTATCAAGATGATTCCGGCGGTTAAATTTTTGAGAGAACTTATGACGAGCGAAAAATTAAGGTCGCACAATCGAAAGCACAAGAAATCTTAACTACTCTATCTTATCCAAACGAAGGAAATAAGAGCCACGGACAGCCGATTAACTTTAGCTGTCCGTTTGCTTTTCCTCTAAGGCTTCTGTGAAATACTCTTTGCCTCTGATATTTTTGTGTTCAGGTCTGCGTTGTTCCTCGACAACCTCGATTCCAGCAATCCACCCCTCAACCGCCTCAATCCTGGCAACGGCGTGAGCGTCCTCGCAGCGGCTCTTGGCCTCGGAGAGCAAGCGCAGGGCGTCATCTATAGACTTGCATGAGAACGGATGTCGCGGAGGATATTTTCTATAATCGGCAAGCTCCTTCTTGGCGTATTCAAGTGAATATCCTTTGTCGCGTAGAAGATGCTTTATCAGCTTGCACATCTCCACATCTTCCTGACGGTATTTGCGTGTACCGCCCGGAGTCCTGAACGGGTCAAGCTGCTCAAAGGTATCTTCCCAGAAGCGCAGGGTCGAGACGGGCACGTCGAGCATCGCCGAGACCTCGCCGATTTTATAATAGGATTTGGCGGACATTAGTTATCTTTTATTTAAAACTTTTTCTGCCGACATACCGTCGGATTTTATCACAACCCTGTCATTAGATGTGGCGGGATTAATTTTTTGCCCGTTTAGATTATAATAAGTCTCGGCTTTTGGGGATTCGGCTGTTGAAACAGTATTGATGCCACCCGTGATAGCATCATACAAAGAAATGGACACAATGTTGTAATAACTTCCGATAAAATCAGATGAAAGTTCGTAAGGAATAAATATCACCTTGTTCCATGGGCTGTACACAATCTTGTCAAATTCTATATTTCCCGATGAGTATTGTAGCTGCGTGGACACGCTATTGTTCAATTCGTCTATTTTTGTAATTCCGTAAGCTCCGCAGATGCCAATGTCTGTCTTTTCCCCACCGAAATAAATCGTCACAAACCTTCCTTCTATCAACCACGTGGCACACATAACCCCTTTGTCGTTTATATAGCTGTAGGACCATGTTGGCACAACGAAGTCGGGACTCCAGTATGAAGGCTGCCTCGCCTGTGTAAACGAAACTTCCATGTCGGTCGCGTTGTAGAAGGTCTGAGCGTTGGTCGACAGGCTATGCGCCAGAGACAATAGGAATAAAAGTTTTTTCATTTTTGTTGCAGGTTTTAGTTGTTATTCGTTTTTTCTTTCGCTTCGCTCATCGGGGTGCTCTTGTGGAGAGCTAATCGCTGTATTTCCCATTCAGAATCTCTTTTCGCTTATTTCTAAGATGAGCAATCCTATCAATAAACTCGTTATCAAACATTTCTATATGTTTGTTAAATAACTTATGAGCAGTATCGCATCTGTCATTCATTATCCGAGGAGCATATCCAGAAATATCAGCGTATTGTTCTTTTGTTAATTCATTAATACACTGCTCCATGATATTAGTGCATACTTGAATCCAGGGAATTATCAGCGATGGCTTTTTCTCCGATTCCAGCAGATAAGTTATAGCCCGGACGCTCATATTGTAGCTAACGCAAAATTCGCGAGCTTTGGACTTAATATCTATCTCCTTATCGAGTCGTATTTGATAATAGTTGGTTAGAGCACATGCCATGCAATTTACGGCTGTGCTATATTTTTCCGACGATAACGCATTCTTTTCAATATTAGTTTCGGTGGCTTGTAATCTGTTAAACGTATCGTTAAGCTGCCTTTCTGCCTTTGAAATGCGAGATTCAATATTTACGGCATTGTATATTTGCCAGCCGATAAGCACAGTAATAAGTATGCCAAATACAGCTACCGTGATAGCTGTATAATCAACATTTAATGCTTTTGACGGCAGATATGCTCCCGCAAAAATAATTAATATTACGTTCGCCAACAGCAGAAACGCATTGGCGACCTTGAAGAAACAGTATTTACTGTTGTTTTCGGGGTCTAAGCAGTCTTTATCCTTATCGTCGTTCATTGTTCGGTGGGGTTAGAGGGTTGCAATTCTTTTTGATTAGATTTGCATTTACGGTGAGTTTCCATGCAGGCAGAACATAGAATGTTATCCTCATTAGAAAACTCCTCATACAAGTCTCTACATCGTTGGTAAATTTCTTGTTCGGTCAATAAATCATCGCCCAAGACTGCGACCGCTATTTTGCCTGAAGGTGCAACAACAAAACCGCCTTCGCCTTTGCATCTATCAGAGTTAATTGTTACAATATCCCCGTCGCAAAAAGCTATGTTGGTCAGCTTGTGATTTAACCCTATTGTGTGGATTTCCTTGAATGGCATAGTGAATCTCTTAGGAGTGGGATTCATAAAGTAAATGTGTTCAATACAATTAATATCAATTTTTAAGAACTTCTCGTTGCCTTTATTGATTATACGGAACTCATTTTCTCCAGCCCATACAGATAGCTTATATTTCATTGGTTCAATGCCGAACTGGAGAACATGCGGCATATCGCTGTCTCTATATAATATGGGGAAAGACTCTAAATCTAAATTATTGTTAAGTCTTAGAAGTTTTGACCTGTCAAAACCTATACAGACACCTCCATATTTATGTCCATACATATACCACATCAAGGGATTAGCCCATCCCTTAACTACGCCATCAACTGTAAACGAGACGTACCGAAATTCACAAATCCCGCATGTCTCTCTTGGGTCGTTTGCCCTTCCAAATTCGCCAAAACGTAACCCCTTGCTACCAATAATGCCATATAGCCCTAAAATAGACGTATAATGATACAATATGTCTTTACCGTAACTCATTATGCTTTCCCAATAAAATGATTGATGATACGCCTGTTCTCGGCAATAGTAGCATCGCGCTCTGCAAGCATAGATTTCAGATACTTGTTTTCCTCTCTTAATCGTATCAATTCGTCGTGTTCGGCTTGGTTCTGACCAACAGATGCAGAGCCGTGTCCAGTTGCCGAAGCTCCGCCACTTGTTGATGTTGCACTCTCCTTGACCACTTCAAAATCATCAAAAAAGAAACCGACTCGTACTCCCAATCCCTTTGCAAGGGCTTCAAGTGTGGAAACATTGACCTCTCCACCTTTCAGTATCTTGTCAATAGTCACTCTTGTTAGCCCACTATTCTTAATGAGTTGAGCCTTAGATAATTTCAACTCATCTATCTTGTCTTGTATCTTCTTGATGTTTACCATTGCAAAGGTTTATATAAATGATGAAGTGTTAAAATTATGTTAAAATAGATAGTATCGCTTGCAGCTTCGATACTATCGCTTACCTTTGCATTGTCTTTCCGTGAAAGCGGTAGGGCAACGACAAAGGAAGACAGCTCGCCGAGCTATCTTACATAATAATCTTCAACCGCAAAGTTAGCCGTTTTCCTTTGTTTCTACAAATTTACTTTAGAAAATTTTCCGCAAAAGAAAATGGCACAAGAGTTAAAACATGACGCATTAAAGAAATTGAAGCTCGGAGGGCGACCGAAAGTTTTCCGTTTCAATACTCCCGCCGAGTTTGAATCGGCGAGAAAAAATGCTGAATACATCAAGAAGAACTGCCCTCGCCCTGACGGAGCGCAGTATGAGGTTCAGCTTTCGTATCAGTCAGGAACAATAACCGTAAGTCTAACCAAATAAACTTTGCGAAATGACCTCCCTCTTAATCGCCACTTTCTGCCTCGGCTGCTGCGTGGGAATGACTTACACCTACATAGTCTACCGAGTGATAGAAAGGAAACACCGCAAGAAAGATGAACACTCCGACACCTGACCGCAAACGCCTCGTCTACGGACGGCAGGCAACGCTCGACAAGTGGATTGAAACCTACAAGGAGAAAGGCTACCGTCTGTGCCGCAGGATAACCGACTATTGGAAGAACGGCAAGGTGGTGTATATCGCAGAACTTGAAAAATAAACAATGAAACAATTCCTTGACATAATTGACCCCGAACAGCTTGGCTTACTGAGCATGGCTTTTCGCAAGATGGGTATTACGTTCAGCAAGGCTGTGTCGGCTAAGATTGTCGGGGGAGAGTACAGGCTTGAAAAACTTGTCAGCGAGGGCAAAATCCGCATGGAAAAGCCCACAGCCAAGCAAAACGGCAAATGGTTCTGTGACGGAGGTGATGTGATAAGCCACCTGAAATTCTAAAAGCCAGCAGACGCTGAAAGTCTACAAAAGAACCCCCTGACCTGACAGGGCTGACAAACAGGTTGCGACAGACCCTCTCGCCGGGCAAAGCGTGAAAAGGCGGGCGCGGACGGTGCCGGTTGATTGTTGGCCGGAAACATAATCGAAAGCGACAAAATACCCGAACAAGCAGAAGCGTAGACTTGTCCGTAGAGAGCATAGGGGAGAAAGACAGCACGGAGTTGCGACCGTGCGACAACTGACGATAAAATGACGGCAACGGTGAGGTACAGCCATTCGGCAGACAACATGACAACGAGAAACAAACTCTAAATAACGGTAGCCCGCGTAGCTCAATGGCAGAGCAGCATGTCCGTTTCCCGATAATGGACATGCCGATGCAGGTTCGACCCCTGCCGTGTGGCACAATGTGAATTACCATATAGTGTATAGTGTTTTTGATAAATTTTTCTTACGTACATGCCGTCTGCGAAGATGGCTCAGGCAGTAAACACAGGAGAGAGTGGCACCCTTTTAAGGTGCTTGTGGTTAGGGTTGCGTGCCCCATGGCGCGACTGCGATAACTCATTAGTCCTGTGGGCGGCAAAATAGGGGCTGTATAACGAAAGTGCCGCCAAAACAACCATATATTTTAACTTGACTTTTCCCGGTGGTGTGTGAACATCGCCGGATTCTTTTTGAAAACCAACTAAACTTTACGATATGAAATCATTACTGAATTGGCGGCAATGGGCGCTGTATGCGCTCTTTGTCGTAGCCTTTTTCGCCGCGATACTGATTTTTGGCGACGATGAGCGACCATTAGGCGCATGGATAGAAGTGCGTGTTTACCTTTTTGCAATCGCCTCCGGCTGTTTTTACGCCTTGTGTCGCTTAGCAAGGAAGTGGGAACGCGAAGGTAAAATCAAATCACCAACAATCAAATAAATCAATCATGGAAATAAAGACAAAATTCAATCTCGGCGACAAAGTATGGACTATCCGCGACTGCAAAGCCGTATCTTTTAAAATCGGCTGTATTTTATATGACGGTGCGACATATTACGGAGAAACGCGCTATGACATGATAATCGAGTCCGAATGCTTCCCGACAAAGGAGGCGTTGATGGAATATGTGGCGTCGGAATAATGGAAACAAAAGTAAGAAAGCTTAAAAAAAAATAATAATAATGAAAGAAAGCCTCACTCCCGAGCAGACACAGGAGCTTGCGGCCCTTGGATGCGGTCAGCTAACCACGCTGACGTCGGTAATCGGCGCAGTTCCGCTTACATACCGGGTTGAACCGGATGCGTATGCCTCCCTTTCGATGCAGTGGGATTGCAGCTTTGGCGAAGAATGGGAAGTCGGCTATGCAGATGTGACCGCTCATTCCGAAGAGCTGATAGACGCGCTTTTCGAGCTAATCAAACTCCTAATTGATAGAGCGTGATGATTGACCCCGTAATCCACGGGCTTTCAAATGAAGCCTATCACCACGAAGCTCCCTATTCGGAATACTTGTCAAGCAGCCAACTGAAAGTTTATAGTCGCAGCCCTAAAGTGGCCAAGTTTGCCCTTGACAATCCGACAGAGGAAAAGTCCGACGCGCTGCGCTTCGGGTCGCTGTTCCACGACTTGATGGCGTGTAGTGCGGAACATTACGACAACGGCACGGAAGCGATAGCGCAATGGCTACGCGGCATAGCCGTTTTCAAGCCGCCTAAAAACGACAAGACGGGTCAACCCTATGGAACTACCACCAAAGCCTACATAACCGCCTACGAAGCATTTCTGCAAGCCAACGAGGGCAAATTAATAGCGACCGATGAAGGGCTGTCGCTGGCTCAGAAAATGTGTCAGTCGTTGCTTGTTGATTGCGGCGCGACCTCCGAGCAAGTCCGCAAGGCGTTGAGATACGGCAAGCCGGAGGTGTCGCACTTCATCGAGTACGAGGGTTGCAAGTTTAAGTTCCGCCCCGACTTGACAACGCGATACAGACGAAAAGGACGGCAATGTGCAGACCTCTACGACTGGAAATCGGTAGCCACGGACGATTTGAGCGAGGAAAGCATAAACCGCATAATTCTCAAATACGGCTACCATATCAGCGCGAGCCACTATCAGTTTTTCTATCATGAGCAGACAGGAATATGGCCGGGCTTCATTCTCGTGCTTGTCAGCAAAGTCGCTCCGCATGACTGCGTGATGGTGGATATGTGCAACTACGGCTACCGCTACTATCCCGATGTGGATATTGTCAGCATGGGACCTGGCGCAATGGAGTTCAAGAAACTCCTCGACCTGCATATCAAATGCACCAAAGAAAACCATTGGCCCGGTGCAGAGCAAGCCATTCCCGACAACAACGGCGTGAGGATTCTTGAAATCCAGCCGCCGAGATATTACCAATCTAAGTTTATTGAAGAAATATGACAATAGAAGAATTGCCAATCCGTTTGCGTCGCGCATCTCTAATGTATCAGTGCTATTATGGAGATAACAACCCTATATACATACGATATATTCCATCAATGACAGGGCGAGGCGCATGGGTTGAGAAAGATGGAGAGGTTGTATTCGAGGATACCATTCAAGATATTGAAGTTTATTCAACCCAACCCGACTATGACAGCTACATAAAGTCACAGGTATGGCTTGAACGTAGAAATAAGTATTTCCAAACCCATGAAAAGAGGTGCTATATGTGCGGTTCTACACAAAACATCCAACTACATCATAAAACGTATGAACGAGTTGGACGAGAACCCGATGATGACCTTGAACCCCTATGCGCGGAATGCCATAAAAAGGTACATAAATTTGTTGAGAGTCTGCAATATCTCAAAGATGGCATCCAACAAGGAATCGAGAGTATAAAGCATGAGTACGAGGTGAAAATGCGCGAGGAAATAAAACAACGTACTGAAAACTACCTTCAACGAGCATTGCCGAGGATACAGCGGGCCGCTCAAATACTTCCTCGTGTCATAGGAAACCACAAGCCGCATACAGCAGCCCTTATTCGGGACACATTAGGTCTTGATATTTCAAGTCAAATACTGATTAAATCACTAAAAACCAAATAACAATGTCAACAGAACAGACAACACAGACGGAGCAGACCGCTCCGCAGACACAGCCGCAGGAAACAACTGCGGTGGTAAAGAAAGAAAAGTACACCCCCGAACTTTGCGCATCGGCTATCAACAAACTGCCCGCACAGCTTCAGGGCATCAAAAACTGCTTTGCGCAGCCCTTTGATTCGTTCCGCAACGCTTTCAAAGACCCGAAAGAAGCCGACAGAGTGATGGCAAAGGAAATAGAGTTTGCGGCTCAGGCAATGCTTGCCAATAACTTCCTTATCAAGTGCGCCACAAGTAACCCTATATCGCTTGTCAACGCGCTCAAGAATGTGGCTCTGACACGCTCCACGCTCAACCCCGTGCTGAAACAAGGCTACCTCGTGCCATTCGGCGGCGCAATCACATTCATGCCGTCCTATATGGGACTTGTGGATGTGCTGCTTAATAACGGACTTGTAAAGAAAATTGAAGCACATCCCGTATTCGATGGCGAGAAGTTCGAGATTAAGCATGGTTCAACAGAGGGCATTTTCCACGAGCCGAATCCGTGGGGCAAGCGAGAGAAAGAAAACCTCAAAGGCTGCTACTTTTATGTGGTTATGACCGACGGCACGGAGATGTTCGACACGATGTCGGTAGAGGAAATCGAGAAAATCCGCAAACGTGCCCCGTCTGCCAAATCATCGTCGCCGTGGGACACTGACTATGTGGAGATGGCTAAGAAAACGCTTATCCGGCGTGCGTTCAAAATGATTCCCAAAGCAGGCATCTCCGAGGATAAGGTCAAGGCTCTCGAAGCTGTCTTTGACTACGACGAAAAGGTTGAGCAGACGTGGATAGCCGAGCAGAAACAGACCCCGGCAAGTGGAAATCGCTTTGATGAGGACGAAGTGGAATATGAAGAAGTAAAAGAATAAGATATGAGCTACTTTATAGCAACCTGCAAGTATGAAAAAATGCAGGAAAACGGTGCGGTAAAGCGCGTAAGTGAGAAGTATCTGTGCGATGCCCTCTCAATCGTAGAAGCCGACGCGGTAGTCACGGAGAATTTGAAACCGTACATCTCCGGCGACTTCTTTACCTCTAAGGTGGAGAACGGCTCTATCGCCGAAGTCATGGGCGACAAGGAGTGCGGACGCTTCTGGCTCTGCAAGGTGGCGTTTATCACCATCGACGAGCGAAGTGGTGCAGAAAAGCGCACAATCTCTCAGATTCTCGTCGGTGCCACGGACTTTACCAATGCCGTTGAGAACTTCAACGAGGGAATGCGGGGCACAATGGCAGACTTCGAGATAGTCAGCCTTGCAGAGACTCCGATTAAGGAATATTATCCGGCAAAATTAGGTTGAAATCCCTGCGCAAGAGTGCGCGAAAAGGACATGCGGGGTTCGATTCCCCGTGTGTCCGCAATGATGTTCTCTTCATGGTATTAGATTAAGGTTAATACGTACCCGTGCCGTCTGTGAAGATAGCACGGTTTTTATTCAGATTATGGAAATATCTAAAACCGACTTGCAAAAGGTCATAACGTATCTTAATGATGCCTGCAAACTCTACGAGGCTCTGCCTATGCAGTCCATGAAGAGCCGGGCATACATGATACGGCAGCTCACTACTAAACTAAATACAAAAATCAGTAATAACAATGGAAGAAAACCCATTTGAAAATAACGAACTGTGCAGCGGGGGACAGTGTGCCTCTAAGCACGAGTGCGCCCGCTATATGGGCAATGTCGATATTCAGCGCGCAAAGAATCAGTTTATCGTTTTTAATCATGACTGGTGTATCTGTTGCTCCGGTTATCTTGACAGACCGAGCGATGATTATCCTGAAAAAAACAATTAGATGATTGATTATATCCGACTGCCACGCTCGGCTCTGAGCGACGAATTGTGGCGAAACAAAGACTTCGGATGCCTGTTGTGGTACCTGCTTGCCCGGGCCGATGAAAAAGGGATTTCAATGTTTACGGCTGGCGAAATCGAAACTAGGCTCGGCATCTCCCGACAACGGTTGCGCACCATGCTCGGCAAAATGCAAAAAAGCGGGTTAGCAACCAACATCCAACCAACTGCCAACCAACAAGCAACCAACGTCACATTTGATTTTCAACGCATTACGCCTATTAACCAACCAACTGCCAACCAACATCCAACCAACTGCCAACCAACAAAGGCAAGTAGAAAAACGACAAAATTCACCCCTCCCACCGACGAAGAAGTCGCCGCCTATGTCGCTGAAAAAGGCTACCACTTCAATCCCGCCCAATTCGTCCCCCACTATCAGAGCAAAGGATGGAAAGTCGGGAACCAGCCGATGAAAGACTGGCGAGCAGCTTGCCGGACGTGGGAAAACTCATGGAAAGAGAAACATGGAGAACGATTCTATTATGAAATACAACCAGCCATCACAGCCAACAACGCAGCTACCCGAAAGGCTCAACGTGACCGAGGTCTATCCCTTGCAACTGAAATTGTGGCAAAATCTGAAAACCTCCTCAGTCTCTACAATGGTGGCGGCGCAGACCCCGACGCTCGCAAAGATTAAAAACGAAGCATCCGAGACCGATGCTCGGGCGCTGCTATATATAGCTATTTGTGAGGTTTGCGATTTTTTTAATGTCGGGAAGAACATGAACGATGCGCAGATTGCGTTAACCGTAGACCTGATTATCGAACAGTTCTGGTACTTCAAACTTGAAGAAATCAAATACTGCTTCCGGCGCGCCATGATGCGTGAGAAATTGTTTGACCGGCTTGACGGCAACATAATCATGGGTTGGTTAAGAGAATACGATACCGAGCGCACAGAGGAGGCTATACGTATTTCTGAGCAACGTGATACGCAGCAAGTGAACGAAACAGCGGATTGCCCCGAGGCTGTTAGCTTTGAGGATTATGTCGCCGATTTGAGAAACCGCGCGCTAAAAGACGAGAAAGCCGCCGAGGTTCTCAAAGAAATAGACAATCCCTCTCCCAAAAGACTTAACCTGCTGACAAACGAAGAAAGAGTACAAAAAGACCACAACTTCCGCATGTGGCGCACATTCAACTATCTATCAAGAAAGAAATAATGATACAAAACCAAAATTCACCGGATGCTTCTAAGATTCGCATCAATCTCTTCCATTTTACAGAGAGGGAGGAACGCATGATTGAACGCGCTATACTGCTTTCACAAAAATTCATGGACTCTTACGGTAGAGGGCGCAAGCCAATGATGGTCGACCGTTCAAAATATCTCTAAAATTCACATTATGACACCGATACAACGAATAGACCAAAAGATTGACCTCCTGCGACGGCAGTACGCCGACCTTACACGCGGCTGTGCCGTCATAAGCCCCAAAGCGCGCAAGACAGCCGACCGCATCGCCCGCCTCCTCGATGAGCGCAAGGAGATGATAGCTTCCGAGCGTCACTCCCTCGGCAAGCTGCTCCCCGCTGACGGGACACAGCGCAACGCCATCTACCTGCGGCTGGTTAAGCTGCCCATCATCGCCGACTTCCTCTACGGGGCGTGTGTCGACCTGCAAGGCACACTCCGTGAAATAGGACTCAACGAGCTGACGATGATGCGCCGCGTCACCGACATACAGACCCGCGCCAAGGAGCTTGCCTTCACGCTCTCCGAGTTCCCCGAACTGGAAAACATCCTCTCCGCCGACGACACGCTCATCGGCGCACTCGACCGCAAGGTCAACGACTTCCTCACGCGCAGAATGAACATCACCAAATAAAAGACCAATGACACCCCGTGACAAAGACCTCTACGACCGTGCCGAGCGGTATTTCACCGACACGTTCAACGCCCAGCCTCCCCACGCGAGGGAGACACTCGGCATCAACCCCGACATCATGGTCATCCGCGAGATGAAAATCGCCCTCCACCACCTCCAGTCCACCCAGGCGCAGCTACAGATGCGCATCGACCTCGCCCGTAAGCGCGTCATCAACGCCTACCTCCGACTATCATCAGCCAACTAAAGAAACCGGTATGAAACGTAAAATCAAGAGCCTTATCGCAAAGGCATACAACAGACTTTTCCGCAAGAAATCTCACAGAAAAATATGGGGACAGAAGTTTGACGGCTACATTACCTTAGCCAATTCCTCCAATCTTATCAAAGGGAATTGGACGACTACTCCTTGATAAAGAAATTAGCCACAAATCCGCAATTTTTGCAGATGGCAGCGACACAGGGAAGAAATTGAATATGGCTAAAATCTAAATTTGGTTCATCCAGCGGCCACGATTGCTGATGAAAAGTAAGTGGTTGCAATTCAAATCCCATTGTGCTTCTACACATCGGACACGGATTACCTGAAATTTTAGCGTTAAGCCGTCCTAAGACTGCACTTTCATTTTTAATCTCCATATAGAATCATTTTAAAAATTAGACACCACAAATATAACACGACAGCCGGAATCCGCAAAATTCCCATATAGAATTTAAAAATTAGACACCTTTGGCTTCCGGCTGTCTCTTAACCTGAAAACAATGACAACAGAAGAATTAGCCAAACGCCGCGCATGGGCGGCGATACACTTCAATCAGCCAAATCTAACGGAGGCAGAACTTGACAGCGGCGTATTCATGCCCTCCGAAAATTTCTCCGACGGATGGGACAACGGCGCGGAGTGGGCATTGTCCTCGCAGTGGATAAGTGTCGACGAGCAGTTGCCGGAAGAAAAGAAAGCCGTGTTGTGCTATATGCCCGACATGAAAGATAATTATGCCGAGAAAGACATGTATTTCGATATGGCTATTCTTTTGGAATGTGAGTTTGTGAACCTTGATGCCGAGGTAATCCATCCGTCACATTGGATGCCGATACCCATCCCTCAGTTGAACCCCGAAAAAGAAGAGAAATGAAAAAGGAGTTGTGGAGAGCATTCTGCGATGGACTTCTGACAGTAAGCGTATGCGCCGCCGTCAACAGCATCCTCCGACACATCGGCATCGACTGGTTCAATGCCTACGCCTTCGCGATAGGCGCGTTGTTCGTCAAGATTTACGACATGAAGCAAGTCATAGACGAGTTGAAATAAGCCACCTCAATCCTGCTTATTCCAACAACGGACAGCAAGGAGGTGAGTATTAACAATTTAAAAGTGTAAAATAAGAATGAATGATAAATTAATTGGCAATTTAGCACTCCAATTCAGCACCGAAGAATACGATTTGGATGCAGACGCATGGCGAATCGGCAAGAAAATGCTTGAATGGCTTCTGCGCCGCTACTGCCTTGTGGAGAAAAGCAAGGTGGAAGAAGAATACCAAAAGGCTTGCGAGTCTGTAAACAGACATTCTGCAACTACTGGATGTCTGTTCTTTGTGGGGCAGAAGCAGACGATTGAATCCCTCTTCCCCGAAATAGCAAAGGAGGTGGAGGGATGAAAGAGTGTAAATTTCTCAAAGGCAGCATGTGTACATTTTGGAGTGTTCCACACAAATGCTGTATGCACATAATAACCCCTATTTCCGACTGCTTCTATTACCAACCTAAAGATAAATGATTATGACACAACCCGAATACGAACAGAAGAAGCGCGAGTGCTGGGAAGAGTTCTGTGAGAGTGATAAACCCTACGACGTCGAGCCTGCGTTTGCCTTCGCTTTCGACCGCGCCTACGCCCTCGGCAAAGAGAAAGAGGCAGTCACGCAGGAGGAGATTGAAAAGGCGGCAGAGGAATACTCTCAAAGCCTTGGTAAAAACCGCGATGTGTCGTGGCATGATGCTGAATATGGCTTTATCGCAGGTGCCAACTTCACCCTCGGCAAGCAGGAGAAGGACGCCGACACCGTGATTCAAGGTTGGGTCGCGAGAGATTTGGATGGAGAAGTATTTCTCTATGAAAATAAGCCCGAAAGAGGTGATGGAGAGTGGTTAGGAAGAATATCTTCTGAATTTGACTTCCAACAGCTTAAATGGGGTTCCGACCCAATCGAAGTAGAACTGATAATCAAAAGAAAGAAGAAATGAATAAAGAACTGATTGACCACGTTTGGAAACACTGCCTCCCGAAAGAGTTCAAGGAGGAAGTGAAGAAAGAGTGGCAAACCGCGAATGACGAGGAAAGATTTCCACACGACGCATTTTTGAGAGGCTGTTACTCAACAATGGTATTGCTTTTCGGCTACCACAACCTCACCTCTGACGCGGAGGGAGAGGAAATACTGACGTGTGAGAAAAGCAAAGTGCAGGCGGTATATAAGACATCAAAAGAGATTGTGAACAACGAGCAGTACGGTACTTGTCAGTACTCAATGCACACGCAGATAATGTGCGTGTTGGAGAACCTTTTCGGCTCCAAGTGCCTGCCGGATGGAAACAAAGAATGTAGTAACCCATCAGTTGTGAATTGTAAACATAAACATGGTGATGGCACATGCTCACTTAGTGGTATGTGCTGCTATAAATCGCCGAAGCCAGCCGAGCCGGAAGAAAAGGATGATTGTCAGAAATTCACCAAAAGGCTTGATGATACCCTTGAAGGAGATATCAAAGAGCCTTTTAAGGAGTGGCGTGATAAAAACTCTTCCAATGTTGAGAAATTGGAAAAGATTGGAGAAATTGAGCCGAAGCCAACCGAACCGAAGTTCAAATGCGAAGATAGGGTAAGAATCATCAAGAAAAATCATCCCTACTATGGTAAAATAGCCACGGTTGACACATTGGTTAATGGCCCTTATCCTGAGGTTTTAGTTAATCTCAGGGGCAATCTTATAAGTTTCAATAAATCCGACCTCAAACCCTACACCGAACAGAAAGAGAGTCTTTGTATGGATGCTAAAGGATTCTACCGAAAGGAAACGGACACACAAGGAAATAAAGTCAAAGTGAGAATCCCGTTTGGAGAGACTGAACCCTACACCAAGCCGAAAGAGGAATCTCCCCAAATGAAACCCATAGAATCTAAAGTAAGGGTTTATCTTGCCACAAAAGAAGAGGATGAGGAGTTCAGGCAACTTCTTTATAAAAATGGGTTTAAATGGAATACAGGTGAATCGTTAATAGATAACTCAGTTTGGTCATTTGATAAAGAAGAATCTAAGATTCATAATATCTATCCTAATAAGATTGTAACCTATTCTGGAGATATAACACTAAATATCCTTCCATTCTCTAAATTTAAAAAGCAATACTTTGAAGAGAAATCTCACAATTTATCGCAAGAAATCGCAAATTGCGACAAACACTTTGATAACATCCTCAGAGACGGCTTCTCAAAAGAGCGGAGGCTGAATATCGCTGCTATGGTTATGCAGGGGATTATGGCAAACCCGAATCCTCAAATGGTAGAGATGGATGTGCATAGAGTGGCAGATTTAGCCATCCTTATGGCTGATACGCTCATAGCCGAGTGTGAGAAAGGAGGTCCGCAATGAACGCTACCGAAACCGTCATGTTGAAGAATGGCACTACAAAGACCAAGAAAGCGATAAGCAAGACCGTTTGCTACAGGTTAGCCGGAAACAGCATTGTGGTTTCGTGTCTTTATCATCTGTTCCGCACGATGTTTATTCCCAATCAGCCTGAGAACCAAATCACAAAACCAATCCAACAATCATTATTCGATATATTATGATACCACTTTCAATCTCACTTGCCGCCATCGCGGTCTCCATATACGCATGGCGGCTCGCCGTAAAACAAAAGAAAAAAGCCGCAGAAACCATCAAGACACTCCGGCAATCCCAAGATGAACTTTTAAAAGAGTATTCTGACCTTAGACTGTTGTGTAACTATAAAACCGCGTGTTTGTATAAGTATTCAATAAGGGAAGACAGGATTGGTTTTGCTGTCTGCAAGGAAAGGGATGGTCGGTGTTGTGTCATCAAATACTTCGATGACGAGGATATGGATTTTAACCGTCTTGAGGCCGAAGACCTCATTGAAAAACTTAATGAGGTAATGCCAGATATATAAATATAGAAGCCACAGGCTCCCACACAGATATGCGCCTGCCCGTAAGGGTGGGCGTTTTTTTGTTTATAAGCCGTTCTTGCAAGCCACGTAGTCCCACACTTTGGTTGCCGAACCCTTGCCGTCTGCATCCCAATCTTCATCTGCGAAGAAAAAGAGATAGCCGATTTGGAGAATCTGCGCGTCGTCGAACTTCTTACAGAAATCGCTTTTCGCAAGGTTGAAGGCAACAAATTTATCGTACTTAGTCGTACCGGAGGGGAATGACATAGCCTTTGTCGCTTCCTCCACCTGCTCGCAAGTCCAGTATGCGCCCGTGTGCTTCTTCCCCTCCTTGTCGGTATAGGCAATCTGCGACACGTCCCAATCCGCAAACTCCTTGTCGGCATAGTGACAGTTGTTCATTATGCCATATTGCTCCCGGATAAATCGCCAATACGCATCCTTATTGGCTTTCTTGACACATTCAAGCAATCCGGCTATCGAGTCCACGGAGTCAAGCATTATTTTCTCACTCCAACCGCCCGTCTTGCGGGCATTTTCTATCATGCTTTTGTAGTCCATAGTCCTCAGCAATTAGGACAGCCGCCACGGAATCGCGGAATCGGCTTATATACGCCCATACCGACGGTCACGCCCTGCGGAGTTTCCTCCACGGCCTTGACCTCGGTTTCGGGCTTCACTTCTTTTTGTTTATCTTTTCCCATAACCAATCATATAACCTTTGCGCCCCGATGAGCAGGAATCCCGCCCAAAAGGACAGATAAGCCATAAGTAAAGAAAGCGCGACGGCGGCAATCACATCGCAATCCGAGTATATCAGAGCCGCGAGCGTCACCCAAAAAGTCGTACACTTAGGACACTTGGAGATTTTCACCACCAACACGGCCAATTCTTCGGCAAGTCCCAAATGCTGCGCGAGCAACGCCGCGAAAGCCGCTGTCAACGCTATCCACACCATAACCTGATAGTTTTACGCCACGGTGATTGTCAGCGGGGTTTCACTGATTAGATTCCTGCCGCAGCTTGCACATTCGACCGCAGCAATAGCATTAACGCTCGCGCCCTGTGTGAGTGTCAGAACAGGAGCTGTGCCTACCTTTGAGATGGGAATTGTGAAATCCTGCGAAATGGGCTGCTGCTTGGTGCATCCGCAACCGCCGCCGCACTGAATGTACGACACGATTCCTTCGACATGGAGCGTTGCAACGTACTGCGTAGGCGCTACCTGCGCTACCGACTTCACGGAAAAGCGAGGCGCGAAAACTGGCGTTTTGTCAACGCAAGTTTTGTAGCAAAGTCGCTGGCTCACCTGCACCTGCACGAAGTACGGCGATGCAACCGAGCCGAGAGCGAGTACGGGGGTAATCACCGCAGGCTGAATTTTGTTATAGTTTGACATAGTTGAAAAGTGTTTGTTTGATTCCTATTACTCGTTGATTGTTGCCGCGCCGGAATCAGTTGGCTCGGCTATGGCGGGCGGAATAAGCTCCGCGTTGTTCTTCACTGCGAGGGCTTCGAGCTTGGCTGACATAGCCAATAGGATTTCCTGATTCGCCATTGCCATCTGCACGGCGCAGAAGCTACGGTTTTCAGCTCCGCAAGTGGCGCAGTTTCTGTCGCATTTATTTTTTGCCATATCTTATTTCATTAAGAATTTATCAATCTGGGATTTTATGAATGGGTTGCTTTCGAGGTTCCTCAGCGCGGCGGCGACCTTGTTCCCGGTCACAGCCACATTCCGCTCCCTGTATCTGTTCACGAAGTCGAATAGAGCCTGCTGTGCCTCCGTCGCTTCCTGCTCGTTTTCTGCGTATATCGGTACGGTTATAGTGTAGACATTCATAGTGCTTATACATTAGGTGGTGTGAGTGGCGGTGGGTTTGTCGCTGCGGGCGTGGCATCCGCCATCGCGACGGGAGCACCGTTTCTGATTGTCTGGATAAAGTTGTAGGCTTGCACGAAGTCCCCCTGATTCTCCTTGACGAAGCCGAACAGCCCTCCGGCAGTCTCTTTGATCTGCTGGATGAGCGTTGGCGGGGGCGGCGTAACATCGGGGATATTCATATCTCCCGCGAGGAACTTGTAAAGCTTCTCCGCCTCTTCGACATTCCCACCTGCAATGGCCATGCACTGCATTTTGAGGGCGAACTTGCTTGTCGGAACCATGTTAGCCATTGCCTCGTAGTTTATTCTCGGTTTGCGTCTGAAAAGCATCGGTGTGGATTGAGGAAGAGGCCGTGCCGTAACATGGAGTCACAGCACAGCCTCATTCGGGTTTAGTCGCCGCAGGTGTTGCAACGGCAGGGCATCGCGGGCTGGTAGAGAGCCACCGGCTGCGGGCATACCTGACCGCCGCGGCCGTTGTTGCCGTTCACGATTGCGCTCAGTGCGAGAGCGTCGGCGGCGGCATTTGCTCCTGCTCCCGAGAAAGCGCCCGCGCCCGTGCGCACGTCAACATACTGTGTCATCGACGGAGCATGGGTGTTCTGCCATGTCTCGCGGCTCTGACGCTCATAGAGGTGGTTCTGCGCGAGAATGTCAATAGCCTTGGTGTTGCCTGCTGCGGCATTCTCGGCAGCGCGGAGACGGGACTTGCTTGCCTGATTCATTCCCCAGCCGACGGCAAGGACACCGAGCAGAGCAGCGCCGCCAAGACCTGCGGCAAGACCGATGCCAGTGGTTGCGGCACCGTAAGCGCCACGGTGATGGCCGTAGCCCCCGTAATAGCCCTCTCCGTAATAGTTACCTGCGCGTGAAGTTCTCGCGGTGTCCCACATGGCGAGGTCGCCCGATGTGATATAATTGCTTCCTTCCATAATTATGAAGTATTTTTTATTATTGCAGAGCAACATCGCTCTGTACTGCAAAAATACCTTTTAAGCCTCTTTCGTTCAGCGAGTTACTTCGCAGTTGTTTCGCAGTTTTCTCCGAGACTTTTCGCGAGTTTGGCGTAAGAATTTCTCAGCATTCTATTTGTCTGAATGCGAGCGTCAAAGGAAGTGATGACGTAATGGATGCTCCGTGGCAACACGCCGAAAAATTCCGCTATCCGCGAGGGATAGATATTGCGGGCATGAAGCAATTTTGCGGCCATGTGCCGCGCATCGACAATCTCGGCCTTACGGGATTTAGACAGGATGGATTCTTTAGGCACGTCAAGCTCCTCGGCGACAATATCGATAATATGGCTGGCTAGTTCGGCTATCTTGGGCATAATGTGGATTTATTATGCGGGGATGTGGACAAAATGGCATGCCCCGCGTTTAAAGTTATAAAGTCGGCAAACTCTTATAGCTCTTGTAACGCAGGGTCAGTCATCCTCTCTGAGTCGTTTAGATTTAGAAGGTGTAGACGGCTCAGAGGTTGCAGGGGCTATTTTTTACGTCCGGGCCCCACCCTCCACTCCGAGACGTTTCTGAACGAGGCTTATAAGCGTATTTTTCAGCCCTTCCTCGCCCCCCACAAGGTCAATCAATTCCTGCATGGTCTCGGGAATTTTGGCCACGCCGTCCTTACGTCGGCGACTATGCTCCCACATGGAGCGCCCTTCGGTGACACAGATAGCGACAGCCAATATAATTGAGAGGTAAGGCAGGTTGTACCATGGCAGCAGGGTCAGTATTACCCCGACGATAGCCACGAGGATCTGAAAGAACCAGTACACAGCCATCTTCTCAAACGTCTTGCGAAGTCGGTGTGAGCGCAGCTTTTCTCCGGTTTTCTTTGCTGTATATATTCCGCTTATCGTATCAGCTATTGAGAATACTCCTGTAGTGAGAATGCAAAAAGAGACTATCAGCAGATGCCACGCGAGGTGATGGAGCGAGTAGTCGCCCATCCCGAGTTTTATTATTTCTATAAAATTTTCCATTTTCTATCTTCTGAATTTACGGATTAGCCACACAACTGCGATGCAGAGCACCACCGCGATGCCGCCCAGGGCGAAGCCGCCGAAGTCCATTTTGGTCTGCTCCCATCGGGTGAGGCTGCGCTCCACGGGATAGGGTACAGGCACAGAGTCGACCTTTGCCGAGCGCAGGGAGTCTACGATGGCGCGCAGACGCTCATTCTCGCGCTCCGTCTCGCGGTCACGCAGATAGATGAAGCGCGTGTCGGTGCGCAGCGTGTCGCCGTTCTCGTTCACCGTCACCTTAGTGTCCGATGTCACCTGCTCGCGTGTCGACTCTCTCGACCGTTCTTTCTCGATGTCGGCGGTATTTACCGTGTGGTCGTTGCGCTCGACGCTCACCGACGGCATCGGCACATACACCGTGCGGGTGCATCCCGCAAGACACGCCAGTATCAGCAGACCCATAGCCACGTATGCCGCAAGACATATCGCCGCTGTCAACGCCGCTGCGCCGCCAATATCCTTCCGTCTCATAGCTTCACGGGGTCGAGTGAAATATGAATCCACGAGCCGCCCTTTTCCCATAGCAGTTCCTTTACGGGCAGCCTCAGAGAGCGGGCGAGGTCATAGAGGCGGCGGTTTCCCTCGCGGTCTATCTGATACTTGCCTGTGGCGCGGATGTCGGCGGCAAGACCCTTCATGTGGTTGGAGTTTGCCACGCCGCCGACTGCCGCGTTAAGCCGTGGACAGCGGTAGCCGCTCGTCACATAGATAGGCTTGCCGGAAGCCTCCCGCAGCG
>ERZ779776.192-NODE-192-length-26752-cov-3.636925_pt1 | contig 26752 bp, 35 predicted proteins | sample MGYA00511098_ERZ779776 | MGnify/ENA primary metagenome ERZ779776 (study PRJEB29588, sample SAMEA2149318) | human gut metagenome | biome: human gut; feature: human-associated habitat; material: faeces | place: Denmark | collected 2008/2010 ...
TTATATGGAGGATCTTAATGAAGCCGGCGGTGTATATGCAGTGATGAAAGAACTGGCAGATATCGGTCTGTTACATACCGATTGTATGACCGTAACCGGAAAGACGATCGGAGAGAACATTGCAAACGCAGTGAACCGCAATCCGGAAGTCATCCGTCCGGTTGATCATCCATATTCCAAGACCGGTGGTCTGGCTGTTCTGAAAGGAAATCTGGCACCGGATGGTTCGGTGGTTAAGCGTTCTGCTGTTGTCGATGAGATGATGGTTCATGAAGGACCGGCAAGAGTCTTTGAGTGTGAGGAAGATGCTATCGCGGCGATCAAGGGCGGCAAGATTGTAGAGGGGGATGTCGTTGTCATCCGCTATGAGGGACCGAAGGGCGGACCTGGTATGAGAGAAATGTTAAATCCGACTTCTGCGATTGCCGGTATGGGGCTTGGCAGTTCCGTTGCCCTGATTACCGACGGACGTTTTTCCGGTGCATCCAGAGGCGCATCCATCGGACATGTTTCTCCGGAAGCAGCAGTTGGGGGACCGATTGCTCTGGTAGAAGAGGGCGATATCATAAAGATCAATATCCCGGAGATGACATTGAACGTAGATGTTTCGGATGAAGAGATGGCCGCACGACGTGCAAAATGGCAGCCGAGAGAGCCGAAGGTTACCACCGGATATCTTAAGAGATATTCTGCACTGGTTACTTCCGGAAACCGTGGAGCTGTCTTAGAAGTGCCAGAAGAGAAATAAAGGATAGAGGGTTAGAAAATGCAGTTGACAGGATCACAGGTGATTATAGAATGCCTGAAAGAACAGGGTGTAGATACCGTTTTCGGATATCCGGGCGGTGCAATCCTGAACGTTTATGATGAATTATACAAACATCCGGAAATCCGGCATGTACTTACATCGCATGAGCAGGGGGCTTCCCATGCAGCAGACGGATATGCCAGAAGTACAGGAAAAGTCGGAGTCTGTATGGCAACAAGCGGACCGGGAGCCACCAATCTGGTGACCGGTATCGCAACTGCGTATATGGATTCTATTCCGATCGTGGCAATCACCTGCAATGTTGGGGTATCACTCCTCGGAAAAGACAGTTTTCAGGAAATTGATATTGCTGGCATCACAACACCGATTACAAAATACAGTTTTATTGTAAAAGATGTAACAAAACTTGCCGATACGATTCGCAGAGCTTTTTCCATTGCGCGGAAAGGACGTCCGGGCCCGGTTCTGGTAGATATCACCAAGGATGTGACTGCCAACAAAACAGAGTATATAAAGAAAGAGCCAAAAATGCCGCAGCCGGATTGTTCGGCATTCAATGAGGATGATTTAAAGAAAGCCATCCAGATGATTGAAAAGGCAAAGAAGCCGTACATATTTGTCGGAGGAGGAGCAATCCTTTCCGGAGCCAGTGAAGTATTAAAGACATTTGTAGAAAAAACAGATGCACCGGTCTGCGACACACTGATGGGAAAAGGTGCATATGATGGAACATCAGAAAACTATACCGGAATGCTTGGAATGCACGGAACAAAGACGTCCAATCTCGGTGTCAGTGAATGTGATCTTCTGATCGCAATTGGTGTTCGTTTTTCTGACCGTGTACTTGGAAATCCAAAGAAATTTGCAAAACAGGCAAAGATTCTGCAGATTGATATTGATCCGGTAGAAATCAATAAAAATATTATCGTAAATCACAGCATTATCGGGGATGTGGCAATCGTCCTCGGAAAGCTGAATGAAAAACTTGAGCAGCAGAAACATACCGAGTGGCTTTCCCATATTGCGGATTATCAGAAGATGTATCCTATGACCATTCCAAAGGAAGGGTTAAGTGGTCCGTTTATGATCGCAAAGATCTATGAGATGGCAAAAGATGCCATTATGGTCACGGAAGTCGGTCAGCATCAGATGTGGGCTGCACAGTATTTTAAATACAGTAAACCAAGAACCCTGCTGACATCCGGAGGTCTTGGTACGATGGGGTATGGTCTTGGCGCTGCAATTGGTGCACAGACTGCAAATCCGGATAAGCAGGTGATCAATATTGCGGGAGACGGATGTTTCCGCATGAATATGAATGAACTTGCAACAGCATCCAGACAAAAGCTTCCGTTGATTGAAGTGATTGTCAATAACCATGTACTCGGAATGGTCCGCCAGTGGCAGACACTTTTCTATAAACAGCATTATTCCGCAACGGTTTTAGATGACGGTGTGGACTACGTAAAGATTGCAGAGGCGATGGGCGCAGCTGCCCGGCGTGTGACAACACAGGAAGAGTTTAACGCAGCTTTTCAGGAAGCATTGGAAAGTAAGACGCCGTTTGTAATTGACGCAATTGTGGATTCGGATGACAAGGTATGGCCGATGGTTGCACCGGGGGCTCCGATCAATGAATGTTTCGATGGAAAAGATTTCGAGAGCAAGAATAAATAAGCAACAGCATAGTAAAATATAGGAGGAAGTTTGAAATGAGCAGAGTATACAATTTCTCAGCAGGACCGGCAGTATTGCCGGAGGAGGTACTGCAGGAAGCAGCAGATGAAATGTTGGATTACAGAGGATGCGGCATGTCCGTTATGGAAATGAGCCACAGATCCAAAGTGTTCGATGACATCATCAAGGATGCAGAAAAAGATTTAAGAGAGCTGATGAACATTCCAGATAATTATAAGGTATTGTTCTTACAGGGTGGAGCATCCCAGCAGTTTGCAGCAGTTCCTATGAACCTGATGAAGAATAAGAAAGCCGGATACATTGTCACAGGACAGTGGGCAAAGAAGGCTTATCAGGAAGCACAGATGTACGGAGAGGCAATTGAGCTTGCATCCTCTGCAGATCAGACATTCTCTTATATTCCGGATTGTTCCGATCTGGATATTCCGGATGATCTGGATTACGTTTATATCTGTGAGAACAACACCATTTACGGAACCAAATACAAGAAGCTTCCAAACACAAAGGGAAAGACACTGGTAGCAGATGTATCTTCCTGCTTCTTATCTGAGCCTGTAGATGTGACAAAGTATGGCGTAATCTATGGTGGCGTACAGAAGAATATCGGACCGGCAGGTGTTGTAATCGTAATTGCACGGGAAGACCTGATTACAGATGATGTACTTCCTGGCACACCAACCATGCTCAAGTGGAAGACACAGGCAGACAAAGACAGCCTGTACAACACACCGCCATGCTACGGCATTTATATCTGCGGTAAAGTCTTTAAGTGGCTGAAAAAGATGGGCGGCTTAGAGGAAATGCAGAGACGCAACATTGAAAAAGCAAAGATCCTTTATGATTTCCTGGATGAGAGCAAACTGTTCAAGGGAACTGTCAGAAAAGAAGACCGTTCACTGATGAATGTACCGTTCGTAACCGGAGACAAGGATATGGATGCGAAATTCGTAAAAGAGGCAACCGAGGCTGGCTTCGTAAACCTGAAAGGACATCGTACCGTTGGCGGTATGCGTGCATCCATTTACAACGCAATGCCAAAAGAGGGCGTAGAAAAGCTTGTTGCGTTCATGAAGAAATTTGAGAAGGAGAATGCATAAAATGTTTAATTATACATGCTTAAATCCTATCGCTGGGGTAGGTCTGGATTTATTTTCTGATGATTACAAAAAAGTAGACGATCTGGCAGGCGCTGATGCAGCACTTGTCCGCAGTGCGGCAATGCACGATCTGGATCTTCCGGATTCACTGCTTGCAGTTGCCCGTGCCGGTGCAGGTGTCAACAATATTCCGCTTGACAAATGTGCTGACAAAGGTATCGTTGTATTTAATACACCGGGTGCAAATGCCAATGGTGTAAAAGAACTTGTTTTTGCAGGAATGTTATATGCATCCCGCGATATTGTCGGTGGTATTGACTGGTGTCTGGCAAACCAGAACGATGATAACATTGCAAAAACTGCAGAGAAACAGAAGAAGAACTTTGCAGGAACAGAGATTTCCGGAAAGAAATTAGGTGTCATCGGACTTGGAGCCATCGGTGTGCTCGTAGCAAATGCCGCAACCCATATGGGTATGGAAGTATATGGATATGATCCATATATTTCTGTCAATGCTGCATGGAACTTATCCAGAAGCGTAAAGCATATCAGCAATGTAGAAGATATTTACAAAGAGTGCGATTACATTACGATCCATGTACCTCTTTTGGATTCTACCAGAAAGATGATTGATGCCAATGCGATCGCAATGATGAAGCCTACCGCAATTGTATTAAACTTTGCAAGAGATCTGCTGGTAGACGAAGAGGCAATGGTTGATGCGCTGGCTGCAGGAAAGATTAAGAAATATGTTTCTGATTTCCCGAATACTACAACCGTTGGAGCAAAGGGATGTATTGTCACTCCACATCTTGGAGCATCTACAGCAGAGTCTGAAGACAACTGCGCAATTATGGCTGTCCGTGAGATTCGTGACTACATGGAGAATGGTAATATTACCCATTCTGTCAATTATCCGGACTGCAACATGGGAGCATGTACCACAGCCGGACGTGTTGCAATTCTGCACAAGAATGTCAAGGGTATGATCGGCCAGTATACGACCGTTCTTGGAGAGGCAGATATCAATGTGTCAGATATGACAAATAAGGCAAAGGGTGACTATGCATATGCACTGATCGATGTGGATTCCCAGATTACCGATGATGTGCTGAAAAAACTGCAGGCAATTGACGATGTATTGCGTGTACGCCTTGTAAAATAACGGAAAAGATAAGCATTTTGCTGTATGGCGGTTTTCAAGAAAAGCCACATTTTTTTTTTTTTAATTTAAAAAAAAAAGAATTTAATTTTAATTTATAAAATGCCAAAGAAGCTTTCGCAAGAAGAATTTATTGAACGATGTAAAAAGAAACATAATAATTATTACAGTTATGATAAAACAGTTTATACTGGTATGAGCAATGATGACTATATTATTGTAACTTGCCCTATTCATGGTGACTTTAAACAACTGGCTGCCGGACATATACGAGGAAAAGGCTGTAAAGATTGTGCCGGAACCATCACCAAAACTACTGAACAATTTATCATAGACGCCAGAAAAGTTCATGGAGATGAATATGATTATTCAAAATCAAAATATATTAATGCAATGACATATATTGAAATCATTTGTCGAAAACATGGTTCATTCTGGCAAAAACCCAATACTCATTTAATCGGCAAAGGATGTTTTGAATGCTATGGCTCTAAAATGCTAACGCAGGAAGAGTTTATCAATCGCTGTATTGAAAAACATAATGGATTTTATATCTATGACAAAACAATTTATACGGGTTGTAATTATACAATTACCATTACTTGTCCTGTCCATGGCGATTTTCAACAAAAAGCAGGGGCTCATTTATATGGGCAAGGATGCAGTCAATGTGCCCATTTAATTTCCACTCAAGAACTTGAACTTAGAGAATTTCTCGGGATAATTTATGAAAATGAAATGATTTTTAATTCAAGAGCTTTTATTAAACCTAAAGAATTAGACATTTATCTTCCTGACATAAAAACTGCTTTTGAATATAATGGAAATTATTGGCATGCTCTATATGAAGAAAATGATCCAGGGTACCATGACTATAAAAGGCAACTTTGTAAAAATGCCGGAATTACTTTAATTGAAGTATGGGGAAATGACTGGACTGAATTTAATAAAGAAACCAAAAATGAAATTAAAGATTTTTTCTTAGCAAAAAGATTAAAAGAGTATAAGCATATACAGATAAGCAATGCCGAAGAAGCAAACATTAGAAGAATTTATCAAGAAATCAAACATTGCCCATAATTTCAAGTACAACTATGATAAATCAATTTATATCAACAAACAAACAAAAGTAATTGTAACATGCCCGGAACATGGAGATTTTGAGGTTACCCCAGGCGCTCATTATATTTTAAAAAGTGGATGTCCAGAATGTGCAAAAATATCTCGTTCCAAAACAAAATCAAAAGGATTAGAAAAGTTCATTAAACAAGCTAATCTAAAGTGGAATAGCTTTTATAATTATTCCAAAGTCAACTATATCAATAATTATACTAAAGTAGAAATCATTTGTCCAATTCATGGTTCATTTTTTAAAGATCCTAGATCTCATATTGACCCACAAAGATATGGAGGCTGTCAAAGTTGTTCAAAAGAAAGACTTGGCAAAATAATATCTAAAGTTCAGCAGCAAAAACCAAAAGGGACAAATAGAGAAGCTTTTATTGAATATTGCAGTAAAATTCATAATAACAAATATTCTTATAATAAAATGAATTATGTGAATATGATGACTCCAATTGAAATTATATGTCCTATTCATGGAGTTTTTATTCAACATCCCATTAATCATTATCAGGGAAAAGGATGTCCAGAATGTGGAAAACATATCTCCAAGTCTAAAGGTGAAATTGAATTGTGCGAATATATTAAATCAATTTATAAAGGAAATATTATTTCAAATGATAGAATACAATTGGACGGGAAAGAACTTGATATTTATCTTCCTGAATTAAAATTAGCTTTTGAATATGATGGAAAATATTGGCATCAATTAAAAGAAGAAAAAGAACCGGGCTATCATAATTTAAAAGATTCATTAGCCAAAGAAAAGAATATCAATTTAATCCATATCAAAGAAGAAGATTGGATTAAAAATCAAGATGAAACAAAATTAAAAATTAAAGAAACAATAAAAACATTAGAAAATAATGAAGCCTTCAAAAAGAAAACGTAGAATCCAGGCAATTAAAGCTCGTCTCAAAGAATACTATCATTTAAAGAGATGAATAATTATTTTAAGAGAAATTTTATTGAATTAACAAGACATCCAGCAGATTATTCTCTTTTTATGGATAATAAATCTATTGATCGAGCAATTGAAACTTTAAAATCAATCATGAAAAATAATGGCTAAATTAACAAGAAAGCAATTAAAGAATTAAAATCCAAAAATCAAATGACAAAAATTTATAAGATTAATTATTCTTCTTTTAACGAGAAACCATGGCAATTTGCTCATTTAATAGTAACTTTTTTGAGTTCGAAATCGATTTCGAATTTGAATTTTAAAATTATTCATCAAAATAATTTAACGTTAAAAGGCCTAGGTGGAAACTAATCTGCCTAGGCCTTTTTATTTTAAGCGCAGTCTAATCATCTGCTTATCTAAAGTAATTTAAATATTCATATTATGCAAAAAGATGTTACGCAAGGCAAAAGTTATTGCCTCACTGTTTATTCTGTACCATGTAAAGTAACAGCAATTGGTAAAAATAATATAGAATATACTCTATTAAATGTTTCTGAAACCGGACAATATTTGTTTATTGCTCCTACATGGAAAGTTAATATTTCTCAAGATGATGCATCTATTGTTGAAACTTTTAACTTAGCCGGAACCGGTAAAGTTGGCGGATCTGGTTCCGGCTCTGACCCGACTTATGGATTATTAAAAATTATATTTGTCGATGCTCTTCCTCCTATTTCTGAAGCAAAAGAAAATACTTTATATTTTGTTCCTAAAAATGGTTCAGCCCCTGATAATTATGATGAATATATTTTTGACCCTGTTAATCAACAATTTGAATTAGTAGGCCAAAGTGCTATCGATACATCTGATTTTGCAAAACTTTCCTCTACAAATATCTTCTTAGCTCCTAATACTTTTGATGAAATTGTTACCTTTAAAAAAGGGTTAAAAGTTTCAGAATCCGGCCCTGTAATTACATCGAATGATACTACTCTTAATTTACCAAATACCAACGTATCTTCATTAACAGCCCAGACATTAATTTCAAATGGAGTAAGTACTTTTAATAATGAAATAAAAGTATCTACCATTGCTCCTTTATCCTCTTCTCCAATTGAAGTAACTGCTCCTGTTAATTTTACTTCAAATTCCGATACAAATTTTAGCGGGAATATTAATACTCCTAATATTAATGTTACTGACCTTATTACCATACCATCTGGTAAAATCCAAACAAATGATTTAGGGGAGTTTATCATTGGACAAAATATTGAGACTCCTACTATTGCTAATAATGGAGCTTTTCAATTTGAAGGTTGTCCCCTTTTAGATAAAGGGGGTTTTGTCCTAGTAGTTAGAAAGGTTAAAAATGGAGTTTGGACCAAAACCCCAATAATTCCAGCTAATTTATGGAACTTTTCCTATAACTCTGATGCTGAATTACATGTTAGAATTCCAACTAAAGATCTTCAGGCAGCTAATAAACTTTATGTAGATACTTCTATATCTACAATTTCACAATTTGATTCTTCTAGCGACCAAATTATTTCCGGTACTTGGGAATTTTCTAAACCTTTAAAAATTGCAGAAGCACAGCTTGCAAATGAAGCCGTGAGTAAAGGCTATGTTGATACTAATTTAAGCTCTAAAGTTAACCTGACAGATGTTTATACTAAAACTGAAATAGACGATAACTATGCGACTAAAACTGAAGTAGCCGATATTAAAGTAACTGCCAATGCTGCTGCTGAACGGGCGGAATCCGCTGCTCAAGAAGCCTCAAATGCCAGGAACGATGCTCAGAATGCCAAAAAAGAAGCGGAAAAATCAGCAGAAAGTGCCGCGACCTCCGCCACCAGCGCGGCCAACTCCGCGACGGCGGCGGCTAACGCCCTGGCGGCCATCCCTCAAGTGGACGCATCAGGCAACATGACGATTCCCGGAGGTCTAACGGCGGCGGGGGCCGTCAACGCTAACGGCGGCATCAACATCCCGCTTGCCGTGGGCGCGCCGACTGATACGTCAGCGGTCAACTTTTTTTATGCTATGGGGCTGGCAGGAGCCGTGCAGGCGTTGGTTCAGCCTATATACCTTAATTCCAGTTCAATCACAGTCACGGGTTCCATTTCTAAAGCTTCCAACGGTACTCTTGCCGGGTTGACGCAGCATTTTTCGGTGGGCGCGGCTTCTGCCGGGTCCAATGCGTACGGGTCAGCGGTTATTCCCCTGATAGGACCTAACGGTCAATTTAATTACAGTTCCGTGTGCGGATTTTCCCTTGCGGTCAACGCGACAGCCTTCGCTAAATTTACTTTTGGATTAGGCCGCGGATCAAAAACCAACAGAACCGGGTTGGCAATGGATTCTTATTCCATGATTCCGGGGAACGATCTGGCCGTCAACCATGGGGAAATCATCGATGTTACCATCAATACGCCTTACGATACTGTCCGCAAGGGGTATGAAATCAGAGTAAGGGAAATTTTTTATGTAAAGTCCGTTGGGAACTGGCAGGTGAAGACGACAACCGTATTTCTTCCAGTAGGGACGAATGAGCTGATGCCGAACGGGCTGAACAGGCTTATTTTCATGCAGAGCGGGGAACCGAGTACAGCAGTGCGGGAGGAAAAGGCGGCTCTTTATATGGAGCTGGGAGGCGGCAGCGCCAATACCCTGTTCAAGATAGCTTCTCTCCGCGGCTTCATCGCTTTCGAGGCAGGAACAGGCGTAAGCACCCTGATTATCGACGCACGCAATGAGAAAACATGGGCAGTTTCAGCCGACGCGGGCACAGGCACTAGGCACCTTTATGCCAATGGATTGACCAATCCAACCTATCACGCATTGGAAGCAATGGCCGTCAATGCCATTGAATCCGAGGAAACGGCGGATTTTGAAGATATTAACATACCACCTCTCTAATCATGAACGACGCAGAAATACAAATTCAGTTCCCGCAGCCCGGCAACTGGCAGGAATTCACCCTGACGGCCATTTATCAGGACGCGGACGGGTACACCCGGACAGAACGCTATACAGCGGACGAGATACCAGCGGAACAGGCTCCGGCAATGGAGTCCGTAGTTGCTGCGCTGGTGGGATTGGGTGAGGACTGGCAGGCGGTGCAGGTATGGGCGCGGTTAGGTATTACTATGACGTATGATGTCGCGAATGAGCGTAGCGAATACGTTTTTGCCGTGGTGCTGACCGTTGAGGCTGTCAATCCGCAGGGCGGGCGGAGGGTGTTCACTTCCCGTGATTACCCGGAGTTCATTGTTACCGACCCTGCCGCCGTGGATTTTTTCAAATACTTCACAAAGCAAAACCATGAGTAAATTAAGTGACGAGCAAAAGCAGGCCGCCCTTGAGGCGGGGAAGCAGGGCATGAAAGATGCCTACGAAAAAAGCAAAACTAAAACCGGCCTGAAGTGGTGGGAACGCCTTTTGTGGGTAGTCCTGGCAGGTGCTGCCTATGCGGCTTCCGCTCTGCTGGGTGGCTGCGGCCATTCCGTGGACGTGACGCCGAAAAAGACGGTGGTATGCAAGGACGGTTCCTGCCTGGTGCTGGAGCCGGGGCATATCTCCTATTCCCAGGCCCAGCCGGAAACGGACGTTCCGCCCGTCGTTCAATCCCTGAAAAAGTGAAGCCATGACCGGATCTGTTGTTAACGCGGGCCTGCTGGGGGGCTAATGCCCTGTCCGTGATTGCGTCCGTCACGTCAGGCAACCCGTTTTTGGAGTACATCCAGAACGGGGCGAGCGTGGCCGCGGTCATGGGAATTTTTCTGTGGCGGGAAATGAAACGTGCGGAACGTTATGAGCGGCTCTATGACGAGGAACGCAAAAAACGCATTGATGCGGAAAATAAGTGTTCCGGCTGTGAGTTCGTCCGCAAGGCGCATGAAGAATTTCTGGACAACAGGGACTAGTTCCAACTGTAAAGTTTTTCTTACCAGTTCCCTTTATCTAATTATTAATTTAAATAAAGGTAATTATGGCTTTACCTCCAACATTTAAAGTAGATATTTTTTCCGATGTGGGTTGGAAAACAAATCAATTTGCATTAATTGCCGAAGCTTCAACTTATGATGAAATGAAAGTTGCAATTACAAATAACGTGAAAGGAAAAAAGACAGTCGATGAAACTCCTAAACCGGCTAGTCTTTCTCTTCGAGTACATTGTTATGATGGTGTTGCAACCTTTGATTTCGATCAAACTGATGAGGGAGCATTCACTTTAAAATTTTCTGTTTGGGCTGAAATCGGTTTTCAAACAGAAATTGCAACTTTAATTAATTCTTAAGATGTCAGTTTCTGAAGATGAGTTATTGGGTAAATTTATCGATCGCTACATGAAAAAAGCGATCGATAATTTAATTTTTAAACTAGAATCCAAGTATAATGTTGAATTAAGTGAAAGTTCAACTTTAGAAGTTGTATTATTAAGTTCCGATTTTATTAATCGAATTTCTCAAGTAATTGAAAGTGAACAATTAAGAGAACCTGAAGCATTTGAGAATGAACCAAATGACCAATCTGGAAATTATCGATATAAAAAATACTAATAAATATTAATTAATGAATACTAATGGTTTAAGATTAGATGAACGCGGCCGAGTCATTCTTTGCGGAGATAAGATTTGCTGTGCTAATTTAGAAAGATGTGGAGACGGCAGGTATAAACTTACCGATGACGATGGTAATTTCTGCTATATTACTGCTCAAGAAGCTGCATTGATAGAAGCTGGAATTAGGGCTTGTAATAATCAACCCGTGGTTAAAGAACAACTTATTTTAGGTTAATATGTATTACGGTATTGATGGCCTTAGTGAAATTGTAGAAGAGATGCTTGATAATGAGACATCTCAGATGAGTGACACTGAATCTTTAGTTTATAATTTCATTCAAAATCCTTATATAAGTCGTTTAGTTCGAAGAGGAGATGGAGTTGAAATCAGTAAATCTCCTGTTCAGGGAACTAATGTTGAAATGATTTTTAGATCTTTAAATTCCGACGGTAAAACAAAAATTAAGAAACGGGATATTGAGTATGCAGTTCTTGGCTTATTGGCCGATGACAAAATCAAATTTGCTCGTATGAATGGCGGATTCTTTTTGATTCCTCGAGAATAATGACTGAATTTTTTGCAGCATTAGGTATAGCCTTAATTATTAAACAAGGACGAATCTTCAAAGAAGTTCGTTCTTTTTTAATTTCTAAATTTCCGATATTTCAAGATTTCTTTTCTTGCTTAATGTGTATTGGATTTTGGACTGGCTTATTTGTTGGAATCATTACTGAAAAGTCTTTAATAGATTTAATACTATTCAGCTTTTCTTGCTCATTTTTTGGGCTAATATTTCAAACAATTTTGACTTTCCTTGAAAAGATATTTTTAAAATACTTTAAAGATATTTCTTAGGATATGATAAAATGAAAAAGGTTAATTCTACTAATTTTTAAAATTAATCTTATAAATCAAATTTAGAAAATCAAATTAAACCTTTCAAAATCACCTCAACTTTTTAAGAATAAAACCAATATTAAAGAAAATGGACTTTTTTAATAAGTGTTCTTGTAATCCTCGGACTGTTACTAAATGGACAGTTTATAAAGAAGGTTCTTATTTCATTTATAAATGTACTGAATGTGGAAACTCCTTTAAACGTTCAGTTAATTGGGAAACAATCCAGAAGGATAAAATGAAAAATTTAATGAAGCATGGAAGATAAAAAAACTTTAAAGGTTAAATGTTTTATCACTGGAGAAGAAAGTATTTTTTCTGGTGATTATTTGAATAAACTTATTGAAAGATATGGTTCAAGAGAAAATATTTTAAAATATTACATTACATATCGAGCCAAGAATTTTCTTTTTAAAGGATATACAATTCCAGAAATAAGGAAAATTCTTCTTTTAAAGAAGACTGAACTTGAAGATCCTTCTTCTCCTAAAGGAATCGAATTAATAAAATATTGGCAAGACCAGAAAAATCTCAAGGTTAAGTATAAAATGAAAGATCAAAAAGATAATGTTTCTTTCATTAAAACTGATCCGGAAGTAAAAGATTTTATTAACAATTGGATTAAATCTAAAAAAATAGAATAAAAAATTAAAATTTTATCACTGATTTATTATCAATAATTTTTTAATTTATATACATTTTTAAAATTGATAAGTCCCTTAAAATAAGGGACTTATCAATTTTTAATTTGAAAAAATTTTATACATAAATACAAAATACACTATGTTGAATGGATTAGAAGATGTATTAAAGGCAGATACAGCAAAGAGTACAAAAATTGATTGTACACAGTCAGTAGAAGAATATATTAATAAAAGTGACTGGCGTATATTTGCTAATGCTAATACAGGATATAGTAATGCTGGATTAGTAAATGGACTAGCTGGTAAAGTAATAGCCAATTATTGGTTAGATAAAGTTTATTCAAAAAAAGAGGGTGATGCACATAGAAATGGCGATTATCACATTCATGATTTAGATTGTTTAAGTGGTTATTGTTGTGGTCATGATTTACAACGATTATTAAATGAGGGTTTTAATGGTGTAGTGGGAAGAGTAGGTTCAAAAGCACCAAAACATTTTAGAGAAGCTTTATATCAAATGGCTAATTTCATTGGTATTTTACAAGCTGAATGGGGTGGTGCTCAAGCGTTTAGTTCTTTTGATACATATCTTGCACCTTATGTTTTTTTTGATATGTATTATAGTGGTTTAACTTATAAAGATATTAAGAAAGCCATCTTAAATTTCATTTATAATTTAAATGTGCCATCACGCTGGGGACAATCTCCGTTTTCAAATATTACAATTGACTGGATTGTCCCTAATGATATGTCTGCCCAATATCCTCTAAGAAATGATAAGAATTATTTTAAAACAATTTATGAAGATTTATCAGATGAAGAAAAAACAAAATTTAGAACGACAGTTATTGAAGAACTTAAAAAACGTTTAGAGAATATAGAAAATTCTATAGATAGTCTATTTGATAAAATAACATATAAGTTATTTCAAAAAGAAATGAATCTTATTAATAAAGCTTTTTATGAATGTTTAAACGAGGGCGATATTAATGGATTACCTTTTACATTCCCAATTCCTACAGTTAATATTACAGAAAATTTTGATTGGGATGGAGAAAATACTGATCTTCTTTTTGAAAATGCTGCAAAATATGGATCTTCTTATTTCCAAAATTTTATTGGTTCGCAATATAAACGAGATGAAAATGGTAATTTAGTTCCTGATCCAAATGCTTATAGTCCAAATGATGTACGAAGTATGTGTCCACTAACTGGTGATACGGAAGTATTAACACTTAGTAACAGAGGTATTAGTAAGACACAAATAGTACATTTAAATGAAAATAGCCATAAAGTATTTTCTAATGGAAATTGGTTTAATTTTAAACGTATCGAAATTAAGCCACAAAAAGTATATGAAATTAAATTATCAAATGGTACTTCTATAAAAATGGGAGAACATCATTTACAACCAATATATGGTAGTACTAAAGAATGTAAAGATCTTAAAGTTGGTGATTTAATACCATTTAATAGTCAAATAATTAATTGGGACAAAGCTGTTGGTGATTATCATCTTGGTTATGCAATCGGTGCTTATTATGGTGATGGCTCAACCGATGGTAATACTGTAATATATTCTCTTTCTGTTGATGAAAAAGATAATATAACTGAAGAAAAATTACGAAAATTTTGGACTTCTAATGGGTATCATGTTAAAACAATAAATGTTAACAATGTTCGTTCAATAGTGGTTACTGGAAATGCTTTTAATTTAATTGGACGATTTTGTAGTGGTAATAATGCTCTTACTAAAGGTATTCACAGTTTAGCATTTAGTTTATCAGTAGATGCTCGTCAGGGAATTATAGATGGATATATTGCTACAGATGGTAATAAAGATCGCAGGCGAATTAGTACTTCATCCCAAGCAATGGTTAATGATTTATTAACTTTGTTTACTTTACAGGGTAAAAAAGCTTTATTATCATCTATAGATAATCGTGAAAATCGTCTAGGAAGTAATCCAAATTATATTGTTTCTTATCCTGAAAAAGACAATTATAGTGATTTTTATCAAACTATTGATGGTATAATATATTTTATAATTAAAGAAATAAAAGAAATTCCGCAACAAAAACTTTATTGTATTGAGGTTGATAATGAAGATCATACATTTGTATTAGGTAACGGGATGATTACGCATAATTGTCGTCTTCAATTAGATAAGCGAGAATTACGAAAACGTGGAGGAGGCTTATTTGGTTCAGATGCACAAACTGGCAGCATAGGCGTAGTAACAATTAATATGGCCCGCCTTGGCTATCTTTACAAAGGTAACTTTCCGCTTCTTAAGAAAAAACTTATTCATTTAATGGAATTGGCTAAATCGACTTTAGAAAAAAAGCGTTCTTTTATTAATGAATTATATCTAAGAGGATTATACCCATATACAAGACGATATCTTAAAGGCTTTAATACATTTTTTAGTACAATCGGCGTTAATGGAATGAATGAAATGGTTCGTAATTTTTCAAATGACGAATATGATATTACTTCATATGAAGGCCAGAAAATGTGTATAGAACTATTAGATTTAATTCGCTCTAAAATGTCTGATTATCAAGAAGAAACTGGAAATCTTTATAACCTTGAAGCTACCCCGGCAGAAGGAACAACTTATCGATTTGCCAAAGAGGATATTAAACGTTTTCCGGACATTATTCATGCTGGTACTGAAAAAGAACCTTACTATACAAATAGCTCTCAGCTCCCGGTAAATTTTACGGATGATCCCTTTGAAGCACTTGATAAGCAAGATGAGCTTCAATGCAAATATACTGGTGGTACAGTAATCCATTTATATATGACAGAAAGACTTTCTAATGCAACAGCTTGTAAAAATCTTATAAAAAAGGTACTTACAAATTATCGCTTGCCATATATATCTATAACTCCAACATATTCTACATGTCCAATACATGGTTATATTCCTGGAAATCATGAATTTTGTCCAAAATGTGACCAAATAATTTTAGAAGAATATGCTAAAGAAATTGATTTTAACGAATAATAATTTATAATATGAGTAAAACTGAATTATTGAAACAATTAGAAGCTAAACGTACACGTTGTCAAGTTTGGACGCGTGTAATGGGTTATCTTAGGAATACTGATAATTTTAATATTGGTAAAAAAGGTGAATTTAAAGAACGAACATTTTTTACTGAGTCAAAGTGTCGGTGTTTATAAAAAATAAAAAATAAAAAATTAATATTAAAAAATTAACTGATATAATTTATATCAGTTAATTTTTTATACAATAATGAAATGAATTTATTTGAAAATAGAATAGGCGGCGTTGAACCATTTACGTTAATCGATTTTCCTAATAAAATAGCCGGTATTTTATTCTATACAAATTGTAATCTGCATTGTCCATATTGTTATAATGTAGAACTTGTTAAGAATATATGTACTAAATTAAATTCTAACGACGTCCTTAATTTTATAAAAAAACGAAAAAATAAATTAGACGGTTTTGTATTTTCTGGAGGTGAATGTACTATACATGGTAATAATTTAATAAATGATATTATTTTTGTTAAAAACGCAGGATTTGACATTAAAGTTGATACAAATGGAACTAATCCTGATGTTATTCAAAAATTATTAAATTTAAATCTTGTCAATTATTTTGCTTTAGATTATAAAGCTCCTATTAATAAAAAAGATTTATTTTTTTCAAATATACAAACCTATGATAATTTTATCAAGACATTATCTTTATTAAATTCTTCTGAAATTCCTTTTGAAATCAGAACAACAATTCATACTGATATTATTGATGAAAATGATATTAATTTAATTCTAAAACATTTAGAAAGTATAAATTATAAAGGTAATTATTATATCCAATTTTATTTTAAAACTAAAAAAACTCTCGGTAACGTATCAAATAATCCAAGATATTTTGATATTACAAAAATTATTAATAAAAAAAATATTAATATCCAATATAGAAACATTGAAGCTAATATATGAGTGAACAATCTAAAAATAAAGATTATATCTCCTTAATTGAATCTGAAAATGAAAAACATTTATTTTTCTCTGGATCATTAAACCGGCTTTCTGCCTTTAACTTAAATGGCCAGCTAGTTGCATGCGATATGGCTTATCGAGAAAAAAAAACTGAAAATGAATTTGGTTTTATACAAAAAGATGAACAAAAAGAAGTCAATGATAAACTTATTATTCATTTAAATTGTCCAGGAGGCCAGGTATCTTATGCTTTCTTAATTGCCGATGTTATTAAATCTTTAGAAATTCCTGTTTATTGTATAGGTGAAGGATCTATCGCTTCTGCAGGAATTGTCTTATTATTGGCCTGTGAAAAACGGACAGCTCTTCCTCATTGTACCTTTTATTTTCATGAAACAATTCATTCTATTGAACAATTAAGCTTTGATGAATTAGAATCTTTTATGGAAGAGTCAAAGAGAGTTAATGAAGAGCTTAAAAATTATTATCGTATCAGAAGTAATATATCTATAGCTGATATTGATACATTAATGAGGTCTGAGGCTATCATTAGTGCTTTAGAGGCATATAATAAAGGCTTTTTAACTGATTTACCAGGAACTATTTTAGTTTAATAAGTTAAAATAAAAAGGCCCATTAAATATTGACTAATGGGCCTTAATAGCTTAAAAAATTTAGCCAATGGCTTGGCAGCTACTGGAGCTAATTTTAAAATTGGAGGATTTACTGTTAATCTTCCAACTCTTAATATTTTTAATTCAAATATTGAATCTCCTTCTACTGGAACTTTTATTGCATCAGCCGGTTCTATTGTTCAAACTTTAACTCAGGGGGCTAAAGGGGTTATGTGTATCGGGACACTTTTAATGAATCCCGATCAAATGTTAAAAGCCCTCAACCTTGCTGGAGATTTTATTCTTGGCCTTGGCCTTCAATTATTAAATGATGTTTATCGGACTTGCATGGCGCGAGTTAATAATATCCTTGCTACTTCTTATGGATTAGTTTTAGGATATTTTAAAACAATTAAAAACATTATTTCAGCCATCCAAGGTGTAGGAGATATGCTCAACAATATCTACGAATTCTTTACCGACAGGTCAAAGAGTAAAGTAGATTTTATGATGAAAAGCGATGATTGCGCATACTTCATCGCTAACATTTTGCGCTGTATGATTGGCAAAATGGTTACTCCGTATTTGAATGAGCTACAACTTAAGGCAGATCAAAAAATTAATAATATTGCTGGAGGAATTGAAAATAAAATTACTCAAAATACTGAAGTTTTAAACTCAATGTCTTCTTATCTGAATAATCAGGCAATGTTTGTTAATAAATTCACTTCTCAAGTAAACTCTATATTCTAATATGTCTAATAAATTATTTGGATCTTATATTGGGATAGTAATTGATGCTGTTGATCCAGAACATTTAGGAAGAGTTCAAGTTTTTATTCCAAGCTTGGATTGTAATTTAATAAGTTCTTTCACCGGACAAAGTTCTTATATTTTTCCAGGAAACGATACAGGAGGAGATTTATCAATAAGAGATTTAAATCTTCTTAAAAAAAGTTGTGTCTGGGCATATACTTCTCAGCCTATTTTTGGAGGATCTTCAATTGGCCGAGTAAATGAGTCAACTGGAAAAACAACAGTTTCTGATTCTGTAACTGATACTGAAGCTTTTTCTATTTCGGAAAATGGAGAAGCTCCAAAAGCTTTTGGAGCAAAGTTCAACTATTATGGAGCAAGACATGATGCTTTCGCTGTTCCTTCTAATACATTAACTCAAAAAGGTAATTTTACCGGAGAAGATTATTTTCCGGAAAATTATATTAACTCCCCTAAAGGTTCATTTTCTTTGCCTAATGTCGGTGCCAGAGTACTTGTCACTTTTATTGGCGGAATTAAAAATCAAGCAGTAATTACTGGTAAAGTTCCTTTTGCCCGAGAATATCAAATGATGATGGAATAATATAAGTTAACCATATCATTTTATACACCTTATAAATTTTTATTATTTTCATTTAGCGTTTTTCTTCTTTCTCAATAAGAAAAACGCTAAATGAAATAAACGAATTTATATAAAATTATAAAAACAGTATCATATGCAAGTTTCCCCTAATACTAAATCTATTTTGGCTTCTCCCGGAGGTACTATCGAAGCTTCTGATACAGTTACTGGAAGTGTTCTTAATATTACTCATCCGTCAGGATCTAATGTTCAATTCGGAGATCAAACAACCTCTTATTTTAATTCCGGGAAAAGTCAATCTTTAACACTATCTGATTCATTTGCAACAATTTATGGAGGTAGTTCAACTTATATTAAAGGAACTGCGGAAATAAGAAATGAAGGAGATCAATTTAATTTAGTTGGACCTACTTCTATTATCCAGGAAGAGGTAATCGATAAATGGATTGAAGCTTATGGGCAAGGCATAGGGGCTCTCAAATCTCAATGGAGAGATAACCGGTTTGATTTAGCTATTACCGATTATCCAATTAATACTGTTTATTCAGTTCCTTCCGGATTAAGCTCAGTTACAGTTTGTCCGCCATTATTGAATGGTACTGCTGAAAATAATAAAGATGCAAATACTAAAGCTGAATTCGAAAAAAAAATGATGGATGCCGGACAAAAAAGTACTGAAGAATTGCAAAAATCAATGATGGAAACTTATTCTAATTTTAATGCTAATGCAAAAGCATTGTATAATTTAAACAAATAATTATGGCAGACAGAGATACAGTAATTGTCGGCATTGGTCATTCTTCTTTACATCCAAATGCTACATCCCAGAAATTGGTTAATCCCGGCTTATTAAAATTGGCCAAACAAGATTCTGGATATGATTATAAAAGAAATGTTATTACCGAATATTTCTATTGCCGAGGTTTAGCCTTAATGATTTGTGAAGAACTTTCTAAACTTGGGTTAAAAGGAGTAACTTCCAATCGTTATAAAGATTCTGATATTAATGGAGGGTCTATGCAAGATCGTGCAATGGGGGCGGAAATTTCTGCTATTAATAGGGCTCTTCCTTCTCTTAATAATCCTAAATGTGCTATTAATCTTCATTTAAATGCCTTTAAAGCTAATCAAGCTTCAGGTGCAGAAGCTTATTGTCCAAATACTGAGCATGGTAAAATTCTTGGACGAATGCTTAATAAGGCAGTAAGTAATACTCTTGGAATTAATTTCCGTAAAGTTGTTCCTGCTTCAGTTACTACTAAAGATCTTCCAGGAATGGGTTTTCCCCGCTCGGTTAGAGTACCTGGTGTCCTTTTAGAATTATTTTTTGTTGATAATAATGAAGATTTAAAAAAAGGTTTAGAAAAAAAGAAGGAATTAGCTGTTAATCTTGCAAAAGCTTTAAAAGATTTTTGTGATAAAAATTATCCTGCCTTTGACCCTAACCAGGCATTAGAAGAATCTTATGTCAAATCTTCAGCCTTAGTTCAGGATAAAATTCAAAATAAGGTAGATGATGACCAATTAAAAACTATTGCTATTCAAACACAAGAAAATCTTCTTCCTATTGAAAGGGCATTAGGAGAAGGCGGAGATAATTATGATTATTATCTCAAAAATAATATTCGAATTGTCGGTACTAAACCTGTACCGTTTACTCCATCATTAATTGATGCAACTGGGAATGTTACTACTACTATTACTTTAAGAGAAGGCGGAACAGTTAATAAACAAATTCCTTATCCTTTATTTCAAAATACTGATTATACTTCTGACTTTCCTACCGGTAAAGAAATAGTATATGTTCAGACGCTTTATGAGATGAATTCCTATGAGATTAATTTTAATTCATCTGGACATACTCGCATCAATGCCGGAGGAAATGTAAAAATTACAGCAGGGCAGCAGGTTGATATTATTTCTCCTTATGTTCTTAATATGGAAGGCGGAGAAATAGTAAGTATTTCAGCAAATAATATTGCAGTCTCGGGCAATACTACAATAGAAGGAGTTCTTGGAGTTACTAAAGGCGTTATTTCTTCTGGTCCAATTTATGCCCAGGGAGGATTAGCTGCACCGGCTTTTAATGGTCCCGCAACTATTGATAAAACTAACGAGCAAGAATTATATGGTTATCTTGCAGCAGCATTAGAATTAATGATTCAGCAAGGCAGAATCAATGTTAATGTAACTGGTACTTTAGCAACTGCTCCTATTTCAGAAGGTGCCACTTCAATTACTGTCACTGGAGGTTCTTTAGACTTTACTGTTTTGGGAGGAGGAAGCTTAACAGTAAATGATGTTAAATCTGGATTAGGAGTTGAAGGTAAAGCTTTAGTAACTACACCGCCACATTTGCATTATTTTAAACGTCTTAATGGAACATTGGCAAATTCAGCCATAGATATTCAACAATCTGTCGCTCCTACTCTGAATCAGTAAGTTTAGGCTTATAAGAATCTGATATGATAAAATTATTAAACTTCTTTGTATCAAAATCATAATCAAAGCTAATGCAAAGATAATAATTTCGAAAATTAATCAGCATATCTTCAAATTCAGAATAAGGAATCTTTTCCTTACAATATCTGATAAATTCTTTATACCCTTCTTTCCATTTATCAGGATTAGAATTCATATTCTTTTCATTAAGAAACTTCCACAAATAAGTTTCTTCTTTAGTCAAATGTTCATATGCCATACAGCCTCTTAACTTCTTTATAAAGATTAATATTAGGATTATTCACGATAAATTTAAAATAATCATTGAATTTACCATATTCATCTTCAGGAATAGGAGATGCTCCATATTTTAATAGATTTAAAATAATATTTTTAGAGAACTTTTCAGAATCAGGCCAATTAATTCTTTCATGCTTAATATAGTTGAACCCGACAGTATTATAAATTAATTTATTTTTATATTTTGTAATAAATGGAATAATGTCTTCAGTCTTACAATAAATTGTAAAAAAATCTGATTTAAAATTAAAAAAGATATAATCTGAATTTAAAGAAATATTATCTTCATCAATACTTTGAAAATTATTATTAATGATAATCCTATTAGACATATAGGTATTTTTCATTTTTTGCTTAGGAATAATTCTTTTCTGAGTTGACTTTACTTCAATTTTCTTGTTTGGAAATAATTTAGAGTTAATAATGTCACAACCAACTTCATATGCAACTTCCCCTTGTAAAATGTCAGCAATAATATATTCTTCTAATTTTGAAGTAACAAATCGGGATTCTCTAGAATTACAAGCTGTATTCAAATCTGCATAACTTTGAAATCCATTCATTAATGATGAAAATGTCCGGAATTTATCTGATTTTAATTTTTTCATTTTTTATTCATTAAAAATATATTCTGAAAAATAACAGGTGACTTGGCAATCTTCAAGAATAATATATGAAATTTTCAATTGAGCACCACTGAAAATTCAGATTCAGCCTATATTCACATTTGTGAAATTTTTTAATAAAAATATATTACAAAATAGATGTAAAATAATAAAAGAAATAATAGATCAAATTAATGGTTAATTTTTATGTTCCAAATTATACAAAAGAAGAATTTGAGGAATTAGATAATAAAGTTCTTCTTTTATCAAAAGAAAAATATTCTCAACTGAATATTAAATTTAAAGAAAAGTATTGTAGTATTTACCATAAAAATAAAAGGAAGTATTTCAAGATTGATATAATAAAGTTTATCTATTTTTGTATTGACATTGGATATAAATGTGACACCATTAAAATTTAAGAAAAATAATTTAATTATTTTAATGAGTAAATGGATTTCATGGGATTTTGATGATACTCTTTATGATCCATATTCTGGCCGATTAATTGGACAAACTTATAAGATCTTTAAAAATCAATTAAAATCCGGAGCAAAACTTTGTATTACAACATATAGATACAGAGATGAATGTGAAACTATTGAAAAATTGTTTCCAAATATTCCAATTTTTGCAACTGGAAGAGAATCTAAAGTTGAATTATTAAGAGGTTTAGAAGGAGGAGTAAAGAGTCATTATGACGATCATTTGACATTATGTCTTGAGTTATTAAACACCAAAATTTGCCAGCCAGTTTTTATTAAACATCATTGGATGCCAAATTATGATTTGCCAAAAGAATTAAAGATAATTAATATTACAGAAGTAAAACAAAAAGGATTTAGAGGATTATATGGATAAAGAATTATTTGAACCATGGTTTGGAGAAGTTTTCTTTGATGGTGTTGTTGCCGGGTTTATTACTATCTCTGAACCAAAAGTAATTATATTTGTTTCTGAACTTGATAATTGTACGACGTATGGCGGTGTTTTGCTTTCTGAAAAAGATAAAGTAGGAAAAATAATTTTATTTCCTCCGGATAATAAAATTGAAAATATAGTAGAGATTGTTCGAAATGGAGGAGAATAAAGAAGTTGATTATTCTTATGTGACTTTTTATCGAGATAAAACTGGAGAAGTTTTAAGGTATAAATTTGGAAGATGCCTTAATGACTGTATTTCTGATTTTAAAGTTTATCTTGACGAAAATAAAAATCTGATTCAACTTTATAAAAATAATAAAAGAATTTTTTCTGGAAATTTATCTAATGAAGATACCTGGAAACGTAAAGTTTATTTTTATCTTCTAAAAGATATATTTCCAAATGAACCCATTAAAATTGACTGGAATTGGAACAATCAAAATATTCATATTCTTCAAAAAGAATTAAGCAAGGAACGAAAAGAAAGATTTGAGAAAAATCCAAGACATTATGTTCTCAAATATGGACTTGACTCTGAAGAAGGAAAATTATTAATAGAAGCCCCCTATATTCCAGGAAAAGAATTTAAGAAAATTATAGGAGGACCTAAATGGAAAGATTGGAAACTTGCTATTAAAAAAGATCTGAAAATGCCGCTTCGAGTTATATTGACTTATATACGGCACAATAAGACTAATTATGACTTATATTTGAGACAAGGAATATGTATAAAATTAGCTCGGGAAAAGGTTAAAGATGAAATTTTTAATATTGCCTTATCTTGGGGAATTGATGAAAAGAAATTAGAAAAAGCTTTGACTCCTAAAGTTCTTAAAAAAGAAAGTCACAATATACAAACTATAATTAAAAAAGCCATGAGGCTTACTAGATCTAATGAATGGCAAAATCAAAGATTACGTTTCAAGAAGGCTTGAAGAAAAACAACTAAGTACATTAACTTTTGCTGAAAAGATTTATTCTCCTTCAGATAATTTATTGGCATTCACTTGTTTTTTTACCTATTGAAGATACTATGTATAAAATAAATTATTCTAGAAAAAATTTTGATGATGAAGGAGAACCTGTTGGAGATTTTTATCTTATTGGCGGAAGATGTATCCCTTGCGGTATAAAGTATAAAATTACAGACGAAGATTAAAATGAACGAATCATATACATTTAAAAAATACTTGTTGGGCCTGGCTGAACAAGAAGAATATGATGATATATTTTATTATAAGCCAGCAACAATTTTTATAGATTGCCGGTTGCCTGGTAATTTTGTAATTGAAATTAACAAGGAATATCCTTTGTGGGGGCCTACAAAATTTATTGCTAACCTAATGGATGCTAAATTTAAAACAACTATTCTTACTTGTTTCCTTGATGAAGATGAATATCAAAGCCTTCATGAAGCTGCAAGAAACTATCGGACTAAACGAGGAAAACAAGTTGAAAGCCGTCTAAAGTCTATTTTAGAACAGTGGAAGAAAGACGAGTTCTATGATAGAGATAAAATGTAAAGCACCTTTGATTTTATAGAAAAAATATAAAAATAAGTTATGTTTAAAAACCTATCCATCATTTCTCTGATGGCAATTTTACCATCATCTGCTCTTGAATATGGTCTCAGCCTTTCGGGTTCAGCTTATACAGGGCATGGTAAAATAATTGAGAATTTCGATATTCCAGATCTTTCCGGATTCGAATTATCATTATGGGGTAAGCAACAAAAGGTTGATTCAAAGTTTTCTCACACTTTTTCTTTTGTTTTTGGCCAATTAGGAGGAGAAAAAGAATATTTTAATAAAAATATTGGACTAGATCTTACCATTTATCCATTTATGCTTGGTTATAAAGTCCAGTATAATTATGCTGATCGAATTGGATTTTATGGTGAAGTTCTAGGCGGAATATCTTATGGTAAAGTTAAGGTTGATTGGCCGTCTCCATTTGGACCAGGTTTTGAAGAAAACCAATATAAAGCAGCTATGGGAACTTTTGAATTTGGAACAGGTATTTCAATTAGACTTGATGAAGATGTTCGTCTAAATGTTGGATATTCAATGTATAAATTTGAATATTGCCAACCATTCAATGGTGTTAAGATCGGGCTTTCCTTGTCTTTTTAGTAGGCTTAACTTCTTTAATTAATTCTTCGGTTTTAACTTCAGCAGAAGGCGTTTCAGAAACAATTTCTTCGGCTTTCTTAGCTTCTTCTGCTTGCTTCGCTTCAAATATTTCAGCTAACTTAATTTCTTCAGGAGTCATATCAGCCTCAGTAACAGGTTGAGGCTTAGTAACTGGAAACTGGCTGTTAAGCATTTCAACTAAACTCATTACAGGTCCATTAGTCATAGACATATATTTATGATAAACATTATAATTTATATAATACTATCAATAGTTGCAGTTATTGCGAATTTTTGCGCTCTTTTATTAATAGGCGATTCTATTACTATTATTTGGACCTGGTTTAAAAAGAAAGAAATTTGTGAAACCAAAAAGGAATTGTTGTTCAGTAATACTACTGGGCTTGGATTGATTTTTATGCTGGATGTTATTGTAATTCCTTGTATGTATTTGATTGCAACAAATTAAGCTATATAGCAAGTTTTGAATTTAAAAGCGATATTTGATGATGAATACCTGTGACATTAGAGAATATTTTGATAATATTTTATTAGGAAATCCTGAAGAAATTATTGATAATCTTTCTATTATAGAAGATCATTTTTTCTATGTTGTTAATTTTATAAATGAAAATAATGAAGATTACATCTATAGTATAGATAAATATTTAATTTTTAATTTATGGGGATTGTTAGGACATCATGTTCGGGTATATTTGAATAACGAAGAACATAATTATAAGTTTACATATAGAATATCTCATAAAAAGTATAAGAAAATTTTGCAAGAAATAAAGGAACGAAAGTAACAAAAATGATAAAAAATCTTATCATAAAAGTTATAAAGGAAAATATTAAAAAAGGAAAATATTATACCTTTGATGATAAAGTAATTAGCCAAAATATTTGTATCGAAGATTATTTTGATAATTTTGGCCTTAAAATCAGAATTCATACTGATGAAAATTCTTTAGTTAATACCATTCAAATTGATCATAATGGTATTTTGATTAAAGAATTTAATATTGATAAAAATAACTTGGATATTGATTCTCTTCAAAAAGAATATCATCAGGAAAAACTTTCCGAAATTGAAAATGCTATTTTAGAAAAATATAATATCATTAAAACCAAACCTATTAAAATGGGTGTCGATAAAGATACCGGTCTTCCTTTTACATATTATACTGATGGTCTAGCAGAATGAATGATGATATAGTTTTAGAATTCTTGGAAAAGCTAAGTAAAAATCTTAATAATATTAAAGTTGATTATGATAGCGACCAAGTAATATTTCAGGAACCGGGTAATCCTTATAAGTTTGTATATTACAAAGAAAGTATGTATCCTTATAAAGGAGAAAGAATTAAAGTATATGTTTATGAAAATGACCAGAAACTAGATGAATTTAATGTCAATGGCCAGCAAATGTATAAACTAGCAGAAAAAGTCCTTTTCTTTAAGGTTAATGTATTGAAAACTTATATTAATCGTTTTCTTAACTCATGAATTGGAAAATTTACTCT
>ERZ779776.224-NODE-224-length-24497-cov-3.146183_pt1 | contig 24497 bp, 23 predicted proteins | sample MGYA00511098_ERZ779776 | MGnify/ENA primary metagenome ERZ779776 (study PRJEB29588, sample SAMEA2149318) | human gut metagenome | biome: human gut; feature: human-associated habitat; material: faeces | place: Denmark | collected 2008/2010 ...
CTTGCAGATATGCAAGAGGGGCGTTCTTTTTTTGCGGGTCTATGAATTATTCAGGCTAAATTGTAATCGTTTCTAACTATACAGTCATTTGCCGATGCAGTGCGTAGAACATCTTGCCGCTCAGCGGATTGCAAATCTTCGGGTACAAAAGTCCGAAAATGTTCCGTTTTTACCTTCTGAAAATCGTTTTTCACGACCCTCCCGGGCCTGTGTTTTTGTACCCGCAAAGATAGCTGTTTTAACTAAGATGTGCAAACGGCCGATACGAGGTCATTATCGATTTGTTTGAAAAAGTGTAGCACATCCTCGGTTATTCGTTTGAAAAAATGTAATGGAGGCATGGTTATTCGGTAGAAAAAGTGTAACTCTTGTTCTACTCAATTGAAGAATCCAGGCCTTAAAAAGAATTTAATCAATCCTCTGCGTATTCGTAGTAGATGTCCCACAATGTATCCGGAAAGCCATATCCACAACACTCCACGGACTCAATCATCTTTTTCATGCGTGGAGAGTATTCTGACATTAGTCCGTTAGATGATATTAATTTGACCGCTTTGTTGAAATTGTTTTCAAGAGCGGTATAAAACGGATCGTCGTAATCGCCAAATTGTGCAGTCAAGCTGCATCCTTGTTCCACATAGTAGAGCATCAGGTCCGCAATGGCATGTGGGTCAGGTACAAGTTTCTTGAATGAGGTTATCAGTTTATTGCATTCTCTGAAACTCGGATCTTTAGGCCAGTCGTTACGACCAAAGAACTGATTGCGGATTGCCTTCTTGTATTTTTCAAGCTCGGCATCGCTATTGGGTTCCATATAGAACTCAAGCCATGCGCTCGCTTCCTTGCTCGCCTCGTATAACTGGAACATAATATCGACAACCTGTTCTTTTGATAGAGCCGACATATATTTTCTTAATTTTGCTTTTGACATTTTTGTATGGGCTAAATTGATATTATTCTGAAAATCTGTTGAAACGGTTTATTCGCTCGTTTACGATGCGGACATAATTGCGTTTCAGTTTGTCGGTGAGAAAACTATGGTCAACAAGTCGCTGTGCACCTTCAGGGAAAGCGGTGTATTTGTTTAGGATTCTATCAATGCGTTTCTTTACCAAATCGATTTTCTCTCCGAATTTCTCAAAATCCAGACGGCAGGGATGACCGGTTCTATCGTAAACGTCGCTCTTTTCTATATCAGATGACAGTCCGCCGTCAAGACCGAAGTCATCGCCATTGACATGCAGGCTGGTATTGATAAGGTCGTAAGCAGGAGCCAGACGGTAATCATGCCCGGTCAAAATCAACGAGAAATTTTTAAGGTGGTCATCGCCATTGGCATAAATGTAATTGAAGACCACGAGTTCAAAGAATCTCTCCATATCAACCATCCACGCGGCGACATTTGCCCTAATCGCTTTGGCAATATCCTCATAGCAACCGTTGTATTTGAACTGGAGTCCGGCAGTCTGTTCATTCTTGCCTATTATCGAGGCGAAATCTTCCATCGGGAGTTTTGACCCGTCAGGGAGGATGTCGAAACGGCGGGTAATATATACCGACTGACCTTTGGGCGTAAAACAGAGACCATTCGCTGCGGTCTGTATGCCGTAAATCTGTGAGGCAATCTGCATCGTAAGATGTTCGTTTGCGGGAATCATTTTGCGGTCACGGAGAGTCTTGTCCCACGGTGCAGGTTTCAATATATGCGTAGAACGCTCATTGTCGCCTGCTATATTAATTGCATCTGCATTTATAATAGCCGGAAATTTTTCCTGAACGCCTGAAACCGATATGCGGTGCATGGCATCTGCAATCTCGCTTACATTTCGGAATTCGTCAATGTCAAATCCAAGTATCGGATTCACTTTTGTTTTACTAAATAGTAATTTGGCGGACTTCGGGCTATAAGTGTCAAATCCCTCCGCAAGAGAAGAAGGGCAGTTCTTTATTTCAATCATTGGTAATCCTCCTGACATTAACGGCTCCAATAAAATCTCTGTCGGCCATCGCTTCAAGCAGTCCGAAAAAATCCTGTTCATCAATTTTCAATGAGCGGCAAATCACACGACGGTTTGCTCCCTCCGGAATCATATTAGAGAAGAAAGGAAACAAGTGCTCAGAATAAAAAGCATCTGTTCTTTTGGGTAATGTCGCTGAAATCGGGGGCATGGGAGAGTCAAGATAATCTTTACAATATTGGAAAGAATATCCGATTCCCGGATGCTTCTCCGTCAATATACCGGCTTTTATTTCATTGAAATATACCTCAAGCTGCTTCATACAGTCTTCCTTATACGATATTCAATCTCAATGCCAAGGACATCAAGAATTTTCTTTATGGTGTTGAGTGCAGGATTTCCCTTGCCACGTTCAATATCCTTGATTGTGGCAAGACCCACTTGCGACATTTCAGCAAGATCCTGTTGGGTGAGGGAAAGCGTTTCCCTACGCTGTTTCATTATATCCATCAGTTCCATAGTCTGACATAATAAACTTTTTCGCAAAAATAAGGAGAATTTCTGAAACTGCCAAACGAAAGTATAATAAATCATACTTTCGACCATTCTATTATAGTTGGTATTGAAATTGGTCGAATAAAGTATAGTATATCATACTTCTGTCGCTTGTGAAAAATTTATTTGGTGGATTTGTGAAAAAGTATTAACTTTGCGGCCACAAAAAAAGAAACAAATGGCAAGACAGCATTGCAACATACTAATCATCAAAGGTATTCAAAGCTTAAAAGGCTTTGAACGCAATGCATGTGTGCTTATGCCGTCAACAACAGGCACATCATATTGCGGAGCTGTCCGACCGTTTCGTTTCAGTAACCCAACTGACATAAGTTAGTCTACAAATACAGACTACTGAGATATAACGACTGTCGGAAAGTCCTTACCAAGCTTCCTGACAGTCGTTTTTTTTGTGTCCAAACCGATATAACCTTCTCCATCGCGATTAGCTGCGGACACACATTTCAATAATCGCGTCTTATGACGCATAACCCGAATGAAAATGAAGTTTAATGATCAAAAGAAATTATATCGCCAGAATGCTCTGACTCAGTCTGACATTCTAAACCTCCCCGACAGTCGCGGTCTTGATGTGACCGTCGTTTCGGGGAAGTGTGCCGATATCATACGCAGCATACATGAATCGATGAGTCGTCTGGCTCCTATGGGCGATGATGAGAGGAGAAGTCTTTGGTTTGAGGTCAAGGGTAAAAGATGGGAGTGGTATAGGTTGTCGGTATCAACCTATAAGGATCGCCATTATCTCTATATCACCGGAGACACTTATGACCATCATGTATTTTGTGACAAGGATGATTGTAATTCTCGCCATTGTTTCTATGAGGATGAACTCGTCGGAATATTCTCAAAAATCGAGAAGTATGTTGCCGGATTCGTTGACAACATCTTGTCTGCGCCCGAACAATATAATTCGTATGTTGAGAAATATTTGAGTTACTACCGGAGAGAAGGGTTGATAAAGAGGTCAGTCCTGAACTCTTTGATTCCTGACAATAGCTATGACGGAATCGATATACTTCGGGTAATTAACATATATGAGAATCAGGTCGAGCCTACTCTGTTCTCTGAGATGACCATCAGACGATATATGCACTATTGGCGTATAGCATACGAAGCTGTATATGGCAAGATGTCGGGAGATGATATCGAAGTCTTCAGGCATTCAAGCAAAGGGTATGAGGCAAGAGAATATAATCTTGATTCTGAGGATGATTTCAGAAGATGGAAGTCCGATGTCTCACCTTATCACGGCTTTGATGTGGTGTATGCGAGAGTTCACTTGTACCCTACATATACCAATGGTCAATGGCATTTTTATGTCGCCACCGGTAGCTATTGGAATCTTGATGATTGCTTCCGAGCTGTCAAAGGATTGTCTGATGCCGGAATCTCGGTTGAATTGGGAGAAGTCGATCATATTCTCGGAATCTTGAAGGAAACCGACTACGTAGAGATTACCCCTTATGCGTATCGATATATGCAGGGCGATGACATCGGTAGCCAGATGAAACTCCCTTATCCTGACGAAGTCGGCAAGGATGTTATCAAGGAAATAGTCGCAAACACTAAATGGAATAAGCTTGAGAAGGTAAGTCCTCTCGCTTAACAACTTAACAATAAGGAAATATGAAAATACAATACGCATCTGACCTCCACTTGGAGTTTCATGAAAACAGCCGTTGGCTGAAAGAGAATCCTCTTATAGCTGTCGGCGATGTTCTATTATTAGCCGGAGATATCGGCTATATGGGAGATGACAATTACGCGCATCATCCCTTCTGGGACTGGTGTGCAGAGTCTTTCCGTCAGACTATCGTAATTCCCGGAAATCATGAGCTATACAAAAGCTTTGACATCAACGACCTTCACGAAGGCTGGCAACTCGATATTCGGCCCAACGTCAAGGCGTGCTATAACTGCGTGATTCCGTTGGCTCCGAGCATTGACCTCATAGCATCGACTCTTTGGGCAAAGATTCATCCTTATGATGAGTATCAGACCGAACGCGGGGTAACTGACTTCCACCGTATCCGAAACGGACAGTTCCGTTTCTCGGCTCAACGTTTCAATCAGGAACATGAGCGTTGCCGTGAGTTCATCGAGAGAAGTGTGGCGAATAGTCAAGCCAAGCATATCATAGTCGCCACTCACCATGTGCCGTCATTCGAGCTCATGGCAGACGAGTTCAAGGGTAGCCCTATAAACGGGGCCTTCACCTCTGAACTTGGCGACTTTATTGCCAGTAGCCGTATCGAATACTGGATATATGGCCATTCGCATCGAAACATAAACAAAACCATCGGCAATACCCGGTGCATCTGTAATCAGCTTGGTTACACCTTTCATGGTGAGCAGGCATATTTCCGCCGGGATGCCATAATAGAAATAAATGACAGTGAATTTCAAGTTTGACGGTGACCGGTTGTTTTTCACTTCCGACACCCATTTCAACCATACCAACATACTGCAATATTGCAATCGCCCGTTCAGGACTGTCGACCAGATGAACGAAACCATCATCACTAACTGGAACAATGTAGTTGGACCGGATGATGTCATCTTCCATCTCGGAGACTTCTGTCTCGGTGGAGCTGACGAGTGGAATAAGATTCTCGACCGTCTAAATGGCAGAATCCACCTTATCCTCGGTAATCATGACCTCAAAAATATCCGACAAGGATTCATAGACAGGTTTGAACACGTCGCAATGTCGATGTGCATACAGGTCGGCAAAAAGAAAATCTATCTGAACCACTTTCCCTATCTGTGCTTTGAAGGAGGCTATCATAACGACGTGTGGCAACTGTTTGGTCATGTCCATACCCGCCCATCAAACACCGGGATTGACGCCGGACGACTCCAGTACCTCTTCCCGACACAACTTGATGTCGGGGTAGACAACAATAACTTCACGCCCCTGTCTTTCGGTGAAGTCTGCGCCAAGATTCAAAGACAGATTGAACGACAAGTAAAGACTCCTGTTTTGACGATTCCGGCAGATTGAAGTCTGACACAATGGATTTTGGCACGCTTATTGCTGTACTATCTTATAAAAGCTAACTTATGAATATCAATAAAGAGTATCTGTTTATTAGCATCACGTTCCCGAAACCAATAATTGAACGTGACGATGGACAGAACATCAACTCGTGCGTGGCGACGCATTCAGAAAAAACGCGTGTGGCGTAATCGGTTACGCATCATCTTCAGAGTATTTTCACCGGTATACGTTGAAGATCCCGCAACTGGAATAATTCGTGAAGCCGAAACATGGAAAGAACTCTGTAAGGTTAAATGGTGCCAGGTGTATCGAACCACTGGACAACCTTGCAGTTGCCCTATGTGTTCCGGAGAACGATACGACCGTCTCGACTTCAAACTCGGGACCACAAAGGCAATCCGTGAGCAGCTTGAAGCAGAATAAGCATCCACATTATCGGCGGCGTCTTGTTAGCAAACGAGATGCCGTCGAATTTTCTACATTAAGTGTACTTAATCCGGAAAGATGGCGGTTTTGATGACGTTGTCGGCGCGGTTGGCGAAGAGGGTGTAGGCTTCCTGAATGCGGCTTAGGGGAAAGCGGTGGGTTATCAGATGGGTTGTGTCAATCTTGCCTTCGGAAATCAGCTGCATGATTTTGCCGCAGTCGCAGGCATCGACACCGCCGGTCTTGAACGTGAGATTCTTGCCGTACATCCACGGCAGCGGCAATATCTGTTCCTTCTCGTAGAGTGCGACAATCGTAACGATGGTATTGGGACGTGCACAACGCCATGCGAGCTCAAATGTATCTTCGCCTCCGGCAACCTCAATCACTCGGTCGGCGCCACGACCCTCTGTCAATGATTTAAGGATTTCAAGGCATTCTGTCGGCTCAACTACATTGACATTCGGATAATGCTTCCACACAAATTCACGGCGGCTTTCGTCGGCTTCGCAAATGACAATCCGTTGAGGCTTATATAGCTGCACACATTCGAGAGTGCATAACCCTGTAGGACCGGCTCCGATGATAAGCACCGTATCTTCCTCGGAAATTTCAGAAATCTTGGCAGCCCAATAACCCGTAGCGAGAATATCGCCGACAAACAGAGCCTGCTCGTCGCTCACGTTATCAGGAATCGGAGTCAGACCATTGTCGGCGTATGGCACAAGGACATATTCCGCCTGACCGCCATCGATGCGGCAACCAAGCATCCATCCACCGGATGTGCAGTTGTTCACGTATCCTCGTTTGCAATAGAAGCACTCGCCGCAGAACGTCTCGACATTCACGGCAACTCTGTCTCCCGGCTTTACCTTGGAGACATCCGATCCGACAGCCTCAACGACGCCAACCAGTTCATGCCCAACGGTAATGCCGACCTCCGCTTGAGGCACAGCCCCATGCAGAATATGAAGGTCCGACGAGCAGATGCTCGAAAGAGTAACTCTCACCACGGCGTCCTTCGGGTCTATAATCTCCGGCTTCGGTTTCTCAATCAGCTCAAACCGTCCCGGCTTCGTATATGTCAATGCTTTCATTCTAACTTTCTTCTATTCCTCTTTTTATCAAGTTCTGCATACAAAGCCGGACGGAGTTTTCGGTTGTATTCCTCTATCTCTTTTATCTTCGGAGAATCGGGTGGTAAAATCTCATAACCTCCATCAAGCAAGTTTTGGGATTCATCATATAAATTATCTCCATAATGCTCCCTTAATCTTTGGCTCACTTCATCACGAGAAATCTCGCCTTTGACATTACTGATTACCAAATCAAGCAAATATGCAGACACCTTCAGCTCTGCCGCATCTTGCAGACCGATACTGACGAGCCAGGCATCCGCTTGTTCTCTTATCATTGGATTATCGCTGCGTGATAACTCAACAAGTTCCTGATATTTATCTTTATATGTCATGGAATTGTTACTCTATGTCTAAAGGAATAAGATTGTCATCGTTGAAACGGTCAAAGTCAGACTGGAAGAGTTTGTCCTGAATGACGCGATATTTCTCAAACTCCGTTTCAGCGTATTCTTTAGCTTGTTCGGCTGATACATGTCCGGCATCAGTCAGAACGGGACGGTCGGTAAGACCAAGAAACTTATCAATACGCTTAGCCCAGTCCTCCATTGTCATAGGAATATGACGCTTTGCCATATCTTCCGCCAAGTCAAGGAATGAGTTGACAATTCGTCCCATATCCTCCAGCTCACTCTCTTTGAGATAATTCTTGGCAATGCTGACATCCGGCTTAACAATTTTCCCGTTGGGGGCATTCTCCCATGTTGTGAGGCCCATATGCTCCCTTTCAGCATTAGCCCGGTCAATTATCAGTTCTGCGGCAGTATGGCCATGCACAGCGTAGTGCATCTTATTCTGCACCTTCTTGAAAAACAATCGAGTAGTGGGTGCATCACGATTGTAATCGATGCTTGTAGCGTAAATATCAGTCAGCTTTTGATAGAAACGCCGCTCGCTTAGACGTATCTCACGGATTTCGGCCAATAGATGCTCGAAATAGTCCTCGCCTATAAACGAACCGTTTTCCATACGCTTCTTGTCAATCACATATCCACGGATAGCAAACTGACGCAAAATAAACGTACACCACTGCCTGAACTGCGTGGCCCGAGTGCTATTTACACGATAGCCGACACTGATAATGGCATCAAGATTGTAGAAATCCAATTGTCGTTTGATTTCGCGGTCACCTTCAACTTGAACTATTTCCATTTTGGAAACAGTTGAAGCGGGGCGAAGCTCACCCTCGGCAAAAATATTATTCAAATGCTTGCTGATTGCTGGCACCCCCACATCAAATAGTTGCGCCATAGCCTTCTGCGTACACCACACAGATTCGTTATGATACACAACTTGCACACCGTCCTCTTTCCCCTCAATCTGAAAGATCAGGAATTCCGCAGTGCTGTTTCGTATCTCAAATTTCTTTGACATTGTCTAAATTTCATCACTTTGGTTAATATCCTCGTAAAATATTGCCAATTCTATTCGGCTGTTGAATTATTTCGACAAATCCGTCTTTTTTCAACCGGCTTTTAACGTGATCTTTCGATACGTCAAAGTGATTAGCTATCGAATCAACCATTGAGTAGTATATCGGGAATTTCCCTTTCTGGTTGTCAATTACGAACGGAACATGATGTAGCCTATATTGCTTGAATAATTTGGAAACTGCTTGCCTAAACTCAGCATCAGGCAATAATAGGTAGGACGCAAAATCGTTGGCTTGTACATCAAACCAATGAAACTCAGCTTCAGATGGAATATATGTGGTGGAATCAGCAGTTACAAAGAAAGACTCATATTGTCGTAGTTTTTCTCTATGCAAATATGCGTGTGCCAATTCATGAGCTAAAGAAAATCGTAATCTGTGCGGTTGCGAAATAAGCCAGTTAGGAAGAATGATGCAGTGCCTAATAGCATCATACTTACCATTATGTGTTGTAGGTAATTCTTGAAATTCAATTTTCACATTTAAAAATGTAAGAAGTTTGTCTTCATTTTTATCTGTCTCGATTGAATAAAAATCTGGAGATGCAAGTAATTTATTTACAATTTTGTTTATCTCCGTGCGAGGTAAAAAGCTCGGTTTTAGCGTAGGAGCATTTATTGGAAGCCCGTTATATCGAAGCATCTCTCCCATCGTATAAAAGCATCCATTTTCAAATATAAGTGGATAAGAAGGAGCGTTTAGATTACCCCGAAGAATGTTGAATTGATAATCTCTTTGTTCAACTTCGTTTAACGTTCGAGGGGCCATCCATTTTTCCTCCCCGTAACCATTCCATATGATTAATCCGACTCCAGTGTTCAATGCCTTATCAATAACTGGTTGGGGAAAGCCTATACTAGTTACAATATATAGTTTTTTACCAAATGGAAGATTTTGTGTTTTGCCACGCCACTCTTCAAAATCAGATTTGTCAAGTTTCCTTCCTAGATCCTTACATTCAAAAATAATGAGATTCGAGATTGCATCATTAAAATGAGAATTTCTCACCTCGATAGAGATGTCAGCTATGAATTGATCTGTTCCGAAGTCAATCGGATATGCTTTCTTTTGATGAAGGGAATAATGTTTTCCAACAGCGACTGTCCCATCTGCTATCAGTTTTTTGACTAATCGAAAGACTTTATTCTCATATGCATCACCCTGATCGGTCGTGTTCATAATAATTCTGTTTGTTAGGCGAAATATTATATTAAAACAAAGATTAGAGCGTTACATTACTTATTCGTGCTCTTACTCAAAATGGCGAGTTCGCTTAGCGTTGAATATTGTGCATCGTAGCGCTCTTTCTGCGATGCAACTGGCTTATTTTGACAATTAAGCGTGAATGAATCAAGCTCGTTAGCCATATCTATTTCAAGTAAAGCATATAGGAAAACAACTTCTTCGCCGGGATTAGGCTGTGATGGATTTTTCACTGTCTGATAATATTCTTCCGGAATCTCATCTTTAGGAATAAATCGCACGTTTTCTTTGAGTCCATACAAATGTTGTCCAGTCACATGTCGTGTATGGAATAGTACACCACCAATATTTGCTGCATTAGAAAGAATCTCCATTCCATCATGGGTATATCGGATGGGAACAGCAATTTTCCCTGTATCATTGAATTGCTGTGACTTATTATTGAAGTTTTCCATCATTACCATTAGCACTCCTTCTTTCTTTGAAGAAGGATGAACAGCAACGGCAGCCGGAGGCGGCAAAAGTGGTCGCGGATCAGTGCCGAGGTTCGGCAATGGTTCGCGGTGGAAAGCCGAGTCAACGAGTGTGAGGACGCGAGCGTTTTCTGCTTCAATGAGAGCGCGGTCTTTAGCGTTCTCGGTAATATCGGGATTAGAGAGCGCGAGTGCGATAATACCTTTATCTTCCGAGTAAGGAGCAAAGACTTTGCCGATAATGTCGGCAAAATGCTCTTTGAGCCATTCGTCAGAATTGATGCCGGATAGAGCGCGAAGCGCGTTGAACTGGTACCGACGGCTCAATTCCTCGCGTATCTTATCTCTGAAGATGTTGCGGACTTTCGAGCGCCATAGCTTTTTCTGAGAAGCGTTGTCGCGAGCATAGAGCGAGAGAACGAACAAGAAGTTTACATCGTAGTGGGTAACCAACAACGTATCGCGGTCAAACAAGCGGTTTACATATTGCCGAGATGTGAAAGTCTTTGCTTTCTTACCGGTAATATCAATGTTATCACGATAACTTAAATCCTCTGGAATAGTGCCGGAAATGAAGAAGTTTGGAATTACATTATATCCCTCCGTGACCTCATCGCGGAGGCAAAAATCGGTTTCCAAACGTTCTTCATCAGCGTTCTCCCCAAAGAATAAGTTTAGGTTCCACTGTATCACATTACGCGCGTATGTAAACTGTTTGGCAACGGATTCCGAGCCAATGCGGTTCTTCTGCTTATAATACTTGGAATCGCCAATATAGTAGATCATATGGTCGCCCCGCTTTTCCTCGTCCTCGTGTCGAGCACGAGTGAGAGAATCCCAAAGGAAAAGGTGGTCTACCTCCTTACCGTCCTCCTGTTTCTTATTGAGGCGGTCAGGGAAAGTATGATCTCCGATAAGCTCGTCAATCATTGTCTCGAATACAATGTTGAAGTTCTTTGCAAGCAAGAACTCGTTCAACTGAGAGGCAATACGGATTTGCTTCGACTGTTCAAAGAACGCGAAGCATAAATCCCAAAGTTCGAGAGCCTTGTCGGAGAAGTATTTATATTTGATTTGACGCAGACGGCGGATGCCGAGACCCTTATTCAGATATTGCTCGAATTTTCTTCCCGTTATGAGGTCGTAATTAACGTTGATTTCGACCGGGAAGCCATACTCAGTATGAATATAATTGAGTATGGAGAAGAAAATGACGAGCAGTTCTTCATCAAAATTAACCATACGCTTTTTATTTACCGGGTCAAGGTAAATAGGAGCATCGTCTTGGATTACCATTTGGCTTTTGGCAATGGTGCGAGTCCAGTTAATTTTATTGAATCCGCTGTGGATATTCTTAAGAATGAAAGTGAACCAATCACGATTTTGCTTTGCAAAATCAATTAGCGAAAGCAGAATATCGAGATATGTGTTGGCGGTGCGCTTGCGTCCGTGTCCTTGCCTAACGATATTCTGATGCCGGATGATTGTATGGTCGCGCCCGGATGTTTTGCAATCTTGGCGATATACAGCAATAGCACGGTAGACCCACACGGCAAGACCATATATAAATTCGCGCTCTGCCTTTGATAAAGGCGAGCCGTTGGCTTCGAGGTCGATTATGTCATCGGGGCGATGGTTTCCGAAGACCTTGCCGTTCTCTTTGTCGAGTACAACTTTTGGGAGGATAAACACGCTCTCCCCCTCGGCGGCATGGTAGTAGTAGCCAACGTAGTTGACTCGCACCATCCCGTCGACCGGGTCGAGTTCGTCGATGTTGGGAAACAACTTTTTGACAGACTCAACGAGATAGTCGTGTTCCTCAATCAAAAGTTTCATTCAACAGTCACGATTAAGCCGAGGTTCAGTCTATCCGATACCAAGTTAAGCAGATTTTTCTGCGTCTTGGTATTGGTGCCTTTGACCACATAATAATCGCCGGACTTGACATAAGTATATACCGGGTCTGCGAGGACTTCGGGAGATTCAGAAGTGGAAACAAGCGCCGAGTTTCTTCTCGTATATTTTTTTTCGGCGGCGATTGGTTCAACTCTATCTAAGCCGATTTTTTCAAGAGCTTTGATGTAAGATTCAAAGCGTGTGTTTTCTCTAATGACAGTGCCATCAGGAAAACGAACAGTCAATTTATTTGTAGAACCGTCATCAGTAGAATCAGCTTCGTTCTCCACTTCGTCTTGCGCTTCTTCTTCAGCCTCTGTCAACTGGAGCGGTTGAACACCCAAATTACGGATGAAGCGTTCCACCTTGTCGGGAACGGTGTCGCCGTATTGGTCGAAATAGTTGGCAAAGGTCAGCACTTGGCCGTCTTCATCTCTGAAGATGTCGTCGTCAAAACCGAAGTCTTTGTAAACATCATTGTAGATGAAGAATATTACTTTGGAAAGGAAAGTATCCGCGGAGATGATATATTTCCCCTCGGTGTTCTTCTTAGCTTTGGCGAAGAAGTAGCCGAGTTTCTTATCTTCTTGGTTGGTGTCAGTGCCGATGTGGGAGTTGATTGCTTCGACAAACTCCCACCAATCGTATTCGTTGCCATTAACAGCAATGCGGTAGCTTTTGCCACTGTCAGCAATCTTTACATATTTCCATTCCCAACGACGCTTGAAAGCGGAGTCAATGGGGAAAAGCGACTGGTCGCTTGTGTTCATAGTCGCCCAAATGTAAAGATTGTTCGGTAAGAGCAGGTGTGAACCGCTTTTAACTTTAGCGATTATATCATCGTCGTAAATGCCGTTGATGGTCTCAGCATTGAAAACGTCAAGCGACTCAAACTCTTTGGCAAGTTCTTTTTTGAGATCATTGTCGGCGATGATAGGATAATCGGAAAATCCGCTCTCGTTTCTGTCGAGAAGTTGGAAAATGTCGCCAAAGATTTGAGCGCAGTTTCCTCGGTTGATTTCCTCGATAACGAGGAACACAGGCTGCGGATTTTCCTTCTGCAGTTCTTTCCACGCAGCAATATAGGCGTTAAGGAAAGCCTGATAAACGTATTGGTACGTTATCTTGGTAGTAGTAACGGGTTCTCCTGTTACGCTGTCTTTGAGCGGTATTGCCTTATCGCCCATATTGGTATAAACCTGCTCGGAATGTGTGATAGGTTTATACGACCCGACGAATGAGGCATAGTCGGTGTCAGGGTGGAAAGTTATGCGGTAGTGTTCAAACTCACGGCAAACCTGCTTAATGCGATGCGATTTGCCGGTGCCCGGTGCTCCAAAGTAGATTTGCTGAAGTGGGCCTTCGAAAGGTAAAGCTTTAAAAGTCTGAACGCTTGCAGATTCAGGAATTTCTTTAGTTATCGTAAAACAAGCTGGTGAAACCTGAACTTGATTAGGTCCAAAGAAAGTCAGCGTATAGGTCGGAACTCCACTGGTCGAATTACGTTCCAGGCATACTACGTCGCCTTCTTCGACCTCATAATCCTTGAATAGATTCCCAAGCCCAGGAATCCTTTTTTCCTTATTTGAATTGGCAAAATATACGAAACGGAGTTCTCGCTCTGAGGCAGGAAGAGAAATATTCTTTCTGGATTGAATGTGAACCGAGAAATTCACCTCAATAACACTCTGGTTCTGAACATGAGTCCCACTGAAGAAGGTCTCATAATCAAAATCATTGGACATGCGGATATAGATTTCGTGAGTCTTAGTTGACCCGACTTCCGCAGAGGTTAGCTTTTTATAGAATTTTGAGACATTCATGATAGGTATTGTTTTAAGATGGTTGCTATTTTATATGCCATAATGGGTGGTACGGCATTTCCAATCTGCATATAAGTTTTCAGATATGCCCCGAGAAAAAAATAATCATCGGGGAATGACTGGCAACGGGCAGCTTCACGAGGTGTTAATGCTCGAATTTGGAATGGGTGAATATGAGAATGGCAGTCCATTCTTAAATGGGCTGTTATAGTACGAGAAGGTCTGTCAGCTATAAGTTTATAATATTTGTCTTTAAAGCAATGGAGTCTATGAGCATATGGCATGATATCTGCAATCTTTGGGTCAGCGGCATCATCACCTTGATTGAGCAGTTTGTAAATATCATAATTTATGTCATTAACATAGCGAGCCTTGTGATTATAGACAATCGGCATCTTCCTGTTAAAATTTATAAGTTCAAGATACTCGTTGTCTGTGCCCGTGTAGCCGTTGACATCGATCTTTTTCCCACATGTCTCACTATCTATCTCATTTTGATTTTTCACGCGAGGTGCATCAAGAGGTTTGATTGCTTCAAGGGCATCGCGAAGGAGAAAGCGTTCATTTTGTTTGTTTGACAGCTCAATCTTTTCAAAAATCTCGCTTGGTGTAATTCCTTGTTTTGTTGCGATGTCATTACGAACAGCAATGTAAATCAACCGTTCTCGATTTTGCGCAACAGAGAAATCTGCGGAATTAAGCAATTTATATGCCACATCGTAAGAATATGTGTCACCATCTTTCTCGACTGATATGCGCCTATAGTCTTCAACAACTTGTTCAGCTACTTTAAGCATGCCTCTGACATTCTCCATCACTACAATTTTAGGTAAGAGAGATGTTACGGCCTTTATGAAATACTTATAAAGTTCGTTACGAGGATCATCAATGATTCTCTGCTGATTAGCGCTGCTGAATCCCTGACAAGGGGGACCGCCGATTACGACATCGACATCTTCCTTGATATATTCGGGAATATTATCAACTATTTTTCGTATGTCGGCCTGAAGTATGCGTGAGGAAGGTATTTCAGGATGATTATATTTGTATGTACGAATACATACATTCTCAAAGTCATTGGCAAAACAGATCCGATATCCTGCATCTATAAAACCTAAACTGAGGCCTCCCGCTCCAGCGAAGAAATCCACAACAATGGGCTTATCTGATTTTTGCTCTCGAGCTTGACGAGCTGCTCTTTTCTTGTTGCTCAGATTGTCAAGCAGAGTGCCGAAAACAGTTGAGTTGTTTATGTAAAAAGACACAGCGTTGATAAAACGGTCATAGGTTTTATCCAACACTTTTTTCAATAAGGACAAATCTTCTGCTCTGGTAATTATGCCCATATCACTAAGCTCATATACAATATTATCTGTTATGGTCCTAATGTTAGTTATGGGTACGCGATTTCGCTCAGCCATGACTTCGACCAAGCGACAGTAGATGTTTATCAATTCGATAAATTCATCCTTATCTTTAATATTTGATACTGGATGAAAAATCATTGTTTTATCTTATTGAGATTCTTTTTTATTGATTTTGCAATAGCCTCGGCAAATAACGGGGGAACTGCATTCCCAATTTGTTTGTATTTTTCTCCTCTTGAACCGACAAATTCAAAATCATCGGGGAAAGATTGGATGCGGGCAGCTTCACGTACAGTAAAACTGCGGGCTTGATTCTCGTCTGGATGGATGAATTGAAATCCGTCTTTGTGTATATGCGCCAAGATGGTTTTTGACGGGAGATCCCACCATTGCACAACATAGCTGTTATCAAATACACGAGCGTGTTCATGTTCATATTGCGGCATTTCACGGCGTAGTTGCCCGAAACTCCAGTGATTATGTATCATCACAGCAAATCGTTCACGGTCGAGTGTATTATGTCGACGTGCAATATGATCATAAAGAGGGCGTTTCCCCGATTTTCCTATCCTTTTGAGAAAATCATTATTGCAGGGATAATCAAAATCGTTCATGGAGGCATCATGGCCTGGTTCAACTGGAGGTAAATCGCCAATTGCCTCTTTGACTGAAACATAACGGGATAATCCAGCACGAAGACTATCGGGAGTATCAGGATTCCAATGTGTCTTCTTCAAATCGTCATATAAATTCATTACCGAAACCTCAGTTATGTCCTTCCTTACACCCATTATTATCACGCGTTTGCGTAATTGAGGTACACCAAAATCTGCTGTATTATGAACGAGAATGGACGGGTCCGTCGTGATGTTGTAATTTTCGCCAAGGGCATTGACGACTTCATTGAAAATATTACCTCCATTTACTTTCGCGGATAGGATGCCGGTAACATTTTCAAACACAAAGAACTTAGGATTATAATGATGAAGTATTTTCACATAGCTTTCAAATAGGAAATTCCTTGAGTCTGTTGCCATTCGCTTACCGTCACGTACACGGCCTGCAGTAGAATAGGCTTGACAAGGGGGACCTCCTATTATTATGTCAACTTTTCGTCCTCTGACAACCTTGTCGATATTGGCTATGCAATCATCAGATGTTATATCTTGTTCCAAAACCTCATTACCCCAATCTTTGTAGCCATAATATTTCATGCGTTTGCGCAAGGTTTCGCAAGCCCAATGATTAATCTCTACATGGGCAAGTGCCTGAAAGCCCATTCTATAAAAGCCCTCAGATAATCCTCCGCAACCGGCGAATAAGTCTATGAAAGTGTATTTAGCCATTATTATTCGGGCATCCTTACGAGTTCTTGAATCTGCACATCAAGCAGCTCGGCAATCCTGAGAAGGGTGTCGAGACTCGGTTGAATTGTGTTAGTACACCATTTGGAGACTGTGGCGGGGTCTTTACCGAGCTGTTCGGCAAGCCATTTGTTGGTCCGCTTCTTCTCCACAAGCATGACTTTGATTCGGTTTATATCTTTGCCCATGATGTTTTGTCCTATTCATTAATGCAAAGTTAATGATTTTTACCGAAAAGTCAGTTATGTCATGCCATAAAATTGAATGGCACTTTCAATAAATTGCATTTCATGCAATGAGATATTATCTGGAATAGTCAGCTTCTGGTTCTGCCGCCATTGGTACATCGGTCTCTTCAAAGCTATAACCGCTTCCATCAGACGATGTAATGTTGGAATAAATCTTATTGAGAGTTTCCTCTCGATTCGCCTTGTTGCGTAGTTCACATTCCCATACACGTATTACATTCCATCCCAAATCAAGCAACGCCTGCATTGATTCTCTATCTCGCTCAATGTTGCGCTCAATCTTCTCTTTCCAAAACTCAACATGGGACTTTGGCAACCGGAAATACTTGCACCCATTATGACCATGCCAGAAACAACCATTCACAAAAATTACCGTCTTGTACTTTGGCAAAACAATATCCGGAGTACCCGGCAATTTTCTGACCTGGACACGGAAACGCAGACCTCGGGAGAAAAGATACTTCCGCACAATCATCTCCGGCTTCGTATTCTTCCCTTTGACAGCCGCCATATTCCGACTACGCTGCTCTGGTGTCTTAATATCAGTCACGATTATCTTCGTGTTCTGAGCCATTCAGACTCATCTAATCCGACTCTAGATAGTTGAGTTGTGTATAAATGGGATATTCTTTGGGCATGCAGTTCTTTTAGTTCTACAATCCAGTCAAATCTTTCTCCATGCACAGAAGTAAAATAATATCCTTTATGATCTTTACTCGCTTTTATAACGGTTTCTCCGGCTTTAGGACAGAACTTCACCGTTTTAATAGCATAAGAATCTTTACAAGGACATAGTTTCAAGCCATTCCTGACTAAAAGGGGATTTTTACCTTCTGCTTCAAGTGGTAAAAATAAAAATCTCCGTTCACCATTGATTCTCACCGAATCACACCGTTGTTGTATACACACGAAATACGAATCGTGCTCATCTAAAACAATCGTTCCTAATGACAAATTTGGTTCAGACATCAATGGTAAGAAGATATTTTTATGATGAGTGAGAATTGCAAACTGTTTGTTAGATTCTTCAATATCCATCATATCCACCTCAAATAAAATAGATAAATCAGCAGTTGGGCTTGTCAGTTTATGTTTCTGCGATTTATTTAAGCCTGGTATTGCTTCTATGAGTTTTTGGGCTAATCTACTAGTGAAATTATCAGTTTGTGATGAATTCTGCTGTAATAGCTGTTTTTTTAGAATTCTCGTTCTCGTTATATCTACTCCATTAATATTTTTCTGTGAATCAGTAATATATGTATCTACCCATGACTCAGTCCACGATTGGGTATCTGGTAGGACGTTCATTAACAGATCTCCTAATGCGTCTCCAAAAATATGTATTAAAAGATTTTTCGCATCTTCCGGGAATTCCATTGAGGCTTTATGTACGAGATATCCCATGTCTAGATTCTTAGAAAATACTGATAGAATCTTAGGTGTATGGGTACGGATGGCAGAAAGTGATTTTAGCGCAAAATTCGGCATCAAACCATTCGTGAATTTCAGGTATAAATCCACGATGCATTGAGGTATTTCCTCGTATTTAACTATAAACTTTTTTAGTTCTGGAGTGTGTTTGAATTGTTCTGTTGAATCATTGTATTTTGCTCGTACAGCAACTATTATTCTGTCGTTAGATATGATTAAATTTTCTGCGTCGTATTCCGCATTCTTAATACAAGATCTGACGGATTCACTAATGTCTCGTAATTTTGAGTCTCCAGTATATATTAAGATAACCTTTATTCCTTCTGTGCCTTTGACAACGTCGCCGATAAGGTCACAAGCAAACTCACCTCTTGGATCTTCCTCAGGAGCATCTTCTTCATCATCTTCTTCGTTGTTGATCTCTACACTTTGTTCGAGTGAAATAGTTTTGTCTGGCGAAGTTCGCATATCCCAGTCAATTACAATAGCATCCGCCTTATTCAGTACTTTGGAAAAATTGTCTTTCCCACCGATTATAGATGGAGTATACACTGAACATAGTTTACCTTCGTTAGCGAATATTGAGAGCACTTTTGATGTATCAAAATCTTGTGCAACCTTTTCCTCTGAGTAAGCACGATCATCAACGAACACTATGTTTTGAATGAATTCGTTAACGACTTCTTTTGAATGGGATATAAATTTATTTTCCATTGGGCGAAGTTTTGCTGATTTTGAAAGTTACCGTTGAATGCTCTCTGGGTTCGTCAAGGCCTATTTGATATTCTTCTGCTTCAAGAACTTCTCTACTAATACTCAGTCCAAGCCCCCTGCCAGAAGGTTTTCTCGAAAATCTTAGATCAAAGATTCTTTCTTTGTCTGTTTTACTAATTGCGGGACCATTGTTTGATATATATATTCCATGTTCGTCAGCATGCAATCTGATAATCTTTTCTTGACTATCAGATTTTGTTAACCAATATATAGCATTGTCAATTATGTTAACAAAAACAGGATAAAAAGTAGATCTAAAACCATATATAGATGCTTTTGCAAATCCCTTGGTATGCTTGAACTGAATTCCGTGTCGCTCCATCCTTGATTTAAATAGGTCAATTAAGAACACCTTTATATCTAAAAGAGGAATTTCTTCTCGTTTACGATTAAGTCTTCTGTTTAGTGGAGTGAATAAATTTAAGTAACCATCGAGATGTTCAAAATTTGCTCTCAAATTATTATATGTCGTTTCAAATTTTTCATCTACATCAGACCACGCTTTTAAATCCTTGAGGCTTCTCCGAATAGAACCTACAGTACTATTGAACTCATGATGTAAGATGCCTACAGCCAGCCCAAGTTGGCTAAGTTCAACATCTGATTGCAATCGGCTACGCAAATCTTCTAATTCTTCTGACATAGCATCTGAAATCTGGTCGGATGTTATCAGATCTCCATTTTCATCACGCTCGATATAGAAACTTTCAAATTGTCGGATAATTCTATCCATTACAACTGAATTACGTTGACTCACTTCATCAATTTCAGCTTCCATTCTTGTTCGTTCTGATACAAGATCAAAGTTATCAGCATTGTTAGTTGTCAAACTTACAAATTGAGATTTAACCTCTCTTATTTGAGTGTCAAGATCAAGAATTAATTGAGATGTTAATTCTTTGACCTTTTTCACAATTGATTGGGCAATATCATTTGTTTCATCTTTCTTTTTGCGATTATACGATAAAGCTTCTGATGAAATCAAGTCTACGGCCTGTTCAAGTCTCTTGCGTTTGCTAATAACCAAGTCTAACTGTTTTGTATAACTCTCCACAAGCTCATCTATTTCTTGTAATGCTGAAGCAAATAGCGTTTCTCGCAGAATTTTATATTCATCCAGGTACGTTTCAAAATCATTCCGCATGGCCTTATTTAATGCAAAACCTTTTGGATTCGGCACTGAAATATTTTTACGATATTCTGTAATGGCTCTTCTGATCTCACTTTCAGCATTTATCATTCTCTGAGCAGCAATATCGGGATTGTCTATTTTGACAATCTGTTCAAGCTTCGCTTTAAACTCAGAAATAAGGCTATTGACATTACTTGCAAATGTTTCATCTGTCAAGTTTGAAAAAAAGCGATTGAGAGATTTTGCGAACTTATCTTTTTTTGTCTTTGCTAACTTATCGCGCCGTTCAAGAGCCTTATATATGGAGTTAAATTCCTCTTTTCGGATATTGTAGTATTCTGATTGGGCTGTTGAGCTTTTTTCATTGAAAAAGTCAGCTGCCAATTGTACAAAGAAATTTTTTAATATAGATTGAAGTTGACGATAGGCCTTATTTTCAATGAACCCCTCGCGTCCTGCCTTTTCGATTAATCCTTTTGAGTGTTTAGAAGAAAGTACAATAACTCCAAACATTCGTCGATAAGAGAAAAAATATGACGAAGCCCTCTTTGATCGATTCTTTTCAATATCTAAAAAGTCATAATCCGAATCTCCATAAGGCAAAATCCTAATGTTGTCTCGGTAGATATAAAGGCCTCCGAATTTATCCCCCTTTGCTCTGATTCTAGCATAATCTTCTGGTGCAACTCGTGAACTTTTTAAATCACCTTGCAAGTATGCTAAATTTATTGAAAATGGACCGCAATAAGTTTCTCTGAAGTTGTTATCTCTCCAATTTACAGTATGATTATAAGTCCGATCACCATAAATTGTAATCTGACCTTTAAACTGCCCAAACTCATCAAATTCTCCAATGAAATGATGGTCTGCCAATTCAAAGTCTTCTGGTGTAAAGAAATGCTCATCATCAATTATATCAACAAAGGAACCATCGTCTTTTCGATAATCTCTAAAAGCAATGTTAACAGTCGGTTCGGGGTGAGAAGGAGTCATGGTGTTGTGGAAACCCATGAGCATTTTTTCTATCTTAGTTGCTTCTTTAGCAGAATCAAAACTCAAATCCCCCTCTATATCGATAGAGAACATATCTGAAACGGGTGAGATATAGAATTGTGTGCCGCTATGGATATTAATTTTGTTTTTACCGGGTAGAGTTTCATCAAGAATCCTAGGATTCACATTAAACTCATTGATTGATTCAGTTATTCGTTCAAATTCACAATTTTCAATAAGATTCTTCTTCGACAACCACAATAGCGATGATATAACCTCATTTTTCATGTGGTCGATGTCTATTTTATCGGGTAAATAAGGGAACTCTTTAACTGGAATAACAATATCTTCAAGATTAATATTGGGAAGTTCAAAAAGTTCCCAATTAATAAAAGCGACCACAAAACCGCCATTACCTCGATTGGTCGCATGAGTGACAATGAGGACTTGCTTTCCGATGGATGCAATGGCAAGTCTTCCAATGCCTTTTTCTCCCATAATGTGGCGTATTGGTTTGGTGGGATCAACTGGAGGCAGTGATGACTTAGAATTTAAGACTTTGCTTTCAGTCCCGATGGTTAACCAACGGTTTTCAAATTCATCTAAAGTCATTCCAAGACCATCATCTCTTAAAACCAAAAGATTATCGCTACGCAAATAATCTATATCAAAATTATCTGCATACGCATCATGAGCATTCTTGATAAGCTCATTAATCGCGGTAGGTATTCCCGCAATCTGTTGTCGCCCTAAAAGGTCTAATGCACGTGCGCGAGTTCTGAAGTTAGCCATGATATTCGTTTTGTAGTATTAAGAGAAGCTCGCCTAATCGACGGGCGTATTCTGGAGGAACGGCATTACCAATAATTCGAGCATTCACTGTCATGTTGCCTCCTTTGAAGACATAGGAGTCAGGGAACGTTTGGAGCCTGGCCCCTTCTCTTATAGAAAGGCCTCTGTTTTCACATGGATGTGCAAATCTGCCACTTGTAATTTTTATGAAGTTTGTGGTGATAGTTGATGATGGCCGATTCCAACGTAAGCGTCCATAAACATCACGAAAACTATTGTCTTTCCCGATATAGCATTTCAGCTGCAATTCTTCGTCATCTTTCCATTCCATTCTGGAGCCACCATTTTTCGACGTTTTGAGAAGTCGCTTCATGTTAATGGGGGCTAACCGCATGGTTGAATGCATGAAATCAGATGAATCAGTGTATCCCGCTGGAATATTTTTTAATCCTTTTTTGGTTCCAATGTATTCAGAAAGAAGTTTTTGTTTGGAATCTCTGTCGGGCATTCGAACTTCACCTAAACGTGACGCCACCAATGAGAAGCGACGACGAGTTTGAGGAACGCCATAATATGACATATTGACGATGTCATACTTCACATGATATTCATGAGTTTCTAAGAATCTGATAAATTCTGGAAATGCGCTATCTTCTCTTGATAACAGACCAGGTACATTCTCAACTAGAATAAAACCAGGATTATAGTATTCCACAAATCTCATGAAATCCAATAGCAAATCCTTAGAAAGCTTAGATTTTTCTTTAGTTGTATTTATTATGCTATAATATTGGCATGGGCTACATCCAACTAATAGAAGTTCATCATCATTTCTTTGGAGACCAAATTCTGTCTCGAAATAATCAAGAGGTAAAGCTTTGATATCGGCACATACAAATCTGGACCCAGCGTTATTGGACTCATAAGTTGTTTCGCAGTCCCTTGCCAGATCAACACCAGCAATGACCTCTATTCCTGCATCTCGAAGGCCGTAGGTCATTCCGCCGCCTCCACAGAAGAAGTCTATTGCTCGAATCATGTATGCTCTTTTATCTGCATTATACTAAATTTCCCGCAAAGTTACAAATAAAATTTGAGATATTCATCCTTAGATTGTAAGAAAAGACGTCAGAAAAATGTCGTCAGAAAAAACGCCCCGGCAAGATTGTGAGTCTTGTCGGGGCGTCGGTCAAAGGGTTATGGGCGTATTAGCGGATGGAATCAGAGGCGGATGCAGGCGATGCGGCAGCCGGGGACTTGGTCGGTCAGGAGTGGCTGACAGTTTTCGTCGGCGAAGTGGAGGAAACTATGAGTCTTGGCGGTCTGTTTCAGCCAGTGGATGAAGGCTTTCATCTCGGGGTGGATGACTTCCTGTGCGCCTCGGAAGCTGATGCGGATGATTATGAGCGTCATGTCGGGAATACCAAGATGGCCTTCGGAGTGTTCCCGCAGGCGGAACTGAATGGTGCGGTCCTCGCCGAAGTAGTGGATGCAGGCTCCGACAGAGTTCCAGTCGAGTGTGGCATCATCGCGGTCGCTGCCGAATACTTCTGTGATATATGCACGGAAGTCGAGGAAGAGGTCCACGATGGCGTCGCGAGTTGAAAATTTGATTTCTTGCATGTGTGGTGCGCGTGTTAAAGGGTTAAACAAGCGATTTTGCATCCGGGTACCTGATTCGGTGCGTCCGTGGGGGCGTGGCTCTCGTCGGCGATGTGGCGGAATCCGTTGGCTTTTGCTGCATCGCGTAGCCATAAAGACACAGCATCGGCCTCTGCCTGAGGGTTCGCAACAAGAGCGGAGATGTAGAACACGTAGACGATGACGGTCATGTTAGGAATTCCGAGATGAACTTCTGAGCGTTCCCAAAGGCGGAACTCGAAGGTGCGGTTATGACCGTGGTAGCGGGCGGTTGCGCCTACACAGTTCCAGTCGAGCATGAGCTGGTCGGGAGTTGCTGAATAGTTCTCTGCCATGTAGTTTACGAAGTCATGGTAGAAGGCCTTGATGCTCATCTGAGCACCTGCCGAGATGGGATTGGAAAAAATTGCTTTCATCGGGTTTGTGAAGTTTGAAGTTTACCAAAGATGGTTGTTGGACTCGGGAGTCCAAGGGTCAGAGGGTCGGAAATAGACGTGGGTACGATCAGCGTTCTTACGACGTTCAAGTCGGATAGTCATTGCCTTGATACTATCCTGTTCCTGCCTGTCGCCAACCATCATGGCTTCTTCGCGTAGCATCATGTTACGGATCCCCTCTGCGTCGTAGCTGATGCGCTCGTAACGATAGAGCCATTCGACTTTCTGAAGATGTGCGTTCTTCTGATTGAGATTGTAGCACCAGATGCCGAGACCGACAGCGACAAGCAATAAGACTACGGTAACGGCATAGACCCATTTGGGGATTGCCGCCCATATAGCACCGTTGACGATGCTATACATCCGGTCGTTGAGACGCTTTGCCGATTCGTTG
>ERZ779776.249-NODE-249-length-22513-cov-3.916155_pt1 | contig 22513 bp, 10 predicted proteins | sample MGYA00511098_ERZ779776 | MGnify/ENA primary metagenome ERZ779776 (study PRJEB29588, sample SAMEA2149318) | human gut metagenome | biome: human gut; feature: human-associated habitat; material: faeces | place: Denmark | collected 2008/2010 ...
TTCGGTGGTTCGAATCCATCTTCGCCCACAATAAATCGCGGAAGTAGCTCACTTGGTAGAGCATCAGCCTTCCAAGCTGAGGGTCGCGGGTTCGAGCCCCGTCTTCCGCTCTAAAACCGATAAATTTTGCCAATGTAGCTCAGGGGTAGAGCACTTCCTTGGTAAGGAAGAGGTCGCGGGTTCAAATCCCGCCATCGGCTCTCTGATTTGCAATGTATGCCTCGGGGGCGAATACGCTTTCGTGGCGCTTTGTTGAAAAAGATAATTTTAATCATAACATATTAAATATATGTACTAATATAAGTGGTACATTTAGTACATTTATATTTAATTTAGCTGATATCAATATTAAAGGAAATTCAAAAACATTACCAATTGAATTAATGGTTATTATTGATGATAATGTAAAATCTAGAGTAGACGGTCCATATTATATTAAAGATAATATTGATAAGGATTCATTTTCAATTGATTGGAATGCTCTTATATCATTACTTGATAAATCTTATGGTACTATAACTACTACTAATAACATGGTAGTTACAAGATGTAATAATATTAAAAACAATTATATGGAAAAACGTTAATTGCTAAATATATTAAATCATGAAAAAAGTCTATTGTAAATTCCTACCATTTAAAGGATATTTATGTATGACAGTATTATGGTGGTTAATCATACGAACTGAATACAAAGATAAAATTACTGAAACTGTTGAACGACATGAAACTGTTCATAGTTATCAGCAAATTACTCTTTTTGCTACAAGTTTTTTGGTTAGTATCATATTAAGTCTTACTACAAATGTTTCTTGGTGGTGGTTACTTGGTACTGTAATATTTCCTTTATTAGCTTACGTTTTTAGTTGGATAATTGAACTTATATTACCTCCTTATAATCGAGCTTATAAAGATATTTGTTTTGAAGGTGAAGCAAGAACTTTAGAATCTGATAAAGATTTTAGAAAGAAATTGTTTCCTTTTAGTTTCTTAAAATATATTCCAAATAAGAAATATGGTGGTCGATGAAATTGATGAATGGTAAATGGAACAACTCGTAGGACATTTTGTTGAGTTATTCAGTACTCATTTCGATTTATCATTTATGTTTTGTGTGAATGTTTTAACATACATACTCATTAAAGTAATAGATGATATTAATGGTGATAAATCTGTTGGCACATGGACTAAACGACTGGTTATGCTAATTAGTTGTTTTGCTATTGCCGCAGGATATGTAGCAGGTGGATATGAGAATACTACAATTCTTATTAATTCTGCTATTCTTGCACCAGTTGCTTGGAGTTGGATATTCAAACCTATTCTAAAAAAGATTGGTGCTGATTATAAACAAAATCATTAATTAATTAAGATGATTACTACTATGGCATGTGGTGGAAAGAAAGGTGGTAAAAAGACCACTGGTAAGAAAGTGAAGAAATAAATTGTTAGTAATATAACAATTTATATTGTTAAAGATTGAATTGAAATGGTGAGAGGTGTTACTAATGTAGCACCTCTTTTTTATAGTGAATATGGTGGGAAATCGACTATTTTAACGTATATTTGTTAGTAGCCCAATATAATATACCTATTAATATTAATCCTCTTATACGCCTATCTATGTTCGATTATACAGCTATTATAGTAGCTATAATAACATCCATAAGTACGATTGCTGGTATTTATCTAAAAGAATGGTTATTTCCTAAACGTAAAGAACAAAAACTTACTATTGAAAAAAGTAATTGTTATATAGAACTTGATAAGATATGTGCTTCTATTCGAGATACTATTCACGCTAATGCTGTTTATATTGCTTATTTTCATAATGGCGGTCATTTCATTAATGGTGTAGAAATGGATAAATACACTGTTGTTGGTGAAGATTATGATTGTTGTGTAGTATCTTATAAGAAATCTTTTAAGGATGTTCTTGTTAATAATTTTCCTTATTTATTTCATAATCTTCTTGTTAGAAATCGTCATTATTGTAATGATGTTAGTAAATATAAGTTTCAAGATAGATGTTATAAAGATGAACTTGAAAGTAGAGGTATGAAGTCTGCTTATACTTTTCTTATTAAAGACCCTATTAAAGAAACACCTATTGGTTTTATTTCTCTTGAATATAATATCGTAGAAGGATTTAATCCTGATGATGAAAAATATATTTGGAAAAACCAAAATACTATTGCTAATCTTTTGAATCTAAATAAGTAAGATATGGGAACACTTAATCAATATGCAGCTCGTATTGCAAACATGGTTAATCAACCTAATAATCACGAACTTAAAGAACGTGTTAAGGATATGATTAAAACTATGTTTGCAAATCGTATCCGACAAAGCGTTGAGAAAAATGGAATAGATGATATTCTTAAACTTACCTTTATTGCTCCTGTTGAAGAGTTGAAATATAGTGATATTCTTCCTACTGAATATCGAGTTGCTAATAAAATTAGATTGTTAGGAACAAAGTACAAAGTTCCTACACCCGTGCGCATACAAAGTGATGCGCCTTTTGCGTTTGTAGGTGATACTGTTGGTAATGGATATATGTATGAGAGTTCTATTACATCTCTTAAACTACGTCAAAGTGGGCGTCCAACCTGCTCTCCCACCGGGTATCCACGAGCTTATATTATATTAAACGGTCATATAGTTATTGCTGAAAAAGTTGGTACAAAAGATATTGATGATAGACGACCAATTAATGAAGTAATGATTACAGGTATATTTGAAAATCCTGATGAAGTTCTTTCGTTCTTTAAGAATGAAGATGGTCAAGATATTGAATTACCTTTACCTAATGATATGCTTGAAAGTATAATTCAAGAAATACTTAAAACTGAATTTGGTATTTATCCTCAAGATTTGGATATTAAAACAAATAATAATAATCCTACTATTGCTCAACATGGTAATGGTCAAGATTAACATCATGTTTCTATCATTATGGTTGATAACGAATATTATTGGAGAGATTTTGTTAAAGAAGTTCAAATACAACTTAATTCTTTAATTAAACAATTACATCTTGCTTATGAACGACGCAATGATTGTATTTATAATATCAAAGATAATCTTGCTAAATATCAAGAAGCTGGTGTTGATGTTTCAGTAGTATTCGATATTGATAATCGTAGTAAGATTTATTTTAATAAGAAACAAGATGCTCTACTTGGTACTAAACTAATGAGTTATATTCGTAGTTATAATTACTTAGTTTATGAACGTCTTGATAAACTTGATGATGATATAGAAACTCTTGCTGCTCTTAAAGAATTACCTTCTGAAATGTATACTTATATGCAAGATGAAGTTAATAATGAGATAGCTAATTTACTATGTAAAGGTAATAATTATTCTTTTGGTAGTTCCGTAGGTTATGTTTATGTTTACTATAAAAAGACGATGCCCGGTGATGTATGTAGTGTTGTCGATTGGGGTGCTACAAAAGACTTAAAAAAGAAATTGTTAGAACAAGGTATTAATATACGAACTGCTGATAATCCAAATGGTATTCCTTATTTCATATATTATGACTATGACTGGTGTATAAAAGCTGTATATCATAAAGTTAAAGGTCGAATACCACAAAGTGTCTATTATAAATTCAAATTTGGTCACACAAGTAGTGCTTACGAAAATGGTGAAAAAACTATTGACAGAACACCCTTTGCAATGAAAGGTAAAACTGTTGATGAAATTGCAACTAATCGAAGACTTAATTGTTTCAATAAAATTCTTGCAATTTGTTTTAATCATCCTGACGAAGCTATTAAACTATATCGAAATAATCTTCCTAAACAAAATAATGCTTTATGATTGATAATAATATATTCATTAGTAGTGCTACATTAATTCCAGATATGTATAACGATTATAATATACAAAGTGATGATTTTGTAAGTCGTTTTCCTATTTGGATTGCAAATGCTTTGGAAGAACTTAAATTCATTCAAGCTTATGTTAATGTAGAAAAAGATATTGAATTTGATGACCATCGTTGTCAATTACCGTGGGATTTTCGTGGTGTAATTGATGTCATTATAAATAACAAAAAAGCTGTTCTTAAAAATTCAGCTGAATTTAACAAAGATACTATTACTGAAAAAGTAACAACTATTCCAACATATACTCCTTATCCCGGTATTCCAAATGCAGATATAACAAGTCCCGGTGATAAAAATGATATTTTTAATCATGCTCCGGTTGATAAAGAACAACCTTATTATTACATTAGTAATAACTGGATTCATACTAACGTTGATTATGGAACTATTCATTTAAGATATAGAGCTTTACCTGTTGTTTATGATAGTATTATAAATATGGATGTTCCTCTTATTTATAATAACGGCCCTCTTAAAAAATATCTTAAACTTTATGTTCTCAAACAAATGTTATTAAGAGGTTATAAACATCCGGTTGTAAGTCTTACAGCAAACAATCCTTATACAAATCCTGCAATAGAACTCGATAGAATAAGAATACAAGTTCGAGTTTCTTGTAACAAGTTTAGTAACGACCGTCGAGAGAATATTGCTACTATTCTTCGTACATTAGAATAATAGAAATTATGAAAGTTTTAGGTCTTGATTTAGATAATTCACCTCATATTGCACAAGATAAATCTTTGCGATATGCTAAAAATATAACTATTGATAACAAAGGTCAAAGTTATTTTAATGAAAGAGGATTTGATTTCATAGGTGAATTAGATGATATTTTTGAAAATCATCCGACAAATCGACATATCATTCCTTATATTTATAGTAATGCCGATAATCATAAATATAATATTATAGGTACAATTCCAACTAATGTTGGTGTTGTACTTTTTTGCGTTGTAGAACATTGGAACAATGTAGATAAATCTGATTTACAAACTAACGACGCTATTATATATCTTAATCTCGATGATAATAATCCAACTGTAAAACGTTGTCTTTATAGTACATCCGGTGCATTTGGATTCAGTATTGATAGACCAATTCATGGAGATTATATATATAATTATAAAGAAAATTTGATTGTTACATTTACTGAGGGAACTAATGAATCAGCAAATGAAACAAGAATTATTAATCTAACTGACCCGTTTTATGATGGTAACAATGGAGATGATACTGCAATAGGATATGACATCACTGTTGATGAAGTTGATTCATTTAATCTTATTCCAAATGTTACTTATCCTGAACTTCAATTAGAAGTTAAAGACGGTGGTAATCTTAAAACTGGTGCTTATCAAATAGCAATTAAATATCGTCTTGATGATGGTACTTATACAAACTATTCTCCTTTGAGTACATCACTCATTGTTTGTGGTAATTATGAAGAAGATTATGCGTTAGGTATCGAAATCAATAAGAATATTACTATTAGTTTTAGAAATAGTGGTATTAAATATAAACATTGTAGATTTGCTATTGTTTATATTACTGACGAAGCTCAATTATCATATGAAACAGATGATATTTCAATTAATGGTGTAAGTACTACTCATATTGTAAGTGATGTTTCATATTTATCTACTATAAGTCTTGATGATATTTTTATTAAAAATATATCATATATTCGAGATAACACTCTTGTTAATTTCAATAATAGACTTATTCGAGGTAATGTAAAAACTCTTGATTATAGTAAACTTGATAGTGAACTTAAAGAATTTACAGAGAACAATCTTGATGTTCAATTAAGTTGGAATCCGAGTTCTTCTTATATTAATAGTACTCGACGTTATTTCAAGAGTGGTGAAGTTTATGTTCTTTACGCTGGATATTATGATTATAAAGGTGACCTTGTAAATATACATCATATTCCTTGGAAAGCTAATAATTATGATATTGAAGCATATCCCGTAGGTTCTACTAATCGAAATGCTCATAAAATTCCTTATAAATCTGAAAGTATTAGTAAGATTATAAGTCCGAATTGGAAGAGTTTACCTAATATTTATGCTAATGAACAAGTAGATGAAATTGCTAAAACTGGAGTTGATAGTGAGAATCCTACAATAGCTCGTAATCGTTATTTCACTTTATACGGAGTTTCAACTGAACACACAACTGTTAAAACGAAAGGTCGTTCTTTAACAAAAGGTAAACTGAAATTACCAAGTCTTCCGTTACCATATATAACTGAAGATTCTGAAGGTGGAGTTAATCCTTCTGATTATCAAGTTGTAGTATTGGAGATAACAAGTGAGAGTACATCGAGCCAGTTAATTGGTGTTGAATGCAGTCCTACATTTGGTGGAAATAGTTTGATACCTGCTGGTACAAATTTAACTACAAAAGTTTATGATGCTACATCGGTAGTTAAACAGATTGATTCAGAAGAATCTGAAGTTGAAACTGAGTATTATGAAGTTTCTGAATCTAATCTTTTAGCATCGGATAGTAAATCTACATCTATTGGTAATACAATTAATACCAAAACTAATTTCGTAATTAATCTTGATGCAAAAGAAACTAAATATATTTTAATTGAAGCTCGATTAAGTTATAAAGCTAATGGTTCAACTGCTCCGACATTTAATTGGTTAACTCAATTATATTCTACTTCTTCTGAATGGAATCCTACTTATACATTAAGTCCTAATATTAATATCAAAGCTAATCTTGCTGGTAAAACAGACTTAATGAATAAATATATTAGTTCAATAGTTTATTTCTTTGTTGAACATAATATTAATAATTCTCGAATTGTTACACAAGGTTTCGCAATGCGAGATACTGAAACTAACAATTTTGGTAAAAATCAAACTTATAAAAATCCTTTTGGTGGAGATAATGCAAGATTTTACACATTTGAATATCTCTATAACAAAATAAATAGTATTCGAGGTAAACTTAAACCTCTATACTTTGAAACTGATGTTCTTAAATTTGTTAAAAATGAAGAACTTGATGATGATATAAAAGTATTCCCAGCTGAATGGAATGGTTCTGATTTTAATGGATTTAATAATAATCCTAATGAATCTGGAACTCGATTCTTAGATGCTGACATTAATAGTCTTACAATTGATACTTCTCGTGCAACCAAAGACGTTTCACTTGAATATATCAATGCTAATATTAGTTCTCAAAACAATATTGCTGGCGACAGTTATTATCGTATCGAAAAAGGTTTTGATGGATTTAATAAAGGTACAAATAATGAGGAATGGGCAAGAGGATATATTGCCGATTTAATTAATAATTCTGAAACACTTTATTCGGATGTTAATAATCAGAAACTTCAAATTGCATCTAATATAATTAATATTAAAGGTTCTTCTGAAGTAATAACTTCTTTAGTTGGTGATACATTTATTGGATATATAACACTTCGAGCTACTGCTCCATCATCCGATTATCGTTATGGTGATGCTCAAGCAAAAGAATTAGACAGTAATGCTACTGTTTATCGTTGGATATTTACTGTTCCTCTTGAAAGTAAATTCAATATTCTTGCTCGATTCAGTGTTAATAACGTAGATAAATCTTTTAAATATCACGATAAACATGGTAATGAATTACGCGAATTTTATCAATTAAGTTATCAAGTTGATAATTTCATAAATAGTAGTGTTGGTAAAGGTTATTCTCCTGTTTATAATGAGAATGGTATTGAAACATTTACTTATTTTGAAGAAATTCCCGGAACTCAAGACCATCCTTATCGTATAATTCGTAGTCAATTACAGAGTGCTGAAAATGCTAATCTTAATTGGCGATTATTTAGAAGTGATGATTATAAAGATATGCCTTTCAATCGAGGTGAAATTATTGCATTAAAAACTGACAATAAAAATCTTTATATTCAACAGACATACGGTCTACACTTATTACAACTTCGTGATACACTTTCTAATACTGATGAAGGTACTTCGTATTTAGGTACAGCTGATATATTTAATATGGAACCTCAAGAGGTTACATATAGTCCCAGTGGTTATATAGGTTGTCAAAGTTATTTTGATACTCACGTTAATGTTATTGGTTATTTTGTTATTGATGCAGTTCATAGACGTATCTTCAATATTAATGGAGATAAAGTAAGTAATATGACTGCTCTTAATGCTCTTAAATGGTTTGACGGTAATCTTGTAAAAGATGTAATTAATCCATTTAAGAATAATGGTAGAATTTGGGCATTTAATGAAGATACTAATATCTTATATTTAGTCCAAAATGTTAATAACAAACAGTTCACAATTAGTTTTAGTCCTATTGCTAATGCTTGGATTTCATTCCATGACTATAATCCTATCGTAGGTATTACCAATCGAAATGGATTATTCTGGTTTGATAAACATGGTATTTATGCAATATCTAAAAATAATTATGGTCGATTCTTAAAAGATGATAATGGTAATCAACTTATTAAAGAATCTTATATTAAATTCATTCTTAATGATAATAGTAATTATAATAAGTTATTAAATAATATTGCTTGGAAAGACAGAGTTGATATTGTTAATAATCTGTTACCTACTATTAATGAATTTGAGAAAACTATTAATGCTATATTGGTTCATAATGATGACCAATGTACTGGTTATAAACTTGTTAAATTTAATGATATTTGGTATAATGGTACAACTGGTGTTAATAAAGTAAATCTTTGGAGATTTAATAATGTTAATGATATACACAAACAAATACCTTTTATGGTTACTGATTTAGTTGTAGATGAATCTGCATTAAAACGTAAAGCTAAATGGTATGATGTTAATAAGTTCATTTGTCAATATGTTTATTGTATAATGAAGTTTAATAATAGTGATAATAACAGACTTTGGGAACTTATTGATGTTAATCCTGAATGGATTCTTGATAATCGTAATAATCAAAGGTAATTTGTAACAACTTGTGCGGCTCGGCCTGCGGCCTCGCTCCCCGGTGGGGCAGGAGGTTGCACGCCCACTTGTCGTGTTACTCAAACTTTTAATGGTATGTCTAATCGTAAAGTTAATCCTGATAGTCTTCGTCAAGTTACTCGTTATATCAATGAGTATTCTCAACATATTTGGGATAACGAATTGACTGGTGATAAAGAATTTGTTCGTGTTAAAGAAAATAATAAACTTAAAACTGTTCGTTCACGTTCAAAAGATGGTAAATATTATTATCCTTATGCTTCATATGAAGGTGGTGCTAAAACTATTGGTCCCGGTTTTAAGTTAAATGATACTTCTGATTTTACTAAATCTGTTAAAGCAAAAGGTAAAGCAACAAGAAAACAAATTGATGCTGAATTAAATCGTCGTATGGCAAAAGCCTACAATGATGTTCGTGATATTTATTCTGAGAAATATGGTATTGATGATTTCAATACTTTACCTCAGCCTATTGTTAATCTTATGTCTAATCTTGCATATCGAGTAGGTCGAACTGGTTTTAGACAATATAAGAAATTGTTAAAAGGTGCTAATGAACGTAATACAGATAGTATTATTAAAGAATATACTACTGGTAATAAAAGAAGAGATAAATCTGAATTAGAAATATTTAAGAATAATAGTTCTAATGATTATGATATGATTAGAAATAGACTATTTTCTAATTTTAATACTGATGATAATCCTGATAATTATGTTGAAGATATGAGTAAAACTAATCGTAAAAAATATAATTTCGGTGGTATTCGTTCTACACATGATGCTACTGCTGATTATTTAGGAATGGCTCGTAATTCCAGTAATAGTATTTTCAGAAATGCCATGATTAATATGTTTTATCATGACGGAAAAAATGATGATACTGGAATCCCAGTTAAGAATTATGTAGATAAGTTAATTGATAATGATAAACTTATCTATGCAAATATGCAGAACAAAATCAATAATGAAATTCTTTCTGCTCGTGGAGTTGCTCGTTGTGGTGGTCTTGTAAGACGTAAGCGAAAAGATTTCGGTGGCGTTATGTCTGGTAATGTTTATCGAAGTATTGTCGCTGGTAAAAACAATCGAGATTATTTTGATAGAGTACCTGTTGGCTTAAAAACTAAATATTTATATGATGCTTATGCTGAAGGTGATATTGATTTGAATGCACAAGGTATTGCAAAGGCAAATCAGTTGATGGCTCGTGATTCAGCGATTTATGCTAATATGCAAAATAAGATTAATAATGAAATTCTAACTTCTCGTGGTATTACTGCTAAATTCGGTGGACTTGTTGGAATTCCTCGTAGAAAATTCTATTGGGGTGGAACAAGTATTAATGACCCCGGTAGTGTTCAATGGGGTACACGAGTTCAAGCCAGTGATATTGATGAATCTAAATATAGTGCAGACGGCGAAGGTATCGTAGGTGGTAGTGCTTTAAGTGGAGCTGGAACTGGATTAGGAATTGGAGCTGCTGTTGGTGGAACTGCGGCGCTTGCTACTGGTGCAGCTGCTGGTTCTTGGCTTGGCCCTATCGGTGCTGGTATCGGTGCATTAATTGGTGGCATCGTTGGTCTGTTTACTGGACGTAAGAAAAAGCGTCAAGAAGAACGTCGTCGTCAAGAACTTTTAGCTGAACAAGCTGAAATGGAACGTCAGCAAACTTTGGGTAATATGCAAGATAAAGTTGAAAATGATGTTGCAACTATTCGACAAAGTAATCTTGGTAATTACTCTGAAGGTACAGGATTTTATGCTAAATTAGGTGGAATGATTGGTCGTAGAAAATTAAACACCGGCGGTCAAGTAGTTCCTAATTCATCTAATAGTGTTGTTGCTTATGGTCAAACACATGAACAATATAATCCTGCTACTGGTGAAACTGGAATAATATATGGAGATTCGGAAATTGAAGGCGGCGGCGCTAAAAATGGTCGAATGTATGCTGGTGAAGTTGTTCGTGAAACTCCTGAAGGTGGTCAAGTATTCAGTGATACAATTAAAGTTCCCGGAACAAATCGTACTTTCGCTGATTACGCAAAGAAACTTACTGACATAAAAGGTAAAAAAGAAGCTCAAGTTATTCAACTTGCTGATGGAGTTACATTATCTTTGTCTGCATTAGATAAGAGTAAAACTAACAAATTACAAACTGGAACAAATGTTCGTAATATTGAAAAGTTAGTTTATAGAATGAATAAAGCTCGTGGTGAATCTGAAGTTATTGATGCTAAAATAGAAGATTTGTTTGAAGCTCAAGAACTTTATGCCACTGCTTTAGGACTTCGTAATGATGCTCCGATTATGCGTTGTGGTGGAATGATAAGAAAGAAAAAACCTTTTGGTGGATATACTTCACCTTATAGTCTTACAGGAGTTTCAGCTCCTAAACTTACTACTTTACCGCCGATTCAAACTACTGCAAGTGCTGGCGGTGGTTCTGCATTTAAATTCGGATTTAATGAATTTGGACTTGGTATGAATCTTGCAAGTTCACTGTTTGGAATTGTAGGTAACGCTCTTAATACTCGTGCTAATCGAAAGGCTATTGAATTTGAATCTACACTTCATGTTCCGAAAGGTAATAAAGTAGATGCTGTCCAATATAGTACAGATTATGATATTAGTGAGGAATTACAAGAACTTGGTACACAAGAACGTAGAGCTGCTCGATATATTACTGATAACACAAGCAATGTTCAAACAGCTCGAAATAGTGTAGCAAATCTTGCAATTAATGCTCAACTTGCTCGAAATAAACTGTATGGAGCTAAGAAAGATTATCAACGTCAAAGATATGATTTGAATAGGCAAGAACGAGTTAATGCTCGAAACGCTAATAGTCAAATCATGTATCAAGATGCTATTAATGAATATAACAAAGCTGTCGGCTTGAATCAACAGTTAATGGCAGTCAGAACGCAAGGATTACAAGGAATGTTACAAGGAGTTGAAGGTCTTGCCGGAGCAGTTAATAATTATGCAAGTGCCCGCTTATATGAAAAGTTATGGCCTCGTGGAGTAACTAATCATATGAGAAGTGGTTTTGCTTGCGGTGGTCTTGCAAGACGTAAAAGAGCTTAATGTAGTGCGTGATATATCGGATTATTCTTTTATAGGATAGTCCGATATTCACGATTTTTTGTATATTTGTAATGATACAAATAGTGGTACAAACATGCGCGACAAGTGGGCGTGCAACCTCCTGCCCCACCGGGGAGCGGAGCCGCTGGGCGAAGCCCAGCAGGCGGAGCTATACGAGTTACAACTAATTTACAAACTAATCATTATAAAATTATGGCAGAAATTGCAATAGGTCGATACGATACTAATACATTAAAAACTCCACAATTACAAGATTATGGAAGTGTATATGCTGCTGTTGGAAATGCTTTGAATCAAAAGTATTACCAAAATCGTGAAGCATATATTAACAGAATTGCTAATCCTTTAAGTCAAATTAAAGCAACTTCTCGTGGACAAAAAGTTCTTAATTCTGAAAGAGCTAAGATTGTTGAAGGTGCTAATGAATTTAAGGAACAAGATAATTGGTTTGCAGCAGATGATTATATTTATAAGCAAACTGAGAATATTCTGACTAATGAAGGTCTTAAAGCTGTTCAAGCTGATTATGCTTTGGAACAGCAATATATGGAAGATTTGAAAAAGAGTGATTGGGATACTCAAAATCAAAATGCTTTCCTGTTTCGTAGTCGTTTACAATCTTCTGATATTATTTATGATGCAGAAACTAATACTGTTGTAAGCGGTGGTTTTAATGGAGTTCAAATTGGTAAAAAATTCGATGTAAATAAATATCAAAAAGACGTATTTGATATTCTTTCAAAAGCTAAAGCTGATAAAGTATCATTTGAAAATCTTGTTACTAATCCTGATATGATACGTCAGTATGGATTAGATGTTGCAACAGGTTTTGATGGTGAAAAATTAGCAAGTCATTTTGTTAAAACTGGTAGTGAAAGAGAAGGTATTACAGAACAAGAGATTATGAGTTATGCTATATCATTACTCAAATCTAATCCTGATTATACTAATTATCTTACTACTATTTGGCAGAATCAAGATGCTCTTACTCGATTTGTAAAAGATGATAGTTCTGTTGGTGGACATTTAAGAGATTACGAATTAGAAGATTATGCTCCTTTATTCGCTGGTAATCCTACAATGTTTGCTCTTAATGGATTAGGTATTAACATAAATGAACTTGGTGCTCCTACAAAAGACGGTAAGTTTACTGTTAATTCTAAATTACCTGCTGAAGTTAAAACTTTGTTAGATACTGTTAATAAGGAATATGGAGTTAATGTTCTTGATATATTACAGAACAAAGCTCAAGTTCCACCTGAACTTATTCAAGCTGGTTTACAGAATTATGTAGATAAAATGTTTGAAAGTTACGCTAAGGGTGTACTTGGAGCTACTGATGATATTGAGAATCTTGATAGAACCGCTTTTACACAAAGTGTTTTATCTGGTCAATTTATTAATAATAACATTCAAAGTTTAGCTGGTGCTGCCGCAGGTTTATATTCTTATCAAGATATTAAAACTACGGTTGATTTAATTGCTAATCCCGGTTATGCAGCTTATATTAAAGCTCGTGCAAAAGGTAAACAGCAAGAACTTGAAACTCTTCAACAATATGCTCCATATCTTGATACATTAGGTGGTTTTGAAGTTACTGGTGATAGTGTTGCAGAAAACATTAATCGTCGTAATGAAATTACTGACCAAATGACTAAACTTTCAAATTCTATGAATCAGATATTTACATCTGATGAACTTAGAATTTTAGGTCTTAATCCGGGAGATGGTAATATTGTTAAAACACTTAATATTTCTACTGCTGAAAGATTAGTTGATTCAGCAGGTCTTGACGAAGAAACAGCAGCTAATCTTAAAGGTAAGCTTTTACAAGTTCAGACTGCTCAACGTAATTATAATAATCTTCAAGCTAAACTTCGTTCTGACGAAATTCAGCTTAATTCTGTATTTGATACTTGGAAAGAACATCGAGATAAATTATCTGGTTTCTTAGGTTGGTATAAAGTTGGTGATACTCAAGCTCAATTAATTCTTGATAATCGTATTTCAAATTATGAAGATTATCTTGATTATATAAATAATGGTTATATACGAAATGAAGCTACTGGACAAATTCCTATGACTCCAGAAGGTGGAAGATATTATGAAACTCCTAATGGAAGAGTAGCTATATATCCAAGTAGTATACTTACAAAAGAAGAATTTGAAGCTACACTGGCTAATGCAGCAGATAATGTTTCAAATCGTTATCGTAAAGCTATTGCTGATACACCTCTTGAATTTACAGCAACTCGTGAAGTTATAGCAAATCCTTCTCCAATGCAACAAAACTATATAAATAGTCAGATGATTCATTGGAAAGAAGGTCGTGGTAATTTGACAGTTGTACAAACTCCGAAAGGTGTTGGTAGTGGTTTGACAAGAAGTCAAATAGGTAAATACTTAGATTTTGATGCGTTCCCTACTTCGACAACTATAAATTCAAAAGGTACAAGTGTAACTCGTCAAAATAATCCTACTAAAAATTCTAAACCTATTTCGGGCAAAGAACTTGGTTTAGATTATGATATTTATAAAACTACATTTAGACCTAATGCTAATGGTATTGCAGCAAGAGAAGGTAGAAATGAATATACTGTAACTTTCTATGATGAAACAGGTTCAGCTCGCGATTATATGATTGTATCCGAACAAATGGAACCGACTACTATTGCTCGTCAAATTCTTGATAATTACCGTAATATTAAACCTTATGCTAAAATTGGTGGTGAAGGTTTACAACGTAGTGCTGGAATGATTGAATCTCAATACGCTTCGGGATTTATTGATTTCAATACTACTGGTGCTAATAATAGTCCTGCTGTTGCAAACATCGCAGACCTTCAAAGAACTGTTGATGATTTAGGTAAAGTTGAATATGATTTAAATATTCACGAACCTTTCTATAATAGTATTGACGGTAATAGTCGTAAGGTTGAGATTGGTAGAACAACACAAGGTTATTATATAAAAGATATTAGTGGATTGAAATATCCTGATGGTTCTGTTCATTATGGAGAGTTTGGATATAACTCAATTCCAAATAGTCTTTATACAATTAAAGGTATAACTCCTAACAATATTCAATATTATGAAACTATAAATGAAGCATTAGCTCCTATTGCAGAATATGTTTTAACTCAATATGGAGTTGTTCTTGATATGCAAGAGGCCGCTGAAGCTATTCAAATGAATAAAATAAATAATGCTAATATAGGATATTAAACCATGCCAAATCTAACAGATATTAAAATTCCTATTACAGGTTCGCAAGCTCTTACTCCTTCTGAAACACCAGTTCAGGGAGTAGGAGCTACTCCTGTTTTACTCGGTAGTATGCCGGAACCTGAACTTTCTCGTGGTAGAAAACAATCTTCAATTCGACCTTTCAATATTTCTGAATACGAAAATATATTAGGTCGAGGTCAAGTTAATCCTAATCTTGATTTAAGTGTTCTTAATGAAAATAGAGCACAAAATCAAAGTGGTTGGTATTTAACTAAGAATGCTTTTGGTCAATTAGGAACTACTATTCTTGGTGGTACTATTACTGGTATCGGTAGTATTCTTAATTTCTTTCCTACTACATATCGTGCTATTAGTCAAATATGGGATGATAATGCCAAATATAAATGGGACAAAGCTATCAACGAAGGTCTTGGTTCTGAATGGCAGAGAATAGGTAAAGATATTGAAAATTGGGGTCGTAAAGTAATGCCTATTTATCAAACAGAACAAGCTCAAAAAGGTGGTTTTGCTGGTGGTATGGGTGATGCTACTTGGTGGGCAAGTATGTTTCCTACCGTAGGTTCTGCTGCTGCATCTATGCTTCCTGTTATTGGACAAATGCGAGCTTTACAAGCTGTTGGTAAATTAGGAACAATGATTAACGGTGTTGGTCGTTTAGGTTCTACATTGAATAAAGCAGGTCGTGCATTACAAAGTCCTTATACTCAACAGATAATTGGTACTTTATATGGAGCACATCTCGATAGTATGGAAGAAATTGTTCGTGGTTATGATGAACAATATCAATATGCTCTCAATTTAGGTTTCAGTGAAGATGATGCTCGTAAGTTTGCATCAGTTTATGCTTCTGAAAGTTATAATGATGCTTGGGCTTATGGAGTATTATTTAATGCTATTGAACTTAATAGTATGCTTCGTGGTATTAGAGAAGCTCCGGTTAATAGTATTTCTATTGAAAAAGGTTTAAGAAGTAATATAAAAGGTCTTGCACAACAAGGTAAGACTTTTGTTTTAGATAGTGAAGCATCTAAACTTAATCGTAAACTTATTCCGAGTATTGGACTTCGTAAAACAAAAGATTTCTTTTCTATTGCTTTATCTGAAGGTCTTGAAGAAATGCGAGTTGATATGGCACTTAATGAAGGTGTCATTGCTGCAAAAAAAGAACTTGGAATTGAAGATGAAACTGCTGATTTAACTCCGTTAACTCGTATGGGAAGACTTGTTGAACAAGCTTCTTCATGGGATAGTTTTATTTGGGGTGCTATCGGTGGTGGTGTAATGTCTGCTGGACGTAGTGGTGTTACACGAATACTTAATGGTAAAGCTCAACAAGAAGCTGAAAATAAGCGAGCTACTAACATTATAAATGGTATTCAAGATACTGCCGCAGCTATTGCTGATTTTGACGGTGATATGAATATTAAAGTAACTGAAACTCCAGTTTTAGATGAAGCTGGTAATCAAGTTATGAATAGTGATGGTACTCCAAAAGTTAATAGAACTATTACTGACCCTGCTTCAAGTTTGCTTGTTGGTATTATGGGTAGAATTGGTTCTGCTAATGGATTCAATTATGCTGTTGAATATTTTGATGAATTAAGTAAATTATCAGATGCTCAACTTGAAGAAGTTTATGGTGCTAACAAACGACCTGTCGTAGATGCTCTTCGTAGAGAATTTACTATTATGCGAGATATTCATGCTCGTAATATGGGTTTAAGTTGGGGTAATCCTTTCGACAATGTTCTTAAAGTTCAAGCATCAACTGATGATTATTTACTTGACTATTATCGTCGTCAGTTAGCTATTGTTGATACTGATATTCAAACTTTCGATATTGAAGCGTCTAATCTTCGTAAGCAACGAGATGAAGCTCTTAAAGCTATTGATAGTAAACTTCACAGCTTAAATGTAGAAAAAACTGTTCTTGAACAAGAACGTGAAGAACTGCAAAAAGTTATTGAAGATTATAAAACTCAGCTTGAAGATAAAACTCGTAATAAAGCGATTAGTACACTTAAAGGTAAACGTACTCGATTAGTAAATAAGATTAAAACTATTGAAGATATAATCAATGGTTTGCAATCTCAAATTGATGAATTAAATACTTATATTGCTAATCAAGGTGCTATCAGTACAAAACAACCTAATCGTAAAGCTCGTAAACCTTATTTTCTTGAAATTAAAAATAGTAAGAAATCTATTTTAAGTTTACAACAACAAATTGCAAATGCTCGCCAAGCTATTGCAGAATTAGAAGTTGGTAAACTTCAATACGAACAAGAACTTGCTATTCATAATGGAGAGATTGCTGATACTCGTAGGAAGATTGAATTATTTGAAAATAATTTAGCTGATTACAATACAAGACTTAATAGAATTAATAGTGATATTACAGAACAGAGTGAACGTGAAAATAATAATGTAGCTGAATATAATGAAGCTGCAAAACGTTTGCGTGAAACTCGTAATAACAATAATCAAACATATAAATCTCTTGAAGAAGCTCGAACTCAACTGAGTATGGCTGTAATGGCTCTCGAAGAAAATGTTAATAATCGAGATGAGATTATGGTTGAACGAAGTAAGTTACTTAAAGAAGTTTATGATAAACAAGAAGAGATTGAAAAAGCTAAAGATAAAGTAGAAGAAACTATTGAAGCTACTAATCAAGAAGCAAGTCAAAAACCCGAAAATGTTACTACCGAGGTGCTGACAGACAGTAACGGGATTTCGTACTCTCTCGATGACAGCGAGGCCCCAAATACCGTCGATATTAAAAATAAGGTATATTCGGTAGGCTCAAAATTTAATGTCGCAGAATCGCCCAAAACCGTGCAAAGAATCGAGGTCGTAACCGACGACGAAACCGATTTTAGTGCTGTAATGGTTACTATAAAAGATGATGCGACTGGTAAAGAAGATACATATTCTGCAAAAGAACTTGCAGGTATGGATATTACTGAAATTCGAAGTGAAGTTCAAACTAAATTTGATGCTATTTATAAAACACTTTATAGTATTCAAGATAAACTTTCAGCAGATGAATTTAAGAATCATTATTTAGATACTATTATAAATCTGCATAAAGAATTATCTGATTCTAATAGTGATACTTATAAAGCATTATTATCTCCTATTGATAATACTGAACTTAATACGTTACGAACTACTATTATTGGTAATTTTATTGGTTGGATAAATGAATATCAACCTACTGAAATTAGTAATGAGAATTTAGAAAAAGTTAATCGTGTAAAACAGTTATTATCAGATAGCAATATCCGTATTGCAAATAATCTTAAATCTAATCTTTTCAAAGATTGGATTTGGAATCTTTATGGTGGTGATATAGTTGGTTATAGTGAAGAGGAAAACGCTAAAATGCGTGAAGCTATTGCTGACTATATTGCTAACGTTGCTAATGTTCTTAACAATAATTATACTATAACTGATGGTAAATTAACTCTTAAGAATATTAATGTAGACCATAATGTAATTCGAGCACAAATAGAAGGTCTTACTCAAATTAAATTTGAAAATCTCAATAGTAATTTTGATACTGTTAGATATTCAAATTTCTATCATAAGATAACTCTATTCAAAAATAGTATTATTAATGAAGTAGCTAAAAGTACAACTGAATTTTACAAAACTAATATCGCATATATCAACAGTGTGATGAATAGATTTATTAGTAAAATTCGTGCTATTAGACAAGATGAAGATAGTCCGTTACATGATGCTCTTGTAAATGATGATGGCTTTGGTAGTCAAACTTCTAAAATTATGGAATTTGCTACTGCTGTTAACAATTTAGCAAAAGAGTTTTTAGACTATGGTGCTGTTCCTAATCTTCCTACTCGTACAAGACTTCATACATTAGCTCAATCAATTCAACCTTATCTGGTATCTGATGTTGATGCTTTGAATCTTACTGGAGTAGATGTTATTACAGCTGTTCGTCAAAGTAATGTTCTTGATTTATTAAGAAATGCTCGAATGGCTTATTCTATTCTTTCGAGATATTATAATTTTGAAAGTGGTACTGAATTAAACGATGATGTATCTATTCTTAATAGTCTTGATGTACTTGCTAACAGTGTTTCTGACTTTATAGATGATACTGAATCGAGAGATGAGTTTAATACTAATGACTATCGTTATTATATTAGTGATTCAATGCGTAATGCTCTTGATGCTATTGAAAATACTATTGTAAAACTCGATGGTCGTCAGATATTTACTGATAATCACGTTTATACTTACGAAGATATTCTCGATTCTATATATCAGCAAACAGATGGTCGTAATGATGTTATCAAATATTATGAACCCATTTGGTATGCACTTAAATATTTCAAAAATGATGTAAATGTTAATACAATATATCAACAAATGAGTAAGAATGGTGTTCCACAAGAACAACTCGATGCTCTTAAACGTTTGTTTGATATTATTAATAAACGAATTGCTAATCCTATTCAAACAACAGACAGTGCTTATCTTGATAGTAACTTAAATCTTCGTGGTAAGTTTTTAAGTGATTTCTTCAAAACTCATATTCAACGTGAATTTGAAACTAATGGTTTCAAAGGTTTACGTCGTCTTACACCTGAAGTTTATAAGATTATCACAAGTCCTGAATATTATAATCCTAAAACTCGTGTTATTAAAAATAATATTACAGTTAATGGTGTTAAATTCAAGACTAGTGAATTATTTGATGCTTTAAGAACTTTACACGAAGGTCAAGAATTTGAAGTTACTTATAAGGATGGTAATGTCGATGTTAATTTAGATGTAAATGGTAAGAAACTACTAATTGAACGAATTGGTTTAGGTGATAGTGAAACTTATCATGGAATCCAATTAGGTAGAATTGATGAAAGTGGAGTTAATCAATATGATTCTGCTTTTGGTAATTCTTATGGAACATCTAAATTTATAGATACTATTATCCGAAAAGCTGGTGGAAGTGATACAATATTTAACTTAACAAAAGAGTTTTATAAAGTATATACTGAAGCCTTAACTCGTGAACAACAAACTTCTGATTCAGTTATTTCAAAACTGAAATCAATTATTAAAGAATTAGATAAATATGGTAATACATCAAAAACTGAACATTCTGAAATAATCAATGCTTTTATTGGAGCTATCCAATATAATACCGAAGTTGAAGGTGTTAGTCCGGAAGCATTTGATATTGAAGCTCTTGATTTGAATAAGGTTTATTATCTTATTAGTCCTATGTTCTATAACGTAAGACTTAAAAATCTTAATGATTATGTTCGTTATGGACTTAGAATCAAGAACGCTTATCAGAATCTAAATACTAAACTTGGAAATGACTTTATTCAAAGTCAAAAACTTATTACTGAAATTAAAGAAAAAGGTTCTGCAATTTTAGTATTAAAAGGTATTAATAAATCTCCTATTACATTTGCCGATTCAAGTGGTTATCGAGCTAATGTAAATGAAGAGATGCAACGTACTGTTACAGTTAATGGTAAACCTGCTGTTAATATTATTCAACGTCAGCCTGATGCTGATGGTTTAATGTTAGTTTCATCACTTACTACTGACACTGCATTTAATAATCCTATTGTTGAAGATAAAATTACTTCATCTGATAGACATTTCCAAATGTATGCTGAAATTCAAGCTAATGCTGGTGAAAATGGAAAAAGTTATGTTCCGTTACATCGTGGTAATTTAGCAAGTGATGTTGCAGATACACCGTTTAATGTAGCTGCTATGGAATTTGTTACTCAAACTATGAGTGATATTATTTCAGATGCTACGTTTACATCTCTTCCGACTGATGCTAAATCTGGTCTGTATACTCTTGTAGATGATACTAATAAGACTCGAACTAAAGCTCACAATGCTAATATTCGTAGTCGATTAGCTCCTTTGTCAGAAGCTATCATTACAAGTTATAATCGTGGAGTTCCGGGAGCTGAATGGTTTAACATTAGTTCTCTTTACGAAAATACAGACCCTGCTACTGGAAAAACTCGTTATATTAAACATTTAGATTTCCAAACAGTTGTTCGTAAAAAGAATATACTTGGAAATGGAATAAGTTATATCAATAGAATTAGTATTGAATATACTAAATCCGGTGATAAATTTATTCCTGTTAAACTTCGATTAAGTCGTAGAGTAATTCCAGTTAATAGAACTACTTCAAAAGTTCGTATTGCTAAGAGTCCTTTTACAGCACGAGAACTTGCTCAATTAAATGGTATTATTGAAAAGAGTAAATCTAACAAAGGAACTTACGCTGTAATTGATTTGCAAGCAAGAGGTATTACTGGTAAAGATTTAACTGATTTACTTAATCATAATCTATTCCGTAAACTGTATGGTAATATGCAACGTAGTGTTACTACTGCATTGCAAGGCGACCATTATACTTATGGTGTTAAAACAGATGATGGTTACGTAGCAGTTAAAGGTCAATATAAATCTAAAATACTTGATTGGGCTAAACAACAAGGTATCGTTGATAAATCTGTTTCTTCAACATTTGATTCGATGCAAGATTTTATTCTTGACACCGGCGCTTTAACGACAAGTGTTATTGGAATTAGAGATACCAATGGTAATGTTGTTACCAATTATACTATTGATTCTATTCAACCTGCAATGTTCTTTGAACTTAAATCTGAAAGTTCTGATAATCCTATTCGAGAATCAGAAGATATGACGAAAGAATTTGCTGTTAAAGCAATTACAACATTAAGTTCAATGACAAATGATACTGAAACAAACTGGTATCAAAAACTTGTTAATATTACAGATGATAAAGTAGCAGGTCTTAGAGTATTAGGTGTTATACCTGATTTTGTATCTGAAGATGTTGCTAACAGAATCGCTGAATTATATGATAGAATTTATGCTGATGGTAAAACTAATTTCAGTATTAAGAAACTATCAAGTAAACAAGATTTCATAATTGCTCAATATGATAAAGGTACTGAAACTATCGTTATCAATAGCAATAAACTTACTAAACGTGATTTTACTGCTACTGATTTAGGTGTTAATATTACTCATGAATCTCTTCATAAGTATTTTGAACAACAAGCTAATTCTAAAGAATTATACGATAAACTTGCTACATTAATTAGCGATATTAATGACACTGCATTTAAAGTTGATTCTAAAGAATTTAATGCTAAATATAAGAGCGATTTAACTGAACTTGAACTTGGTTATCTTCGTACATATCTTAAAATATTAAGTGAAACTCCT
>ERZ779776.260-NODE-260-length-21759-cov-3.251843_pt1 | contig 21759 bp, 26 predicted proteins | sample MGYA00511098_ERZ779776 | MGnify/ENA primary metagenome ERZ779776 (study PRJEB29588, sample SAMEA2149318) | human gut metagenome | biome: human gut; feature: human-associated habitat; material: faeces | place: Denmark | collected 2008/2010 ...
TACTCAAGTTATACAGGTTATTTACTGCGAGGAAATAATACAGCTATTTTCAGGAGAAGATGAGTGGTCTGTACATTTTGTTGTGAAAAATATAAATACAGGTTATGAATTAGTAAATGTAAATTATCCTCAGGAAGAGTGGGAAATATCGGGTGAGACTTGGGATGAATAAGGAGAAATGATATGAAACAATACGTTATATGGAAAGGGATAGCAAGTGTAGAAATCCCAGACAGTTTTCAGGCTGCTACGATAGGTGAAAAAAGAAAAATATTTGGAAATTATCGTAAGCTGCCTGACTTTGTGTTATTGGACAGACAGCATAGAATACGGATCAGCTGTGTAGACACCGATCGTATAGAAAATCTTAAAAAAATGGATATAGAGCAGATTGCTCAATTTATGTCACATATTTATAAAAGAACAGTGCCCGGGTATAGATGTCATGGTATATACAAAATGGCAGATGATGATGAAGTATGTGCCATATTGTATACGCATTATATTTTAAATGACACACTGTATACAATGTCATTGATATATAAAGAGCAGGACACAATTCATTTATTACAGTGTACATGCAGCAACGCAGATACAGTTGAATGGCATCCTGTATTTAAAAATATAGTGGAATCAATATGTTTTAATAAAAAGGAGAAACGACATGACAAAGGGACAATGTAGGACAGCAATAACACAAAATCAGCAGAATATTAGACAATATAACTCGCAAATTGCACAACTGAAAAATGATATAGATGAACTGAACAGGGTAAAAGGAAAGATAGTTGAATTACAGAATACATTGGCTGACTGTAAAGGAGCCAGTAAAGCTAAACTTGATTCTACAACAGGCTTAAATAATGTGAGCCATAAAATACTATCAGGCATTTATGATGGAATGGGAAATTTGCTTACAGGACATCCTTATACGAAAGTACATAATGGTCTTGAAAGTGCAATAACGACAATTACAAATGAAATAGCCAAAAAGCAGGCGCAGATATCCGATTTGAATTCAAGCATAAATAATTGCAATACACAGATAAACAACATGAACAGTGAAATATCAAGAATAGAGGCGGATGAAGCACAGAAAGCTCAAAAGGCAGCAACTGAAAAAGCAAAAACAAACACAAAGCCAAAGAAAAAAGCAAAAAGAAAAATAAGAAAGTAGAAGGAGAATATCAATATGGCAGGAACAGAACTGATAATAGATGATGATTATGTAAATGAAATGGCGGATTTTTTAAATACAAGAGCAACAAATCTGCAGGAAGGTATAGACCGATATATACAAATACTTGATAATATCAGAAGAGATGCGATAAAACAGGGCGCAACGGCAGATGCACTGGACACATTCATTTCGTATGCAAAAAATTTATCAAATGTAGTAGAAGAACTTGGTCAGACAGCCAAGGAAACCTGTAATACTTTTATATCAGATGTTGATGAAAGTGACGAATTTTTATTTTAAAAGAAGGGGAATAGAAAATGCAAGTAAAGACAACACAGGTTGGAGGAACAGGACAGGCAGCCACTGTTATAGACAGTGAGGCTCTCGGATTACAGATAACACAGTTGGAAAGCTTATATAATACATGGCTTGATACATCAGAAGCAGCTCCGGATGTAGGGGCATGTGGAGGAAGTACGATAATAGCAATAGAGGAGATGGGTAACATGTTTCAAAGAATGCAGGATTCATTTATGCTGTTGCTCAACAATACTTTGTCATATATGAAGGGAAGGAAATCATCCATAGATACAAAGGAAAATAATGCGGCACAGAAGGCAGGAGGAAGGTAAGAACAAATGATAAGAGACTTCTCAGAAAAAGCAAAGCAGAAGCTTGAAGGCTATGCGGATGATGCCGCAGCTTCATCCACATGGGGAAAGATAAATGACTGGTTTTCGGACAGGGGAATGGATTTTCGGAGCTGGACAGGAAAGCTCGGAATAGAAAACTATATAAACGACGTGGATACATACCACCAGAAGATAATAGACAAGAATAATGCCACTAAAAAGAAGATAGACACTATATTTTCAAATGTGCAGTCAGTGGATACAAAAAGCATGGCAGCCATGAACAGACAGATAACGTGCGGCAATAACATAATAAAACTCATAGATGACCTTGCAGCATCAATAAGCCCGGACGGCGGAAACCTGGACATGGCAGGAATGAAGGGGACGCTTGATGCGGATGCTGCGAGAATAAAAAATCCTGAATCAGCAAAGAGTGAAAAGACCGAGAAGGAAAAGCTCGGCGCAGGTGATACATCATGCAAGAAAAGCAGTGATCCTGTAAACTTAAGCACCGGAAACTTCATCTATGACCATGAAGACATGCAGGCAGGCGGAGAGATACCGCTTTCATTCCACAGATACTACAACTCAAAGGATACCGGCACCGGCACAATGGGCAGCTGTTTCCTGCACAATTATGAAATGGAAGTGCAAAAGCAGCCGGACCAAAAAGCGGCGGTGCGCATGCATGACGGACAGTTTTACTACTTTGCGGAAACAGACACAGGCTATGTGGCGGAAAACGCGGCGATGGGACTTTTGGAAAGGACGGAAGACGGCTATAAGCTTACATGCCATCCGGGCATGGATGCCGTGTACTTTGATAAAAACGGAAAGGCGGCAAGGCAGGAAAACACAAACAAAAGGGGAATCACATTTATCCGTGATGAAAGAGGAAGGCTGGCAAAGGCAGAAACCGATACAGGAAGCTTCCTTGAGTATGCATATGACAGTGAAGGCATGCTCAAGGAAGTCACAGACCATGCGGGCAGAAAGGTAAAGCTTGAGTATGACGGAGACATGTTAAAGACAGTCACGACACCGTCAGGAGCAGTGTACACATACAGCTACGGAGACAACGGAAGGATAACGGAGACAGTAAATGCAAGAAATGTCACGGCCGTAAGGAACAGATACGACAGCCTGTTCAGGGTGACACACCAGGAGTTCCCGGACGGCGGCACGATGGACTTTGAGTATGATGACAAAAACAGCCGTGTTACACTCACGGAAAGAAACGGAAGCCGGATAACATACGTGCATGACAGCCGGTACAGAAATACAGCCACGCTGTATGAGGACGGAACAAGGGAAAAATACCTGTACAATGACAGGAACCAGTGCATCTGCAGGACAGACAGGAACGGCCATACCGTGCGCATGTCATATGACAGCAGGGGAAACCTGACCCAGACAGTGGATGCGGGAAAGCGCCGCATAAACTTCACGTATGACATTTACAACAACCTTACCAGTCTGAGCATCAACGGAAGGACAAGGCTAAAAAACCACTATGATTCAAAGGGAAACCTGACAGGCACGACGGATGCACTCGGAAACCGGACGAAGATAAAAAATGATGTCTTCGGAAGGGCAGAAAAAATCACATATGCAGACGGAAGCAGCACTGAGCTTTCATATGACCGCAGAGGCAACATCACGGCAGTAACGGATGGAAACGGCAACAGCACGTCATATGAATATGACCTTTTAAACAGGGTGATAAAAACAACGGACGCAAACAACAACGGGACACATTTCAGCTATGATGCATCAGACAGAATCAGCACAGTAACAGACGCACTTGGAAATGTCAGGAAATACACTTACAATGCCGGGGGGAAGGTGACAGGCCTTACGGATTTCGACGGAAAGACAGTATCCTTTGACTACAATGATCTGGGAAAAATCAGCGCATACACGGACAAGGAAGGATACCGTGCAGAGCTTGCATACGACAGGATGTGGAACGTAAGCAGCATAAAGTCACCGGACGGTGGAATACAGCGGTTCATATATGACAGCGACAACAGGCTTAAAGAGCATACGCTGCCTATGGGAGGAAAAATCAGGTATGCATATGATGCGGCAGGAAACCTGCTGTCCGAAACGGATGCAGCCGGAAACACTGCCAGGTATGCATATGATGAGGCAGACAGGCTGGTGCGCATGGAAGCGGCAGACGGGGCAGTAACCACTTTCGGTTATGATCATGAGGGAAATCTTGTATCGGAAACCGATGCGCTGGGTCATGTGACAGAATATACCTATGATGATCTGGGAAGAAGAACGGGTGTCACGGATGCAGCCGGAGAGACCACAAGCGTATGCTACAATGAGATTGGAAATGTGGACAGGATATGCCATCCCAATGGAAGCAGCACAGTATACACCTATGAAAAGGGAGGCAGACTCAGAAGTGTGCTTTATCCGGACGGATCAGGTGAAAAATACAGTTATGACGCAAAGGGAAATATGACAGAACGTATAACCATGTCTGGAGAACGTTATCATTACAGTTATGATGTTCTTGACAGGATAGTATCAATAACGAATGCTGTCGGTGGAACACAGCACTTTGAATATGATGCACTAGGACATGTGACAGAGGCTGCTGATGAAAATGGAAACATAACACGTTATGAATACACACCAAATGGAAATCTGTCAAAGGTAACGGATGCTTTAGGAAATGAGACCTTCTATCAGTATGATGCCATGGGACACCTGACACAGACAAGCTGTACTGGAACAGGCGGAGAGCAGACACAGAACACTGCATATACATGGGATAAGGAAGGACATGTTGTGGCAGTGACAGACCCGCTGGGAGATATGGAAATATATACATATGATCCTGCCGGACGCATGACCTCAAAGACGGACAGGGATGGATATGAAACTGCCATAAGCTATGGAGCAGATGGACAGGTAGAAGAGATCAGATACGCAGACGGAAGGACAGTGTCACTCACGTATAATGCCATCCGCCAGTTAGAGGAAGTAAAAGACTGGCTCGGCACAACCAAGATCACCATGGATGAGGCAGGACGGGTATCTTCTGTCACAGACCCATACGGAAAAACGGTCGGGTATGAATGGGGAAGTATGGGCGAGAGAACAGCCCTTATATACCCTGATGGAAAAAGGGCAGAGTATGAGTATAATAATGCAATGCAGCTTACGGCAATGAAACTCATGTCAAACGAGGCACCGGAGCAGACAATATTGTACAGTTATGATGAAGCAGGAAGACTCACAGGAAAGCAGATGCCGGGAGGAAGCAGCACATCATACGCATATGGAAACCTTGGAAGGGTGTCAGAAATCCTGCATACAGGAGCTGATTTCAGCGAGCACTATATATACGGCTATGACATACTGGGTAATAAAACCAGTGCAGCAAAGGAAAGAACCGGAATACAGGCAGACAGCGGCAGGTATGAATACAGCTATGATGAGATGAACCGCCTGACAGGAGTAATGCATGACGGACAGCAGTTAAGAAGCTACAGCTATGATGCATTCGGAAACAGAAGAAGAAAGACAGAATACACACAAAATGGTAAGCTTATAACCACATATGGCTATAACACAAAAAACCAGCTGATAACAGAAAACTCTGAAAATGGTATTAGAAACTATTCATATGACCACAGGGGAAACCTGTTATTCGTAACAAGCGGGGAAGAAATCTTAAAAGCATACGGATTTGATGCAGCAAACAATATGACAGAATCAATGGGGCTGACTGCCGGTATGGTAAAGAGAGCAACTTACGAGTATAATGGACTTGGTCACAGAATGGGACAAAACCTGATTGCCGGTAATTCAGATCCACAAAAGAATATCCACTATACACTGGATCTGACACGCCAATATCATAATCTGTTACAGAAATCAACTGACAAAGGAATACAAGGAAATCCGCTGCACAGTACTCAGACTTATTTCTGGGATGGAAACGTCACCGGAATGGAAGAGGAAGGAAAAGATCATTTTTATTTTCAGGATGATCTGGGAAGTCCAATGCGTATAGCCGATGAAATGGGAAGGAGTGAGGAAACATATGGTTTCGATGAATTCGGAAATAGCATTGAGTGTAGTATAAATGCAGTCACAAATCCTATGCAGACTTTTGGTTTTACAGGATATCAGATGGATGAAGCAGGAGGTCTGTACTTTGCACAGGCAAGACGCTATGATGCCGGAGCAGGAAGATTTGTCAGTGAGGACTTTCTGAAAGGACACATCGCAGTTCCATACACGATGAATCATTACAGCTACTGCTGGAACAGACCGATGGACCTGGTGGATTTGAATGGAAAATTCCCATCATTGAGAGATTTGAAGAAATTCTGGAATAAGTATATTTATGGGGAAGAAACGATTGGATCAAGTACAAATACAGTTGTTACTGGAAAAAATTGGGGTATAGGAACATATCATAGTGAGGTATATGATATAACGAAAACGAGTGATAAATATACAGGTAGCTGGATAAAAAATGTTACAACGCTAGGGAATGATGGTAACTCACAATCATACAGTTTAAATATACCAAGCGCAGATTTGGGAAAGGGGAATAAATTTGGAATCCCAACATCGTTAGGAGTTACCTTTAGTAATGGAGGAGTTAGTTTGGATGCAAATATAGGAATTGATTTAGGCAAGCTTAACGTTAATATTCCGATAAGTATTGGTTTAAACTGGGATAATTTGGTCTCCGTAGATGCATCGTTAAATGGCGGATGGGCAGATAATTCATATGGACTTGATTTGAGTGCAGGATTACATCCAGGATCTAATGTAAAATTAGGGGTTCATGAAAAACATGCTGTTGATGAAAAAACAACAATAAAAACGGAAAACGGGGTATATATGCGTATGGGATATGTATATGTTGTGGTAATAGCAGCTGCGGCACTGGGGTCAATGTTATATGGAAATGATCCAAGTAGTGCAGGGCAGACAATTATTAATTTTATTAATAATTTTGTAAATAATGGTGTGTGTCCAGCGCTTCAGTAATATGAATGATATAAATGTAATATATAAAGGAAGAAAGATAACATGATTAAGAAAAAAAAGAAAATAATAATCGCAATAATCGTATTTGTAATAATGTTTATTGGTATATGTATAATAATGAGTTATTTGCATAGGGAGGATGAATCTTTAAGTGGAGCAAATGGAAATGCAATGTCATATATTAATGATGTACATCCAAATAAATATAAGTCTGTAGATGAGGCATTATTAGATGTAGATGAAAAAGTGAAGTCAGAAAAACAGTTATGTCAGATAGAATATAATGGGGTAGTTCATGTTTATATGCAGGGATATTATAATGTTAAATTTGAAGATGTTGATATTAATAGAACAAATACATACATAAAATGCTATGATTTTGTAACAGTTTCAGATGGTTATAATTATAGTGGAGAACGAAAATTGGTGATTAATTTTGATGATGATAAAAAGTATACATGGAAAGAAACATTTTTAGCTGATCTTTTTATGAGCAGAGATGCTGTTTATAGGGGAGCTGTTGAAAAGAAATATAAAGTTCTTCCAGCATGGGGCGTCACAGATTATTCTGACATTAGTAACGTAACGGTTGATGACCAGAAAATTGATGAGGTACATGAACTTGATGTGGACGGCAAGACTTATTATCTCTGGATAATAAATGATTTGAAGACACAAAACGAGGCATCAGAAGTTCGGATAGAGTCTGTTGACAAGACTACCCAAAACCGATAAAATTACACCTATCAAGGCACACTTATGGAAACATAAGGTCGCAAAGCCAGAGTCTAAAACAGTTACACGATGTAATGACAGATCGGCTGCATCATTCACGGAAAGTGGATGCTGCAGCCGTTCTTTTTTTTGAAGAAAGTCGCTGTAAGCAGGCAGCCGTAGTGAGGCAAATATAGAGAACATACAAAGCAGAATCTTGAAAATCAAAAGGAAGAGGAAAAGACAGAATGCAGGGTATTTTTTGATGTAACAAGTGATACTTTAAAAGGTATGATTATTGATGAAGCTATAGGCCTTTCAGCAGTAATAATAAATGAAACCGTAGGAGATAAGATTAACAAGGCTAACGCAGTAATAAATTATTTGAATGACTTAAGCGCTCCATGCCTGCGTTTGAAAAGATATACAAAAAATATAATAAATAATAGTTGATTATAACGAATAAAAAATACGCAAATGCCGAAAATTGTCTAAAATTGTACAGTTTTCGGCATTTTCAATGTATACTTTTTACAAAATCCGTGGAAAAGTGCTCCGTGTGACCGTTGTGTGACCAAAGTAGTGTATAATCTTACTCAAGAGGAAAACGTATAAATAAAATATGAGGATAAGAACGTGTGCTTTGGGATAAGGAGCCGGAATATGATAGATTGTCGCAGAGCATACATAGGGACGAAAATGGAATTAAAGCCAGAAGCATTTAAAGGGAAAATGTTTAAGGTAAATGAACGGAAAATTTTTTTGAAAAAAATGGTAAATGTCAAGAGTAAATGCGAAAAAAGTCAAAAATATTTTATAAGGCCCCACTGAGGGCCTTTATTTCTGCCTGAAATACTTCCTCCGGGGTGTGCCAGTTGAACATTTTCCGGGGGTAGTCGTTCATCCAGCCTTCTATATAGTCGGCCCGCTCGTCCGTCATGTCCTCAAAGCTCGATCCCTTCGGAGCATGGCGGCGCACGAGCTTGTTCTGGTTTTCGTTGCTGCCGCGTTCGTATGCGCTATACGGGTGACAGTAGTATAACTTCGTCCTTTTCTCGCCTTTGCGGAGGCTACTCCGTTCCATTCCTTCGCAGTTCGCAAACTCCGATCCATTGTCTACCGTTATGCTTTTGAAGATTAGAGGGAAAAGCTCGCCGTATCTCTTTTCCAGAGCGTCCAGCTCGGCCACGACGTTCTCCGCTTTCTTCGCCTCCATTTTCCGTGTGATTTCCCGGCGGCTGAGCCGCTCAGTTAATACGAGCAGCGTTTTGGTGCAGCCCTTGGCGCTTTCCACGCAATCCATTTCCCAGTGGCCGAAGGTTTCCCGGTTATTGATTTCTTCCGGGCGTTTCTCTATACTTTCGCCTTTTGGTGCTCTGGACTGGGCTTTCGTATGCCGGTATTCTCGTTTACGGCTTCCTTTTACCGGGAGATCCTTGTTTGTGATCCGAAGAAATACACCTTTGTCTATATAGCTGTAAAGAGTGTTTACCGTGATTGTAGTCTTGAATTTCAGGCCCTTGGCCTTAATTTCCCCCAGAACGGCGGCCGGGCTGTATTTCTCGTCCGCGATTTTATGCTCTATGTGTTCGGCCAGATTTCGATCCTTCCCCAGTTTTAACTCCGGCCCTTTGGCTTTCAGGTTCTCCCGGTACCGATCATGCGCTATGTCTGGGCTGTATCGGATCTCCGTCGTCCAGTCGCTATTGCGGTGCTCGTACTGCCCGCGCTTTTTCTCTCGGTAAATGGTCGAGACATGAACGCCGAGGCTTTCCGCGATCTCTTTCGGCTCCTTTCCGTCTTTGAGTTGCTGCTCCATACGCAGCCGATCGGTTTTTGTTAAATGTTTGAAGCGTCGCGCCATGTCCCTTTTCCTCCCTAAACAAAAATAAGGGAGTGGCCGCAGCCGCTCCCCGTGTGTGCTTCTTTTATGAGTTCTCTCTTAACATGCGCCGGGCTATGACATATAGATCCCTCGCAATCTGTTTTTCGTCGTCGTATGGAGTCAATGCCCGGATCAGTTTGATTGCGTTCATAAATGTGATATTTTCCAGCTTTATTTCCCCAGCCTCCAGCTTTTGCACCCACCGAGGGTTGACGCCGATCTGCTCAGCGAGTTGCTTCTGTGTGAGTCCTCTCTGTTTTCTTATTTCTTTAATCTCCATGGCTTACCTCCTTACCCGCCTTTATTGGCGTGCTTTTATAATACGCCATTATTGGCGCATTGTCAAGCAGGTTTTCGCCTTTTTTTACATAAGAAAAAGACGGTTTCCCGCCTTTATTCTTCCGCACTGAGTAGCTGCTCGATCGGTACGTCCAGCACCTCAGAGAAAAATATAAGTTCGTAGTCAGGGACTACTCGATCGCCGGTTTCTATCCTGCTGATCGCTTTCTGGTTCAAGTTTAGCCCGGCAAGCTGTATCTTTGCCGCGAGCTGCTCCTGAGAGAGTCCCGCAGCCTCACGCAGTGCCTTGATTTGAGGCCCCGAAGCGTTGCACCTGCCGTCTTTGTGCTTGTAAATTTTCACTTTTTCAGTGCCTCCTTTTTATGCCAAAGATAGGTAGAACGCATATTGACATTACCATGCTTCGCCCGTTATAATTATCCCAAACATGACTAAAGGCGAAAAAACGCTAATTCAAGCATGTGCAGGAGGTAAAAACATTATGCGAAAAAAGGACGCAGATCAGAAGCAATCGGAAGCCCCACGGGGCAAAAAGAAGTGGATCATTATCGCAGTTGTGGCGGTCGTTTTGATTGCGGCAGCAGTGGGAGGAAATACCGAAACGCAGCAGCCGCAGACTTCGGGAACACAGGCCACCTCAGAGGCACCGGAGGCTCAGGAGCCGACCACTGAGACAGCGAGTGAAACGGAGGCCGAAGCAGAGCCAGAGGCGAACACGAGCGCAAAAGTGGACGCGCTGGCCTTGGCTGCGAAGCAGGATGTTGAGGAAAACGGTGTTTCAGACACGAAACGAGACGAGGCCGTGGCTTTCATTGTAGAGCATTATCCTGATTTCTACGCGGACAACGAAACAATGGAGCAGGCCATTTCATACGGTTACTGGCTTGAATATGCCTACGAGAGCGACGAGTCCGCGAGGGATTATGCGGAGCTTGGCATGGACTTGGAGCAGGCCGTTAAGTATGTTTACCGGGGAGCTGAGAGCGTGGAGGACGACGCCACGCAGGAAAACCTCAGCCAGATCCGGGAGTCACTCGAAGCTATCGGCCAGACTATTGAATAATAAAAAATGCCCGGCAGGATTTCTCCCGCCGGGCTTTCTCATTTGTGCGGGAGATTTCCCACGCTTATTCTGTTTTTGCTTCGCTTTCTACCGGTTCGCCTTCTGGTATCGCTTCGGCTGCGATCTGCTGCACTGCTGTGGTGGCGATCGTGCTCGCTACGCTTGCCGCCGTGGCTGCCGCTGCCGTGGTGGCCGCCTTTTCAACCTCCGACGCTTTAATATCCCGGCATACCTGTTCGATCTTGGTGTCGAGCCACACGTCGAAGTCTCCGTAAATTTCGCCCAGAGCGGCCACGGTAGTGTCTCCGAGGATCTCCAGTACCTTGTCCCTTGCCTTCTGAAATGCTTCCAGCTGCTTCTCTTTTGTAAACGCCCCCTCGGCTTTCAGGGCGTCAACGAAGGTCTGGGCCGTGTATGTCACGGCCTGCTCTACCGCGTCGGTTGCCAGTTCGATATACTTCGAGGCTGTCTCGCTGTTTAGGTCTTTTTCGATCTGCTGAGTCTGGCGGCGCAGGAGGGCCACCAGATAGCCTCCGCCCGCTGTGATGAGCAGGCAAAGGATCGGGATAAATGCGTCTGCGATCTGTTGCATAACTTCGTTCATTTTTTCTTTCCTCCTTTTGGGTATTTTGACACTGCGGGAACGGGCACGAGTCGCACTGCTCGTCGCAGCGCCGGATCCCGTCCCATTTCGCAAGTGCCCGGATCCACATCACTGATAGAGTTACAAGAAAAGCGAAGGGGATCAGGTTTATAATGTACCCGATCACTTCGATACCTTGTCCGAGTCCACCCACCCGTAAACAGTCGAGGTTCCGTCAGTGTGAATGATGTGGTACGGGTGTTTTGCTCCCTTTTTGATGGCGGTCACTTTGGCCGGGCCCGCTTTTGGAGTGCCAGAGCTCGCGGAAGCTGTGGCGCTGACATAATGAGGCCCGCCTGCAAATTGAACAGTGTCTCCGACTGAGATCTCCGAGGAAGTCGAGGCCGTGCCGCCGTTGGTTGTCACGAAGGCGTCGAAGCCCTTCGCTTTGAGCTTAGATACCTGCGCGTCAGCGTTTGCCTTCTTGGAATATGCTCCAGTCTGTACCTTGTAGAGATTGCCGACTTTCTTCACAAGCACCTCAAAACCTGCCGCTTTAAGTTTTGCGGCCTGAGCGTCGGCGTTTGCCTTCTTAGAATATGCGCCACTCTGGACATAGTAGAGGACAGAGCTGGAGCTGCCGCCAGTGGATCCGCTACTGGAGCCAGAGCTGCCGCCAGTTCCCAGTAATGCGTTGATCCGCTCGGCAAGCTCTCCATAACGAGAATAGAGCCAGTCGCCGGGGCAGCTTTTATTTGCAAACCAGCGGTGCGCGGTCAGTACCATTTCGTTGCTTTTTGGTGTATATGCGAGGGTTTTCTCTTTGCTTCCCAGCCACAAAACCTTGTTTTTGCCGTTTCTCTTGCAGATGTCCGCGCAGAGTTCGATCAGCTTTTCATAAACGGCTGAGTTCATGGCGTAGGGATCCGTCTTGTCGCTGGCACACTCAATCGTCACGGCCCGCTGGTCGTTGGAGTTGCTGGAGCTGCACCAGCTCCGGTTACACTCGTCCACAACAAGGACGACGCGGCCGTCCTTGCCGATCCCGTAGTTGCAGCTCGCTTCGCGCCCCGCCGGAAAGCAGGAGCCGATCCCTTCCGCTGTGAGCTGCCCCACAACGCAGTGGGGCGTCAGTGTGTCAATGCTGTGTGTACGTTTCCCGCTGTGGTTCGGGCTTTTTACGGTGCAGTTTACTAATGGACTATTGCTCATATTATTGCCTCCTTCTGAGGGCGTGGAAGCTGCGGCTTTCGCGTATTTGTCATAATACGTTTGCCCGTAGCTCGCCCGTTTGATTTTTACCGCTTCGGACTGATCGGTCGGTCTTTCAAAGTCGGTCAGCACCTTGTCACTTGCAGCCCTCACGCTGGTAGCTGTTTTTAAGGCTGTCAAAACAGAGGGGTAGCTTTCGCTCAGCTCTTTATACAAAAAGCCGAGCTGCGCCTCCAGATCCCCGATTGAAGCGCCGAGCGCCTTCACATAGTTAAGCAGCGCCTCCTTCCGGCTCCAGAACGTCCACTGTGCAACGCCGTAGCCCGCGGAGTCATGCACAAAGTTGGCATAGCTCCCAGAGTCTACGGCTGCGGTGTATGTGGCGTCCGTAAAGCCGAGCTTTTTCTCGTAGGAGTTCTGGAGGTTCTGCGGGTTGAGTCCGCTCTCGGCGAACAGTTCCCCCATAAGGCCCGCTACGCCGAAGTCGTTCTTGATCTTGCCTTTGAGGAAGTTCCACGCCTTTTCCTCGTTGTTTTTTCCTGTCAGTCCCATGAGTCCCTCCTTTTTGTTAATAGGTTTCAAAGCTCGACGGCTCCGGCTTGACGCCGTTCAGGGCCATGAGCTTGATCTTGTTTTCTGCCTTTGCCTTGGTGTAATAGAAGCCGGTCGCCGAGGCCATTTCCGCAAATACCGCCGGGATCAGATAGGCCAGCACGGAGGTGTCCATGGTGATCCAGATCATGCGGCAGGAAAAGACGGTGATCGCTATGGTGGCGATACTCACGCCCAGAAAAATGAGCTTTGAAAACTCAACCTTCTTTTTTTCCGCCGCCGCAGCTCGCATTTGCTGGATCTGCTCCCGGAGTTTTTTGTTTTCTTCGGCCAGCTGCCGGAGCTGCGGATCCGGAGCCGCCGGATCCACAACGGCGTCCGGCCCGGTGTATTCTTCACACATGGTCGTCGCCTCCTATTCTTCGTAAATGGAATTGATCCCCTGTTTAGCCAGAAAGTCCTTTTGTGCGTGTTTGACTTTCGAGGCATACTCCAGCGCCGCGAGCATGTCTCCGTTGCAGTGAGCGTCAGGGATCCGCTGCACTGCTTTGGCCGTGGCCTCGCCGAGTGCGATCGCAGCATTTACGCCTTGAACAAGGTAAAACTCTTGTTGCTGCCGTAAGTTTTCGCGGCTCTCCATGTCCTCGCGCCGGGCTTCTTCCTCGGCCTCCCTCTTTTTGTCCTGTTTCTTGATGTTCCTCTCGATAAGCCAGAAGCAAAAGCCAGTTATGGCCGAGGGTATGCTCGCGGCTATGATTATTGCGGTTACGTCCATAGGTTCACCTCCTTTGCCTCTGCGGCCGGTTCTTTTCGTTTGAAAACTATATTTTTCTCGATCCACTTCTGGAGCCCGTGAGTGGAGCAGTGGCTCAGCATACCGAAGTAGCTCTGCATAGTAGCGTCCACGGCGTCGAAGTCGATCAGGCCCGCCTCGTATTCCTTGGCGATATACCGCATACGCGCCTTCATTTTCTTGACGCTCTGCTTTGTCGGCTTGCGGTAGCCGGGGAAGATCCGACAGCCTACAAAGGTGATCCCTCGTTTTACGAGTCCGATCGTTGTCTTACCGTTAAGTTCGAGGTGCAGCACATTGTTGAGGTAGTTCTCAATCTTCACCCGCCACTCGTTCAGCACTGTGGCGTCCGGGTGCAGCAGCGCCATGTCGTCCATGTAACGCTCGTAAAAATGCGCTTTCAGCTCGTGCTTGATGTACTGATCCAGTTCGTTAAGGCAGACGTTCGCAAGCAGCTGGCTGGTGAGGTTCCCGATCGGCATACCCACCTCAAAGAGCCGCTCCGAAGGCGGCACCTCGTCGGCCGTCTTTCCCGGAGGAAGCCCGAAGGGCGTGTGGTCGCAGTTGATGATCGTCTCCATGAGCCAGAGAAAGCCGTCCTCGTCTGGATATTTGCGCCGCAAAATACCGAGTAAAACCTCATGGTTTACCCGGTAAAAATACTTTGAAATATCCAGCTTTAAATAGTGCCAGCTCGGCCCCGGTTTGCGGTCAACAAGTGTCGCCCAGTATTGCAGCCGGTCGGCTGCTCTTGTGGTGCCTTTTCCCACCCGGCAGCCGTAACTATGGTAGATCATGCCATTGTCGAGCTCTTTGTTGACTTGGAGATATACGGCCCACTGCACGACGCGATCCGGGAAACTCAGCGCCATAATAAGGCGGCGCTTTGGTTCCGAAACATAAAACTCCCGGTATCGGCCCACCTTGTAAGTGCGCCAGATCAGGGAGTTTTGTATTTCAATCAGGTTTTCCTCCAGTCTCGCAGAGAAGGCCAGCACGTCGCCGCGGTACCATTTCTCGCTCGCTGCTTCGTGGTATGCGTTCAGCAGATTTTCCCACGAGTATATACGTTCCAGAAGGGAAGGCTTTTCTGTTTCTTTGATAGCCGTCACTCCTTCCATGTTTTTATAAAAGGCGCGCGTGTGACACTCCTTGAAACGGCCGTTTTCCTACGGCCGCCACGCCGCAGGATCGCGGCCGTCCTTCACCCGCATAAAGCAGGAACGGCCAGCCTGCGCGGTTTGCCCGTCGCTCCCGGTATCTTTTTACCGGCAAGCTGCGCGAGCGTTCATCTTTGGCCTTGTCGGCCGGGAAATGCGTCCCTTTTGCCTTTGTGCTCCTGCAAAGCCGTAGCTCGCAGGACATAAGCAAACAAGGCAAGAGCGGAGCGGAAGCCGATGTTCGTGTTGGAGTTGGAGCGGGAGTTGTTGCCGTTGAGGTAGAACACGCCCGCGTTCGTGCCGTTGTTCCAGTTGCCCCCGCGATACACGCAGCGCCCCCTTTTATCGCGACACATTCCCCACGGGCGTTACTCGTTCGACTTTTTCCAGCCTCCCAGCATACGCCCGATTTCATTCAGTTCCTTGCTCCATACCTCGTGGAGTCCCGGAGAGATCAGACGATCCTCCGGTGAAACTGCCGTGTCTACGAGAGAGCGCAGCACGTCCAGCTTCGTGTCCATTTTGTTCTGGAGTTCTCCCCGGCGTTGGCCTCTGGCCCGGTTCGCCTCAATGCAAAGCTCCAACATGTCCATGAAAGCGGCGGTCATGTGCTTGCGGTACTCGAATTTTTCCGGCTTTCGCATGTTATTGGTGCGCTCGCCCACTCGGATCATGGATCGGACGATACGCTGCCGGAGTTGTAGGTTGTCCATGTTATTTCTCCTTACTGTGGTAAAGGGGCGGCTTTGGTGGGCCGCCCCTTAGCCAGATTTTCAGATTGCCAGATTACCCGATTTCCGGGATAAAAGCGGAGCGGAAGCCGATGGCCGTGTAGGAGTTGGAGCGGGAGGAGAAGCCGTAGAGGGAGAACACGCCCGCGCTCGCGCCGGTGCGCCAGTGGCCCCCGCGAGACACGCAGCGCTCGGCTACGCCGTTGTTCCACCAGAAGTAGTCGCCTTCGTAGTCAGCTTCCTGAGCGCCTTCGTCCGGGAGAAGGGCAAGGGAACGGAGCAGGATCTTGGCGGCGCTTCCGACTGCTGCCGCTGCGGTGACTTTTCCAAAGGCGCAGCCGCGGCTTTCGTCCTTGGAGCTTGCGACGGTCGTTGTCCACTGCCATGCGCCGCTTACATTATCCAGCTTCACGGTGTTGCCGGAGAGCTTCGCGGAGCTGTCGCTTACTTTGCACTCAGGTTCTACGAGAGAGCCGTCGGTGGCGTTGATCGCCTTCCAGCACACGCTCGTGGTGTTCTGCGGGTTGTCCGGATCCGCTGCGTCGTTGTTGGCAAGGATCTGGAGCTCGCCCCACACAAGACGGATGCCCCCCTGCCACTCCCACACGTTACCGTTCAGATCCCAGATACCGGAAAGAGTCTTGTCGTGGCTCCATGTGAGCGGGCCGGTTCCGGTTGCCACTCTGGCCGTCGTGCCTTCCGGCTGATCGCTGTTAGGGCCATAGAAATGCGTCGGGATCGCTTTGTAATTGCTCTCGCGGGTGTCTTTGCCGTAGTTGTTATTTCCGTAAGGCATGAAGCCGTTCTTTTTGCACCAGAGGGCGATCGCGGCCCACTCGGCGTTGGTGGAGAGGTGCCAGCCCGCGCCCTTTGCCTCGCAGCGGGAGCGGGCGGTGTCGAAGTTGATACTTGCTGCCGGATCCTCTCCCGGCAGGCTGTACGCTGCTGCGATACTGCCGTCAGTCAGCTGTGTGGTGTGTACGACATTCTGGTACTTGGAGTACCAAAAGCCGGGGATTTCCTGCCCGTTGACGATAAAAGCCGGGTGGGTGCTGTCGTTGCCGCCGGTCAGCACGTCGCTGTTCTTAAATTTCGGGATATACACCATAACGGACGGAAGATCCGCGTCGTCCACAAAAATTTCATTGTTCGGGCACACGCTTTTGAGTGCCAGACTGGAAAGATCAAAGTTTGCCATTGTTGTGTCCTCCTTTTTGATTATTCAATGCTCCAGAGTACGAGCGTAACGTCGCCCATGTCGAGCGGGTTCTGCTCTCTCAGGATATGGTCGTGGTTCATGCCGTCGTCGCTGCCCTCTGCCAGAGGTTCGGCCCCTTCCTCCGTCTGGATCGGCGTTTCGGTGTAGGTGGCCGCTGGGATCATTACCTGCGCCACATAGCGCAGCCCGGACTCGGTGCCGATCGTAAGGTTTCCAGCCTTGTCCTTGCAAATATCCACGGTCACGTCCCAGTCTTTCTGGTACTTTGCCGCGTTAATCATCAGCTCATAGTCGCCGAAGATCAGGCAGGTGCCCGTCTGCTCGTAGGCAATTTTCAGGCCTGCGTTCTTTTCAATAACCTTTACATTGTTCTGATCTGCCATGGTTACATTCCTCCTTTAATTCTCAGTTTGATAGTGGCATTTTTGGCGCTGCCGTCATAGGCCACTTTGAAGCCATTCAACAGGCGGCTGAAAATCTTCACGTCGCCGACATTCCCGTCATGCTCCAGCACTTCGGCCTCCACGGTGTAGTCCGTGAAGTTCCGGGCCGTATTCAGGGCCACGGTTTCCACCGAGTTGTTGAATGGGAAGCTCTCAGAGTTTTCGAGCGTGATCGTCTGTTCTTCGGTGGCTACCTGATCGGCTGATAAGGAAGCAGAGAGCAGGAGAATGGCAGTCGCCAGATGTGCGTCGGAAATGCCTTCCTCCATGTTGTTGAAATGCCCGGCGCTCTGGTCTGTGCCTTCCTGAATGACTTCCTCGCTTTCTTCGTCCACCACTCTGTCAAGCCAGTAAGTTGCGTTATACATGCCTGTTTACCTCCTTCCTTTAGGCTGTTACTTCGTAGATTGGAGTCGAGAGTTTGATCATTACGCCTTGTCCCTCTACTTTGTTGATCGTGCGCTGCTGGTATGCAGCGACTTCCCCGCGCGTGTCAATCAGGCGCGAGGCGTCGATCGTGCAGGCCATGGAGTCCAGTGTTGGGAAGGTAGCGTAGATCACAAGTGTGTCGCCTTCGACGAGCTTTTTGTTGATTGCTCCCCGGTGCCACCTGCCGCCGGTCTGTACTTCTACCGCGTGGATCGAGCGGAGCCACTGATCCCTCCGGTGCCCCATGAAGGTGTCGTAAAAGTAGCTCATGCGGGTGTCCTCCTTTCGATTTATTCACCACAGCACCGCGTCCCGCATTTCACGAAGCTATACGCCACGCTGGAGACTTGCAGCGCTGTAGCTGCTTTGTTTGTTGCGGCCGCGCCTATTGTGCCGCCGCCCGGCGTGGTACCGCATTTCTTCGTCCCCGCCTTTATAAGTTGGTACAGTGAAAAAGCCGCCGCCAGATTGACGCCGACTGTGTGCTGCAGCACTTTCCCCAGAGTTCCGGGTTTTGGATATGTGCCGCAAATTTGCCCGGAGGTTTTAGGCAGCTCGTAGGCCAGAGCCTCGTCTGCCTGCTCCACTTTAACCTCCTGCCTGAGCACTCGCCCCAGTGTGGCGGTGTTTGGGTAGGTTCCGGCTTCGCGGGCAAAGTCGTAGCGGATCGCCTGAGTTTCTGCTCCGGCAGCGATCCCGCTTTTTACTACTGCGCCCAGTGTTCCCGGCCGCGGGTATGTGCCACACGTCAGCTCCCCGGCTTTTGTAAAGCCATAAAGGTGCAGCATTTCCTCCGGATCCGTTTCAATGCTCGGCTTCACGATAAAACCGACGGTTGCGATCCGCGGCCGGGTGCCGCATTTCACGAAGTCGTACCGGTGCAGCGAAGTGTCCAGCCGGTACTCAATGCCCGGATCCGGCCCTTGCTGCCAGAAATAGAAAACGCCCGCAAGGTGCGAGCGTGCATTTTTCGCAGCCTTCACGGCCTCCACAAACTTTTCAAAGTTCTGGGCGTCCGTGTTGGTGTTCGTTGTCAGTGCCACGAAGGTGTAAGGGGAGTCGTACATTTCGTACCACTCCATGACGTAGCCCTCGCCGAAGTAAGCAGAGATCAGGCGCTCAACGGCCCATTTTGTCCCACGCTTGCGTTTGATCTGCTGGGCGAGCTTGATCGTCTCCCTTTTTTCTTCCAGACTCATGCCGGTGGAGTCGTACCAGTCAATGTCCAGCTCCCACGCCAGCTCGTCACACTCCGGCTCGTTGAGGTTGTCGATCTCGTCCCATGTCCGGATCGTCGGGATCCTGCTGCCGGGTGGCTGTATGAGCTTATTCATGGCCTTGCTGAGTGCGATCGCTGCCTCGTCGTCGCGCATGAAGGCGGGAAGGAGCCGCACAAAGTCGAGATCTGATATTTTCATTCCTGCCATAGCCTCGCCTCCTTAGTCTTTTACTTTGTGGGAAACGGTCAGCTTCCCGGAAAACTCGGCCACGGTGGTGCTTGGCAGTTCGGTGTATACCGGTTTTATGATGTTCACCCGCGTGGCTCCGGTCAGCCCTTCCTCCCAGTGCGGGCAGAGGATCAGCTTCCGCAGATAGTCCGGGTTTATGTCTTGGTCGAGGTTGGAGCCTTGCCAGTAGATATACTGGTCGATTGCCCCGCCGGATCCCTCCACATTTTCCACTACTTCGGACTCATTTGCTTTAGTTGTCCAGTATTCCAGCTCAATGTCGTACTGATATGTTGTCGGAGCCTCCACCTGCACCAGATCCGTGAGTGGCCTCACGTCGTCAGCAGAGCAGGCCGCCAGCACGTCGGCCAGTATATCCTCGTCGGGGATTTCTCCACCGGCGCATATAGGCACGATCTTGACACGCCCGTACATGTTCCGGGTGATCTCGATCTTTACAGTTTCCGCTTCGGCCAGAGCCCCGGAGAGCGTCAGCGTCAGTAGTTCGTCGCTATATGTGGCGGTGTAGTCCGTTTGAGGCGCGGCCTCCGCTCCGCTTGGCAGATACACGGTTAAGGTTTCCGGCAGGAGGTTGGCACCGCCTTGGAAGGCGTGGCCGTCATATACCGGTAGCGTGCGCGTGACGGTTTCCGTCTCAGACTCCACCACCGCGTCAGTAACGAGCGGGTTTGCGGTCATGGCCCAGTATTTGTAGGCTTTGGCTGGGCCCGCTGTGCTGAGCCGGTTCTCTGCCTCCCGGATCCTTTCCCGGTACGCCTCGTCGTCCTCGCGGTCGCCGCCTCCCGCCGTGGCTTCCGTGTTGGTTACATAGTCGATCAGGGGAACGTCTGAGACGTCCACAATCTGAGAGATCTCGCCGATCGCTATGTCGTTGTAGTCGGTGCCTCCGCTTTCTGCTGTGGCCGATACCTCTACATAGAGGCTACCGGCATAGAGCACGACGGTGGCGTCGGTCAGGAAATAGTGAACGAAGTCGTTCGTTACCCGGATCCCGGCCGGTATAACAATATTCGACGCTATGGCCTCGTTTATCCCGAAGCGCAGCGTCGTGGTGGCGAAGGTAGGATCGAGGCGTGGCGTGTCTCGGTTTTCGCCCAGAGAGTCCAGCACGGATCCGCGAGCGTAGCGGAGCATTTTCTGCTTGCAGGCGTCGTTGACACTGTTATATACGGCCACGATCACCTCGGCCATGGCGTCGCCGAAGATCCGGCGCTCGTCGCCCGGATAGAGCGGATCGTTGACTCCGTTCTCCAGCTCGCTGATAACAGTTTCATGCACCTTTTGGGCGCTTGTCTCAATGAATTGGAGCTCGCTCATTCGATTTCCTCGTCCTCCTTTCTTTCCGTGATATTCACGGTCATATTAAATTCACCGGATAAAACGCCGGAGGGATCCGTGACGATTTCCTCAGCGTTTACCCGTGGTTCGTAGGTTTCGAGCACCCACTCGGCGTCGGCTGCTGCCGCGTCGGTGACGTTTGGCTGGTCGATCAGAGCACCGTCCCGGCCTCTGAGTCTGTCGTATGCCACCTCGCCCCGCACGGTTCGCAGCAGGTTGGCCGCGCACACCTGCGGGAGCCCGTTTCCTTGCGCTCTCATGGCCTCCCTCCTTTACACGAGCGTGACTTCGCTCAGATATACCCAGCTGTTGATCCCGTCCGGGTGGCCGAGCAGCACCTTGTTTTGGCTTTCCTTGATCTGGCTTACCTTATGGCTGCGCTCTTTTACCCAGTTCGGGATCGTCTGGCCGGTTGCGTACCTGCTCCCGGTCGGTTTTACATAGCAGCCGACGGAGATCGTCTTTTTTGGTGCTGCCTGTGCCTGCGCGTTTGCTGGCTTGTTCTGGGATTTCGAGGCCGTGCTGGCCTTCACATTCAGGGCGGTTGTGCTTACCGGCACGCTCGTGGTGTCGGGATCGTATTCCTTAAATTCAAAGGATAACGTCGCCAGCCTCATGCGTCCGAGGTCGTCGATCTCGACGTTGCTCACGGACACCTTTCGGAGCTGGAGCTTCGGCCCCAGTTTTTTGCCTCCCAGATAGAAATAATTCACTTTTGTGACAAGCTCTTTCCAGCTTTCGATCTCTGCCCGGACGTCCACACCCGCGCCGCTGTGCAGCACGGTGGTGAAGCTGAGCGGGAATAGATCTGTGCCTCGCTCGTTGGTGGTTTTCTTTTCCTCGGTGCTGGTATTATTGTCAGCTACCTGAGAATAGGAAAAGGCCAGCCCCTCCAGAGCGACGACTTTTTTCTGTGATACGGCCCATGTTTTTGAGCCCCATTTTGCCATTGTCGCCATATTGGCCCCTCCTTATGTCGGTCTGCCGGTGGTGTCGCTTTCGGGTTTTTTGCCTCCATTTTT